>Ga0256843_1000927_pt1 | contig 24087 bp, 20 predicted proteins | sample AlvinellametaG_FD_191572 | JGI IMG/M metagenome (GOLD analysis project Ga0256843, IMG submission 191572) | Pompeii worm associated microbial communities from hydrothermal vent at the East Pacific Rise, Pacific Ocean - Alvinella | ecosystem: Host-associated > Annelida > Integument > Unclassified ... | reverse complement strand
TGAATGTTTTTAATTCACCATTGACGGATATGGTCATTGTTGTTCCTTCTTGTATACTAGGGAAATGTGGCTTTTAAAGCACCACTTCCATTTTCTCTTTTTTAATCCCCTCATTGAGGGCTTTTTCCACAATTGCAGGAGCCAAAAGATACCCGTGTCGATAGAGCCCATTGATGCGGGTGATCCCTTGGTCATTTTCGATACGGGGCAGGTTGTCTCTAAAGGCAGGGCGACAGTTGGTCTCGGTATTGACAATGCGTGCCTCACCAAAATTGGGGTGCACGGTAAACAGAGCCGACATCAACTCAAGCGTGGAGCGAACCGAGATGGGGGAGGTGTCTTCACTCTCGATCTCACTCGCCCCAATAATATAACGTTTGGAGTTGGGGGTCTGGGCGATTTTGCAATCTTTGCAGTACTCTAAATCAATCCCTTCACACCCATTGCCACGGGGAACAATGTAGATCTTGTAGCGGGGGTGGAGCAGACGGGTAGGGCGGGTAATATTGATCTCTTTGGACTCTACCCAGATCACTTCACCCCGTACCCCACGCAGGTCACCAAAATGCTCTTTGGCTCCTAGACCTCGGGTATCAAAGACCCAATCAAATGACTCGGTGGATCCATCGGATAGATGTACCTTTTTTGGTGAGAGGCTCTTGACTTCGCTAAACTCTCGCCATTGCACCTCTGGCACCATATCAAAGTAGTTGGTTGAAAATGCCATAAAGCGTTGGGCATCGACTACCCCCTCTTTGGGAATGTAAAAGGCGTGTTGGTGTTGAGAGAGGTCGGGTTCGAGTTGGCTAAGCCCTTGGCGGTTGAGGGGTTTGATCTCTTGGGCATCTTCAACTTTGTGTTGAAGGGTATGAATAAAGTGCTCCAGTTCAGGAAGATCTTGGGGGTGGGCGGTGATAATCGTACCGCTGTTGCCAAATCCATCGTAGACCCCTACCTCTTTGAGTAGAGGTTGCCAGAGTGCTATGGAGCGTTTTCCATACTCAAATATTACCGATTCAGCGGTCTCTAGTTCGGCAAAAGGGGCAAGCATTCCTGCAGCAGTAAAGCCCGCAGCATCTATCCCCTCTTTGGACGCTTTATCAAAGAGGGTAATGGTGTGGTTGCCCTCTTTGAGGAGATTGAGGGCGACAACACGACCCACTAGACCTGCTCCTACGATTGCGATGTTCATTGTTTTCCTTTTTTAATGCTACTTGTTTTCTTTGTCACTTTTTTTTCTTTGTGTTGGAACAAAGAAAGAAAAGTAACCAAAAAAAAGAAAATCCAAAAGGCTGTCGCTAGATAAGGATAGCCTCTTTTTCTTGTTCCCACCATGTTAGTGGGAATATGTATTAGAGTTCTTGCGAAACTAGGAAATGTGGCTTTAGCCTCATCCTCTTTTTGTGGAGCTAAAGCACCACTTCCAATGAGTTTTGCAAGATATCGATGAGGTTATACTTTTTCGAGCTTATCCGCTTCGATGTAGACCTCGCCACCGAGTTCTTGGAACTTCTGGCTCATCTCATCCATCCCTTGTTGAATCTCTAGCTCATTGGCATAGTCGCGTACTTCGGTTGAGATCTTCATGGAACAGAATTTTGGTCCACACATGGAGCAGAAGTGTGCCACTTTGGCTGCCTCCATGGGCATGGTCTCATCGTGGTACTCTCTGGCTCGTTCGGGATCGAGACCGATATTAAACTGATCGACCCATCGAAACTCAAAGCGTGCCAAGCTCATGGCATCATCTCGGGCACGTGCCCCTGGGTGTCCTTTGGCGATGTCCGCAGCGTGAGCGGCGACTTTGTAGGTGATAAGTCCCTCTTTGACATCCTCTTTATTGGGGAGTCCAAGGTGCTCTTTGGGGGTAACGTAACAGAGCATGGCACACCCGTACCAACCAATCATCGCTGCTCCAATACCGGAAGTAAAGTGATCGTACCCTGGGGCAATGTCGGTCGTAAGTGGTCCGAGAGTATAAAAGGGAGCCCCATGACACCATTCGAGCTGTTTGTCCATGTTCTCTTTGATCATGTGCATGGGGACGTGACCTGGTCCTTCGATAATGGTCTGTACGTCGTGTTCCCATGCAATTTTGGTGAGTCGTCCCAGCTCTTTGAGTTCGGCAAATTGTGCCTCATCGTTGGCATCGGCCACACTACCAGGGCGGAGTCCATCACCAAGTGAGAAGCTTACATCATAGGTTTTCATAATCTCACAGATCTCTTCAAAGTGGGTATTAAGGAAGTTCTCTTTGTGGTGATGGATCATCCATTTTGCCATAATCGATCCCCCACGGCTCACGATCCCTGTGACCCGCTTAGCTGTCATGGGCACATGATGCAAGAGAAGCCCTGCATGAATGGTGAAGTAGTCCACCCCTTGTTCAGCTTGCTCGATGAGGGTATCGCGGAAGACTTCCCACGTAAGATCTTCGGCAATGCCGTTTACTTTCTCAAGGGCTTGATAGATGGGAACCGTTCCAATGGGCACGGAGGAGTTACGCAGGATCCAGTCACGGGTGGTGTGGATGTTTTTCCCTGTGGAGAGATCCATCACGGTATCGGCACCCCAGCGGGTTGACCAGACCATCTTCTCGACCTCTTCGGCGATGCTTGAGGTGGTTGCAGAGTTTCCAATGTTGGCGTTAACTTTGACCAAAAAGTTTCGACCGATAATCATCGGCTCAACTTCAGGGTGGTTGATGTTGCAAGGAATAATCGCACGACCTTCGGCAATCTCTTGGCGAACAAACTCAGGGGTGATCTTTTCAGGTAGGTTCGCCCCAAATGGCTCCCCTTTGAGTCGCGCTTCACGTTCAGCATCTTGGAGGTAGGTTTTGGTCATCTCAAGGTTTTGGTTCTCACGGATAGCAACAAACTCCATCTCGGGGGTAATGATTCCTTGGCGGGCGTACCAGAGTTGTGAGACATTGCGTCCTTTTTTGGCACGTAAGGGGGTTCGTACCAACCCTTTAGCACCTGCAGTGACGTAGTCGAGTTGCTCTTCGGTACGGTAGCCATTATCTTCAGGCTCCATAATACGCCCTTCGTACTCTTCAACATCGCCACGATTCATAATCCATGCTTTACGAATGGCGGGAATCCCCTTGCCTACATCAATCTCAATTTCAGGATCGGTATAGGGTCCTGAGGTGTCATAGACACAGAGTTTAGAATCGTTACTTAGGGCAATTTCACGCATGGGAACACGAATGTCTTGGTGAATCTCCCCGTGGATATAGACTTTGGTAGAGGCGGGCAGTGGCTCTCTGGTTAAGAGTTCATTGGAGGTGGTTAATGTATCGTTGAATGATTCGCTCATAATGGCATTCCTTATATTAAAATAATAATAAAAGGAAAAGAAGTAAAATAAGAAAAACAAATGGCAATACCGCTGTTACTCTTTTGCTTCACATTCTCTTCCTTACGCTGGAGTTACCCAGTTCAAGTTCGACGGATTAAGCTTTCGCTATCTCAGCCTTGGTCATGCTTGACCTTAGCACCCCGAGAGATGAAGTTCAAGTTATACATGATCTAAAATAACAGTTGGCTGAATTGTAGCACTTTTTGTTGTTTAATATTTTATAAGATTCAGTGATTATTTATCATTATAATAAAATCTTTAATAACAATTTAGTTAAAATTATAATTCAAAAAATAATGAATAAAGTTTTATAGGATCATCATGACAGTCAATGATATTTACGTAATAGACCCAGAGTATTATGAGATGTATCAAAAAGGGAAGCGTCAGGCGTATCGCGTGGAACTTCTTAGTGGTATCATTAAATTTTTACTTTTTATCTTTTTTGTGGTGATCTCCTTTTTTGCTTATAAAACAGTAGAAAAGAACGGATACCTTCATAAGTTGTTAGCCAAAAAAGCATCCTCTGAGCCTCAGCATGAGACGACGAGTAGTTACATAGAGGTTCCTGCTCGTCGTGAGGTTTTGAAGCCGGTGGAGGATACCGTGGAGGATGCAAAGGAGTCTTTTTCGCATGAATCTTTATCCCAGAAGCCGTCCGTAGAAAAGGACTCCAAGAAGATAAATATTATCGAACCCAAGGGGCTCTCTGATGAGTATCTCAAACGAATAGAAGAGGAGCTCCGTCAGACACCTTAAGATGAAATTTACGCATGCCGTGGGATTGAAGGTGGGGCGTTTACTTGGGAAGTAAGTCTCTCGTTGGTAAAAAAGCAACTTAAATTTAGAGTAGATAAGCAAACTCTTATGTTTTAAAGTATAAAAGTAAGAATCATATATAACGATTAGGAGTCCTAATGACAAATGAAAATGTCTTAGACGCGTTGAAAAACGTAACGTACCCAGGGTTTACAAAAGATATTGTAACGTTTGGTTTCGTAAAGAATGTAGAGATTTCAGGGAGTAAAGTTGCGGTGGTTGTGGATATTACCTCGTCTGCCCAAGAGGTCAAAGATCAGATTACTACTGATGCAACCACGGAGTTAAAAAAGTTAGGTTTTGAGGAGGTTGAAGTATACATTACTGCACCGCAAGCTCCCGTACAAAAGAGTAACTCAGTGAGCGGTAAAAACATTGCACCGCATGTAAAAAGCTTTGTTATGGTGAGTTCAGGAAAAGGGGGGGTTGGAAAATCAACCACTTCAGTAAATATTGCCATTGCCATGGCGATGCAGGGTAAAAAAGTAGGGATCTTGGATGCCGATATCTATGGTCCTAATATTCCTCGGATGATGGGGCTTAATGATGTGAAGCCAGAGATTCAAGGAAATAAAGTTCTTCCTCTTAAAGCCTATGGTGTTGAGATGATGTCGATGGGATCACTTATGGAGGAGGGTCAATCGCTTATTTGGCGTGGATCAATGATCATGAAAGCTATTGAGCAGTTCTTACGGGACATTCTCTGGTCAGAGTTGGATGTTTTGGTCATTGATATGCCCCCAGGGACAGGAGATGCGCAGTTAACGTTGGCTCAATCGGTACCTGTTACCGCGGGAATTACAGTAACCACACCTCAGCAAGTGAGTCTAGATGACTCTAAGCGAAGTTTGGACATGTTTAAGAAACTGCATATTCCTATTGCGGGGGTGGTAGAGAACATGAGTGGCTTTATCTGTCCTTCGTGCGATACTGAGTCGGATATTTTTGGCATGGGAACGAGCAAGCCTATGGCAGAGTCGTACGGTGCTGAGTTGATGGCACAGATTCCTATTGAACCTGCTATTCGTGTGGGGGGTGATAGTGGTCAGCCCATTGTTTATCATAAACCCGACTCTGAGACCGCCAAGCGTTACCAAGCAGCGGCGAGTTCACTTTTGGCATTTATTGATAAAGTCAATGCCGAAGGCGGAGCGGATAACTCTGCGGTTCAACCCACCACCCCCCCTGGTGTGAGTGCTTGTAGTATGTAAGTAGACCTCTTAAGAGAGATAGAGCCATGGGCTTTTATCTCTCTTTTTCTTTCTCTCTATTATGTTTTTTTTTAATTAAAAATATTAATATTTATTAGATATTAAGTCCCTTCCTGTTATACTTTGTGTAGATCAAATCTATATCAAGGAGGTAGTGATCATGAAGAAATTAATCTTGATACTGGTCTGTTTGACCGGTATTACAGTGGGGGATGTGTATAGTGAACTCTCTGAGCTGGAGGCAGAGCAACGGGTGTTGCGTTTGAAAATTGAGAACTATAAACTCCAAAAAGAGCTAGCAGAGTATGAAGCCTATCTTGCTAAGCAACGTGCCAATGAACTTGCTAAGCGGGAGCGAGCAGCGGCTCTGCTTCAGCTCCGAGAGGAGTTACGTAATCGTCGAAGTAGTACCGCCATTCGTCTCTATCCGACCTCAGGTTAGTTTGGGTAGAATTTCACCACTTTAACACAAAGGTATCTAATGCAGATTACGGAAAAACTGAAAAACCTATTAACTCAAGAGGTGATTCCCGATCTTGAGGAGGCAATTGATGAGATGTTTGCCATGATTGAAAAAGCCAAAATGGCATCGATTGCTGATAAAGAGGAGCTTAAAGATCTCCAAGAGATGCACGCTGAGTGCAAAGATATTGTCTCTGAGATTGATGCGGGAGAGATGCCTCATGAAGAGGCGGAGGAGATCTTTAATGAGTTGATGGATGTCAAAACCATCAAAGATGCCAAGTAAGTGAGGCTACTTTTCAAGGGCTTCAAGTTGTATGTCGTAACGAGTACTAATGGTATCAAGCTGATCACTGGCAATCTCTAGACGTTCAAAGAGCGTATCGATCTCTGTTTGAAGTGTGCCTATCTCTTGAGCTAGAGCGATCATGGAGGCATTATCTCCTTGGTTGGAGGCTTGGTTTAGATTGGCTTGAAGGGTCTCTAGATGCTCTTCAAGTGCCATAATTTGCTCTTCACAAAACTCCAACTCTTTTTTATAAGGGGCATTCTCTTTGCTTCGTGCTTGGATAAGTTGGGAGCGTTGCTTTTTGATTTCGGCACGGCTGAGGGTAGATGATTTGGATTTTTTTGGGTTAGAGGGCTCCTTCTTTGCTCCCTCCTCCTCTTCCCATCCAATTTTATTTAGAAATTCATCATAGGTTCCCTCAAAATACTCTGCTCCTCCACGATGAAAGATAATCAAGGCATCGGCTAAGCGTCGCAGAAGCATCTCGGAGTGAGTGACCATAATGGTCGAGCCCTCAAATCGCTCAATCGCCTCGCAAAGCGCGTCAATCGAGTGCATATCAAGGTGGTTGGTCGGCTCATCAAGCACCAAAAGATTCGCAGGGGTGGCAATGATTTTGCCCAGCATCACACGGCTACGCTCTCCTCCTGAGAGGACGGAAATTTTTTTATCGGCTTGTTCCCCTGAGAACATCATCGTACCACAGATAGTGCGTACTTGGGCAATGCCCAGTTTTTTGTCCACCGAGCCAATCTCCTCTTGGATGGTGTGGTGGGGGTTGAGGCGTTGGATATTGGTCTGTCCAAAGTGTGCAATTGCTGTGGAGGGGTGGAAATTGAGTTTGCCTCTTTGAGGGGTTAGCTCTCCTGCGATGAGATTGAGCAGGGTGGACTTTCCTTTTCCATTTTTACCGATAATGGCAAGCCGTTTGCCCCGCTCTAAGGCAAAGGAGAGATGCTCAAAGAGAGGCTCATCTTCACGGTAACCAAAGCGTAAATCCTCCGCACGAAGTAGAATTTTGGCGGGGGTTGGGGCATAGTGAAAGGAGAAGTTTAGGTCACGTTCCGCTTCAAGGGCATCGAGATCCTCCATTTTATCGAGCATTTTCTGTTTGGATTGAGCCAGTGCTGAGGTGGAGGCTCGGGCTTTGTTTCGGGCGACAAACTCTTCGAGCTCTTTACGTTTTTTGGCTTGATTGAGACGGGTCTTTTCATGGGTCTCATCCGCAAGGGCAAGGGTGGCATAATATTTGTGGGTATCGCCTTTGATCAGCTGGAGCGATTTTCGCTGAATTCCCATGGTGTGGGTGGTGACTGCATCCATGAACTCTCGATCATGGGTAATTAAAATCACCTCGCCTTCAAAGGTACGGATAAACTGCTTGAGCCACCGCAGGGAGAGAATATCAAGATAGTTGGTCGGCTCATCAAGAAGCAACATATTGGGCTCCGTTGCCAAGAGCTTAGCAAGGTTGATGCGGATTTGATAGCCCCCTGAGAAGCTTAAGGGATCTTTGTCAAGATCCTTTGCATCAAATCCCAATCCAAACAGGATCTTTTCAATCTTGTAAAAGTTGTACTGCTCCTCCTCGCTCAAGACCAACGCACACTCCTCGCGGACGGTTTTTTGGCTAAAGCTTAGGTGTTGTCGCAGGGTACCAATGCGGTAGTTTTTGGGAATTAAGATCTCCCCTTCATCGTAAGTCTCCTCCCCCAAGATGATTTTGAAAAGGGTTGATTTGCCTGAGCCATTGCGACCAATGAGTCCAATCTTTTGGTGGCGTGACATTTTGAGGTTGATGTTGGCAAAGAGGGTCTCTCCTCCAAAGCTTTTGGTAAGGTTGATGAGTTGTATCATGCTATTTCCGTTGTGCAAATTCTGAGGGGGGTATTATACTTGCTTTGAGGTTATTTTTGGATTGCGTGGTGCTAAAGCACCACGTTAAATGGGTAGTGATGGGAGAAATTCTAGAAGTTATAGCCTACACGCACAATCGATTTGGTATCGGTATCATCAAAGCCAACGGCGGGTGTGTTGTCGTAGGAGACCTCTTGTTCGATGCTAAGGCTAATGTTGTCGGCCACTGCAAAGTTAAGCCCTGCAACCACCAATGCCTCATAGTCCTCGCTAAAATCATCAAAGTTTTGAAGGGATCCTAACTTGATGTAGAGGTTACTGATCTTGTTAAGTTTGTTGTTGTACTCAAGGTACTCGTTAAGAGATCCAAACTCCTCTTCCTCTTGGTCATTTGTGTAATCTTCGATATTGTAAGCCAGCCCAAGTTTGGCTTTGAGTGAGTGTTGTCCATCATTGTAGAGCTCTTTTCCAATCCCTGTTCCAATGGCATATTTATTGTCGTAGTTTCTAAACTCATTTCTAAGCCAATTCATGGAGGCATAACCTAGCCAGCCGTTGGTGATAAACTGTTCGAGTCCTAAATTGGCGGTGTACTCTTCATTGTCTTTGATGGAGTCATTTTCAGTATAGAATGCTCCTGCATCAAACGCGAGTTTTAGTGCTTGATTGGCGTACCCAAGGGTGGTCATGGAGAGATCGTATTTTCCATTGACATTGAGTGTGTCGGTATTTCCTGAGGTATTGGCAAATCCAAAGTTTAAGCTCTGTTTTAATGCTTCGGTTGCTTTTACGGTACTGTTGGCGGAGTATTTTGCTTCAACATCGGTTACTTCAATGTTCTCTGCCCACATAAGGGTGCTTGATAGTAACAAAATTGATAGATTGATTTTTAAATTCATGGGTATCTCTCTTTTTATGTTATGATATAATTAAGCTAAGATTATAACAAAAAAATACTAAATATGTTATTTCTGAAGACAGCTTACATGATATTATATACAATTTTTGGTTGGTATTGGTTGAGGTAAGAAGAGAATTAGGATAGGCTACTCTTTTAGATGGGTGTCGCCTGATGATGTTGATTGGCTCCTAACCAAAACTCAAAAAAGCTATGCTACAATCTGATGATGATAGAATAGGAGAATTATGCCACAACCAACCATAAAAACAGACAGGATAAATCGATTGATTGAAGCCATTGGGCTAAAGTATTTTTTGCGATTTTCACAACGAGTAAAAGCGGAATCGACGGTCAAACTTCAGGAGATCCCTTCCGATCGGGTATTGGAGGTGGTCTCAGAGAACCTAACGCTAACACTGGTTATGATAGCTTTTTTAATAGGGGCATTGAGTACGGTTCCTGCGGTTTTGGTGGAGATCTACTATCAAGGGGTTTGGGAGAGGTGGTACTACTACGGTGTGCTTTCGTTGGTGACCTTGCTCTTTTTGATTATCGAGGTAGGGATTCTCTATTGGTTGGGGATTCGTGGGGCATATACATTGGCGTATTTAACCGGTTATCAAGAGGATGAGGAGTTGGCATTGCCTCCGGAGTATGATGTCAAAAAGATGATGGTACGAGCTGCCTTAGAGATTGAAGATCCCTCCATTGAGTATTTGGGGATTGATCCTCAAAAGTATGTCTCACCACGCTGGCTGTTGGTGAGTACATTGCTCTATAAGGCAAAAATTGTTTTGACCACACTGGTGGCAAAGTTGGTGCTCAAAAAAGTTGCCATGCGGTATGGAGTGCGGATGGGGTTTGCATGGGTGGCAATTCCGGTGACAGCACTCTGGGATGCAATTGTAATGTATCGTGTGATTCAAGACGCAAAATTGCGTCTTTTTGGTTATCATCTCTCCCGCTATATTGCCCAAGAGATTATGACTCAAGAGCATCTTTCTCACTACAGTGAAGGGATTGCCGAGGGGGCGATACGGGCAATTTCAACCTTAATGGTGATGGCAAAAAATTATCATCCCAATAACGTGCTGTTGTTGATTCGTTTGAATGAAGTGTTTGCCATTGAGGAGGAGAAAAATTATGATGATCTTCCCTACTATCTTGAGTATCTTGAACGATTGCCTCCTAAAGATCGTCATCTTTTACGTATGCTCTCTGGGGTGAGTGCTGTTTTTGATGGCAAAATGACTCGCGCTGAGAAGCAAGCATTGGAGCAGATTTTTGGTGAGGAGAGAGAACGGTATATGGCATTTACCAAGCGGTTAAAAGCAGAGCTTTTGAGTGGACATCTGCATCAAGCCGCAACCCTCTGTGAAGAGGGGATGATCACGGGGTGGAACGAGAAGGTTTAGAGCTTTTGAATTTTCCACTCTTGATTTTCGGTTCCTCGAACTTTTTTGTGATAGCTTTGCAGTTTGGTGCCATCGGTGGTTTTTTTGTTTTTGACATCAAGGACATTGAGTGACCACTTGCTTACAATAAAGACATATCCTTGATCCTCTGAGCTTTCAAGTTTCCACTCTTGGTGGTCATTTTTGCGTGATTTTTTCTTGCCAAGGATAATGTGTGCTCCATCGTTGGTATCGGCATCGGCAATCTCAATTACTTTTCCCGTGTTGGGATTTTGGATAAAGACATAGGGTTTTTTCTGATTGGCTTTGGTAAATATCCAGATCTGATTGGGATTACTTGGGTCACGCTTCTGGATAATAATCTCCTCGTTCTCATTGATACTAATGGCCAGATCACCCAGTTTGGAGAGAATCATTAGCTCTTGATTTTGTTGAGGTTCATGATTGGTGGGTTGGCGTGGAGAGGGAGGAGTGGAGGTGGTAGGGCTCTTCTCTTGTTTGGTAGTTGGTTGAGCAGAGGAGGAGGTGCGACGACGATACCAGATCCAAAGGGCGATAAGGGTTAGGAGAATACCGGAGAGGGTTGGGGGAAGCTGGTCAAAAATGGCACCATATTTTTGGGAGAGCTCATCTTTGATGGCATCAAGCTCGGTGGGTGTTTGTGGTGCTTGTGGTGTGGTCTCGGTAGGATTATCCCCCAACTGTTCCATTTTGCGGTAGTGGGTGATGTAGAGGTTCTCATCCCCTTGAACCTCTTTAACCAGTTGATTTTTTTCTCGCTCCCACGCATCTACTGGATCAAGGTTGTTCCATGCGATAAACATCTTCTCTTGCGCTTTAGAGATCTGGAGACCATAGCGATCACGCATATAAAAATAGGTGCGAGCAATGTCCCCAAAGACAGCATCTTGTGGTTCGGCTCGTTTATCTTTAAAGGCGATCTCCATATTGATGGGTTGACCGTAGGGGCGTGACTCCCCTTGAATCATACCATATTTGAAGTTACTGCGATCTCCATTGATCTCTCCAATGGCCGGAACAAGGTTGTGCATGTCCGCTTCCATCTGTCGAAATTTGGTGTTGGTCTGTCGGCAGGTCATCCGTCCGCCATTTTGCCAACACTTTAATTGGTGTCCAAAGTGCCATGCAGGAACAATATGTTCCCATTCAATCCGTTCGGATCGATTTTTGTTTTTGCGGTAGTGAAAGCCACAGCTCTGATGGATGGGAATCAGTTTTTTCTCTTTGACCTGATAGTCACAACTGCTGTAGAAGGCTTTGGGGTGATGGGGATAGATCTTGGTGGCAAGCAGTCGTTTGGATCGTGAGAAGGAGAAGCTTTCGCCTTTGGCCGAAAGGATGGGTTCATCAATGGTGGCAACATCTTCATCGTAGAGGTCACCATCCTGTTCCATGTAGTACTCTTGCCCGTCGACAAGAATCTTTTTGAGCAGTTCACCGGCATCACTCTGAAAAAAAGTACCTACATCGTGGCGATCAAAAAACATTTGAGGTTCATAATCTTCGTAGGTCTCTTCTGCGAGGAGAAGACCAGAACTAAGTAGTAGAAGAAGGAGTGTTGGTTTTATCATGGTTGGGTTCTCTTTTTGGTGGAAGTATAGCAAAAAAGAGTGAAGAGCAAGAAGATTTTTGGTGGGAGATGAGCGGTTTGTCCTCTCCCTGATACGCTATGCTATTGTGGACTAGGGGTTTTACTCTACGGTAACGGATTTTGCCAAGTTTCGTGGCATGTCCACATCGTTGCCCAGACGAATTGATACCTCAAGAGCGAGCAGTTGTGTGACCACCATCATCTCAAAAAACTCCAACATTGGGTGGCTATCGTAGTGGGTCTGCACAAAGTCATCCGCCAGTTCAAAAGGTTTTGAAGAGATGGCTAGAATGGTGGCATCGCGTGCACTGAGCTCTTGGACATTGGATTTGATCTTCTCGTACTGCATACTGCTTGGCATCAGAGCAATGGTAAAGAGTTCGCTATCAGCTAGGGCAATGGGACCATGCTTCATCTCTCCTGCAGGGTACCCTTCGGCGTGAAGGTAGCTGATCTCTTTGAGTTTGAGTGCTCCTTCAAGAGCCAGAGGGAAGAAGATGTCCCGTCCAATAAAGAAGAATCCATGCCCATGCAGGTAGCGTTTGGAGAGTCGATGGAGTTTGGCATGGAGTTTATCGGTCACCATGAGGGCTTTTGGGGTGTGTCGCATCGCTTCAATCTCTTGGTTGAGTTGCTCGCGGGTAATGGTCTCTTTCCGTTGGGCGATGTAGAGGGTGAGCATCCAGAGTACCATGGTCTGGGTGGCAAATGCTTTGGTACTCGCCACCCCTTTTTCGATTCCTGCACGGGTCAAGATAGCGCTATCGCTCTCGCGGACAATGGAGGAGTTGTCCACATTACAGATACTCAGGCTTCTAAGACCTGCACGTTTTGCCATCTTTAGGGCCTCAAGGGTATCGGCAGTCTCACCACTTTGGGAGATGGTGATAAAGAGGCTATTGGGTTGTAAGAGTGGCTCTTTGTAGCGAAATTCTGATGCGATCTCAACTTGGCAGGGGATCTTGGCAATACGCTCAAGCAGATAAGCCCCTGTAAGGGCAGAGTGATACGAGGTACCACACGCACAGATTTTGATGTTGTTGATGCCCTCCAAAAGGTGGGGATCAAGCTCATCAAAGACAATGCCCTCCTCAAGTACCCGCCCCATCATGGTTTCACTCATAACAGTGCTCTGTTCATAGATCTCTTTCTCCATAAAGAAGCGGTACCCATCTTTTTGTGCCATGCTCTTATCCGTACTTAGGGGTTGTTTGGTAAAGGATTTTTCTCCATGGGCATCAAAGAGTTTGACCTCGCCATTTTTGGCATAACCGTACTCTCCATCTTCGAGGTAATAGACCTCGGTAGCTCGACCAATAATGGGGGTATCGGATGAGGCAAAGTAGATATCTTCTCCCTCAAATCCAATCAACATGGGGGAGCCATTTTTGGCAAAAAAGATGGTATCGGGATCGGCTTCACTAATTAGCAGTGTGGCATAGGCTCCATCAAGACGATCTACGGTATCTTTAAATGCCTTAAAAGAGTTGTTTTGCTCCTTGTAGTACTCCTCAAAGAGATGGACAATGGTCTCCGTATCGGTTTGACTCAAAAAGTTAATTCCTTTAGCTTCTAACTCACTCTTGAGGGCTTGATAGTTTTCGATAATACCATTATGTACCACAAACGAGTAGGCACCTAAGTGTGGATGAGCATTGAGCTCGGTGGGTTTACCATGCGTTGCCCAGCGGGTATGCCCAATGGCAACCCCAAATCCACTGCTTTGATAGTTTTTGGTTTTTTCACGTAAGTTTTCGAGTTTTCCAATGGCTTTAAAGTGGTGTAAGTGCCCCTTTTCAATAATGGCAATGCCCGCAGAGTCGTATCCTCGATACTCCAGCTCTTGTAGTCCCTCTAATAAGATCTCTTTTTTCTCTTTCTTTCCAATATAGCCTACAATTCCACACATTTATTTAATTCTCCGTTAATGCTTTGATAATATGGTTAGTATTATTGCAAAAGTTTCCATTCTTTTCGATTAAAAAAAGGTCATTAACTTTGTTGTTTTTTGTGTGAATTTTAGCGGAAGTGATATCAACGTGAAGGGCATCAAAGAGTTGGATGAGGTAGGAGAGTAGCCCTTTTTTATTTTCACATTTGAGTTGAATCTTGGCGTGCTCTTTGGAGTGGTCGCAGTCAATGAGCATCTTTTTGGCATCGATTTGTGGTTTGCTAAGGTTGAGCTGATGCTCTTGGGTGAGTGCCTCGATAATCGTTCCATGCAGTGCTTGTTCATCCGCTTCACTGATGGTTTCATTAAACGCAATTTTAAAATATTTGATGTCTGAAAAGAGCTTATAGATATCCATCTGCACAATATCAAGACGTGAGAGTTTGTAGAGGAGATAACTGAGATCCAGATTGTTGCGTCGAAAGATCTCAATGGTTAAAAAACCTTGGTTGGAGATAATGTAGTCGTAATCGTCTAGTTCGTGAGCTTTTTGTGCAATAGAAAGAATCTCTTGGGGAGTGTTTTTGATGAAAAAGAGATCCGAACTGATGGAGAGAATCCGTTTTTGTTGCATGCGAGAGAAGCTCTGAAACATCGTGGTTTTGATCAGTTTTCGCTCTTTTCGCATTCGTTTGGTGGTCTCATCAAGGAGTTGTTGATTACTTAGTGCTAATGAGGCATGCTGGTAGAGAGTATGGAGGAGGTTGGCACTGAAATTGTTGTAGAGATTTCCTCCTACGCCAGACATGTCCGCGTACGTTAGTAAGTAGATAAAGTTTAGCTCCTCTTGAGTTGGGAAATGAGAAGAGAACTTTAGAATGACTTTTTCGGAGTGGAGATCCTCTTGATGGGCAACTCGATGCATGAGGGTGTGGTGAAGAATCAGTTTTTTGCCCAGTTTAATCTCCTCTTTTGTAAACTTTAGACGTTTGGCAAACCCTTGAAAGAGTACCGTACCTACGAGGTGGTGATCTTTTTTACGTCCTTTGCCCGCATCATGGAGGAGGGTAACGATTTTGAGAAAGCGTTGTTGACGTGGTGAGAGTTTTTTGTAAAGGTCTGCCATGCGGGGATGGGAGATCTGCTCAAGGGCTTCAATAGATTTTACCGTATGGATGCCCACAGAGTATTGGTGATACCCATCAAATTGAGGAAGGTCAATGACTTTTTTGAGGTAGGGAATGGTATACCCTAAAAGTTTGGCATCAATAAGTGTCTCTAAGATAAGGTGGGTATGGGAACGGTAAAAGAGTTGGGCTAATATGGTATAGATGTTCTCTTTGATCTTGGGTGAGCGTGGGGCGGTGATGAGGGCTTGCAAAAAGGTAGGGTGCACGGGAAAGAGGGATTTTGGGGCTTGGCAGAGTTGAATGAGCAACTCATCATAGCTTGGATTTTCTCCTTTGGGAGTAAGCATGGAGCGTTTATCGTCGTAGTGGCTGAGGGCATCAATCCAAATGGTGGTATAGAGTTTAACGGTTTTAAGCGAAGCAATCACTCGACGGGAGAATTTGGTGTGGGATTTTTTATCTTGGGGGTAGCCCAAGTATTTAGAGACCGCAGGGATAAGCTCAAGACGCAATTGATCCTCTTTTTTACCCGTAGCAAGGTGCAAAGCCGAGCGAACCATAAAAAGAAACTCTTGGGCTTTCCAAAACTCCTTGTACTCCTTTTCACGAATGATATGGTTATCAAGCTCTTTGATGCGGGAGACATCGTACAATATTTTACCTATCCAGTAGACCAAGTTGGTATTACGAAAGCCTCCTACGCCCTCTTTGAGGTTGGGCTCCATGGTAAGGGGATAGCGTTGATGCAGGCTTTGGAGCTCTTCAATTTTTAGTCGAATAAAGGCTTGGGGTCGATCATGGCGAATACGATAGAGCTCATTTTGGGTCTGATCCCAGAGCTGTTTGGATCCCTCAATAAAACGGGACTCAATCATGGAGGTTTTGATGGTAATATCGCTCTGTGAAACCTCAAAAATCTCACCAACCTCATGGACACGGTGTCCTAGTTTGAGCCCCGCATCCCAGAGGATATAGAGGATCTTCTCAATCATCTCTTGGGTGTTGTAGCCTGCGACCTCTTTGTAGACAATCATCAGGTCAATATCAGAGTGCACGCAGAGCTGTTCACGTCCGTATGAGCCCAGAGCCAAGAGGGTAATGGGGAGGGTACTTTTCATGGGCATGTAGGTGCCAAACATCGAACGCATGGCAACCTTATAGACCAGTTGAATAATCTTATCAATTTTACGGGTATGTTTGAGCAAAAACCCTTTACCGCTGTCTTTAGCAAAGCTTGCCTCAAGGGTGGTAAAGTAGGTTTTTATCTCTTTTTTTAAGAGTTTTGAGATTTCAAAATCGGGGGCACCTTCATAGAGCAGGGTCTCTATTTGATTTTTAATATTTTCCATCGCTTCCTAACTACTCCTAATCTATTGTTGTTATAATACCAAAAATTAATTCAATAGCAATCAAGAGGATGAGATGACGTTAATAGAAAAAGTACAAAAGAGAGAAAGACTCACACACGAGGAGGGGGAGGCTCTTTATGAGTTGGATCTCTTTACCCTTGGAGAACTTGCCGATGCCATTCGTCAGGAGCGGTTTGGGAAAAAGTCCTATTTTAATATTAATCGTCACATCAATCCTACCAATGTCTGTGCCGATGTTTGTAAATTTTGTGCCTACAGTGCGAGTCGTAAAAATCCCAATCAGTACACCATGACCCATGAGGAGATACTAAGTATTGCCACAGAGGCGATCAAAAATGGTGCTAAAGAGTTGCACATTGTCTCCGCGCACAATCCCAAAGATGGGGTTGAGTGGTACATGGGAGCCTTTGCTAAGATTCGAGAGGTATTCCCCCATGTACACATCAAAGCCATGACGGCAGCGGAGGTGGACTTTTTGCACCGTGAGTATGGGCTGAGCTACGATGAGGTACTGGATCTGATGATTGAGAGTGGGGTCGACTCGATGCCAGGGGGAGGAGCAGAGATCTTTGATGAGCAGGTGCGGGAGTACCTCTGCAAAGGTAAAGTAACTTCTGCACAGTGGCTAGCAATTCACCAAAAGTGGCACGAACGAGGCAGAGAGTCCAATGCCACCATGCTCTTTGGTCATGTCGAGAGTCGTGCCCATCGGATCGATCACATGATTCGCCTGCGGGATCTGCAGGATAAGACCGGAGGCTTTAATGCCTTTATCCCTTTGGTCTATCAGCGGGAGAACAACTTTCTTAGGGTCGAGCAGTTCCCCACAGGTCAAGAGATCTTAAAAACCTATGCCATTAGCCGAATTTTGTTAGACAATATCCCCCACATCAAAGCCTACTGGGCAACCTCAACCATCAATCTTGCCCTCATCGCCCAAGAGTTTGGAGCCGATGATCTTGATGGTACGATCGAAAAAGAGTCCATCCAATCCGCCGCAGGAGCATCGAGTGCCAACGGCATGGCAATGGATGATTTTGTCGCAATGATCAAAAATTCAGGCTTTATCCCTGTGGAGCGAGATAGCTTGTATCGGGAGTTGAGGGTTTATGAGTAGACAAGACATCTGACTGTTATATCCTTTTGCAACAGGAGCATATTACAAAGCTTTTTGATTCAGACACCCTAATGAAAATTGCTATCTTGTGGTATTGACTGCAAATGATAAATGGTAGTGCTTTTATCCCTATTATCCAAAGGTGGATACCTTTTAATTACTAGAGTTATTGAGCCTTTTGAGGATTCAAAAAAGGATTAAGGAGAATATTTTACGATTTATGAACCGTGAGTAAAAAGGAAAGGTTTATGTGATTTATTTTTGTATAATTGGGGTAGAGATTTTTTTAAAGGGATAAGTTATGGGTATTAGGTTTGAGTTTTTGAGGGCAGGTAATGGGGATTGTATTTGGATTACAACAGAAGAGGGAGTTAATATTTTAATTGATGGTGGGTTAGCTAATACCTATAATAGAGAGATAAAAAATCGACTAAAAAAGGTTAAAAAGTTAGATTTAGTTATATTGACTCACTATGATAATGACCATATTGGGGGTATTTTAAAGCTTTTAGAGAATGAAATTAAATCTCTAAAGAGTTCGGGAAAAACTATTTTGAGAGAGTTTTGGTTTAACTCTTTTGATAAAATGTTGGTAAATCCTCCTATTTATTCAAATCAAACAAGTGCAAGGCAACAGATAAAATTTGATGATTATATTAAAGAGCTTATACCTTTTGTTGAGTTTAAATCAAAAATTTCCATAGATATATTTTCAAAAATGTATTTAAAAGATAATTATGATATTCAGTTTGTGCTTTTATCTCCAAATAACCAAAAGTTAGAGGAGCTTTACAATAAATATCAAAAAGAAACTATTGATTATAAAACTTCATCTAAATCAGATGATTATCACATATCTATTGAGGAGTTGGCTCAAAGAGATTTTCAAAAAGATACCTCTTTGACTAATGGGGCAAGTATAGCTTTTATTATGAGATATAAAAAACTACAATTTTTATTTTTGGCTGATGCTCATATAGATTTAATTGTCCAAGAGTTAAAAAGATTGGGATATAGTAAAGAAAATAGATTAAAAATAGAGTTTGTGAAGCTTTCACATCATGGAAGTTCAAAAAATTTAAATAGTGATTTCTTGGATTTGATTGATTGTAATAGATTTATTATATCTACAAATGGAGGAAGACATAAACACCCAAATAAAGAGACTTTAGCCAAAATTTTGACACATAATAAAAGAGTTAAAGATATAGAGTTTATTTATAATTATGAGCATACAAAAAATATTTTAACACCAAGTGAAAAACGAAAATATAGAGCTATATTCTCAAACAAGGAGGTTTCTTATGAATATAAATAGAGAGATTGAAAAATATACTATTCATATAGAATTTAATGATAATAATGGGAGTGGTGTTCTTTTTAAACCTTATGAAGATAGTGAATATTGCTATATTTTTACAGCAAAGCACAACTTTGAAATAGAAGATGAAGATAATGAAAAAAAATTCTATTCTCCTATTGATAATATAGACAAGTTTAAAATAAGAACAGTACCTTTTAGAGGTTTAAAAATAGACTCTATAGTAAAAATGGAGAATGAAGATATAGATTTTTTGATATTATCTATAAGTAAAAATAACAATCAATCCCTATGGAGTAAAATTGCTGTTTTAAAGATTTTTAATGGGGAGATATTTCAAAATAGCGATTTTAAAATAAGTGGATTTCCTGCTATTAATAATCATAAAAAATCTGAAATTTATCCTTGTAAAATTGTCAATAATAAAAATTATATAACTACTTTTGAGGTACAAAAAACTCTTTCTACTTATGAAACAAATGAACTTGAAACCAATCAAGGAATATCTGGAGGAGGTGCTTTTATCGAGGGAAATAATGATAAAGTCTATCTGGTAGGGATAGAGGTAGAGTATGAGCCAATACAAAAATTGAAATGTATAGATTTAAGAGAGATTATAGATGAAATAAATAAAAAAGTTCCAAATAGAGTTGAGATGGGAGGACATCCAATTCTTGATAAGTATGATTTAATGGATAAAAGCTTTGATTTATCTTTTATAGAAGAGAAATTAAAAAATGATTATATTATGGCTATTAAGGATAAACCTATTGAGTTTGTAATAGATAAAAATGAGCCAATAAATAAAAAATTAGATAATGAGTATAAGGCTTTAATTGAGCGTATGAAAGATATGGCAAACTCATACTTATATAGAGGAGCTATTCTAAATGAAAAAGATAATCATTTAGCCACAATTAATTTTAAAAGAGCTATAGAGTTAAATAAAGATTTAGAGATATATTTGGCAATGGCTAAATATATTAGAAATAGAGATAATTATAAAAAAATAGATAATGAGATAAAAAGAGAAAATCAAATAAATATAGATATATTAAAATCTAAAATAGAAGAGGAAAAAGATATAGATGAACTAAAAAAATTACATATTAGTTTACTTTTTTATCTTGAAAAATATAAAGAGTATTATAAAGAAGATATAGCATTATATAAGAAAAAATTAATTGAAATATATATAAAAACATTAGATTTTAAAGAGGCAGAGAGGATTTTGGAGAACAAAGAGTTAAATGAATTTTTAACAAAAGAGTATATTAGAGATAGACTATTTAAAATTTATTTTCATAAAGATTATCTCAATATTACACAACTAAGTAAAAAAGAGTTTGCCAAAAAATTGATAGATTTATTGGGAAGATTTGATTTTGAGTCTAAAGAGTATTCTTTTATCCGTAAGAAATTGGAAGAGTTAAGTCTATTTGATGATTTTATATTTGATTTACAAGAAAAATTAATAAAATCTGATAGAACCTTTGCTATTTATGAAAAAAATATAGTTGATTTATCACAAGAGATAAAAAGACTTAAAAAGAATAGTAGTTTTTATCATAAAGATAACAGATTTTTACATTTTAGTATATACTTGATTGTTTTATTGATTATTTTTAATCATGATGAAATACTAAAAGGAATTAATATTTTTATTAACTATATTAAAGAATTAGATTTTTTTAGATATTTATATAAACAAATCTTATAAAAGTAGCAATGATGTGTGAGAACTTAAACAACAAAGGTATCAGTTGTTTAGGTTTTGTACCAAAGAGAGCCTAAAATCTCTCTTTGATCTGCCGATCATGCCACCGACTCAGTGTCAATAATGCCATAATCGCTCCTAAGAGTGCTAGTGCCATGTCCGATTGGGTATCCCATACGTATCCTTGGGTTCCGAGGAAAGCTTCGGCATCTTCACCACTAAAGAGGGCAACCCACCACTCAATCAGCTCGTAAAAGGCACTAAATCCTAGACAGAAACTAATGATAAAGAAGTTTTGCCACCCCTTGCCATGGATAATGTTTTTGCGGATAATGATCTCTCTTGCGATCATGGCAGGAACAAAGCCTTGGGCGAAGTGTCCGACTTTGTCGTAGTTGTTTCTAACCATACCAAAGAGATGATCAAAAAAGGGAACTTCGGCATAGGTGTAGTGCCCACCGATCATTAGAATAATGGAGTGAATGAGGATTAAGGTATAGACCAAAGGGGTGAGTGGAAAGGTGCGATAGGTAGCGATGAGAACAACTAGACCAATTAGTGCAGGAACGACCTCTAAAAACCATGTGTATTGATCTTTGGGATGGATACCCGACCAGAGAAGTACGCCGATAAAAATCAAGAGCCATAAATATTTCATTTGTTCACCTTTTTGGTAGAGATTATAGTATTTTGTTTCTTGATGTTGTATAATTTTGAGCATATTTAAATGAGGGAGGAAGAATGAAAATATACTATCCATACGAGGAGTTTCGAGCAGATCTTAAAGTATTAGTAAATAAGATTGATCAATCCTTTGATACTATTTTACCCATCTCAAGAGGAGGGTTGAGCATGGGGCAGATGTTGGGGGAGTATTATAATATTCGAAGGGTTTATGCGATCAATACCATGGGGTACGAAGGGAGTGAGAAGCTCAAGGAGGTACGGGTCTGGAACGTGCCTGACTTGGATGAGTCCAAAGAGGTGTTGGTGGTGGATGATATTGCCGATAGCGGGGAGACGCTTGAGCAGGTTTTATCCGTGTTGCGTGCGACGTATCCTGCGGTGAGGTTTTGGAGCGCGACGATCTTTTGTAAACCAACCTCCTCCATTGAGCCAACGTGGTGGGTCAAAGAGCCTCAAGGCTGGATTGAGTTTTTTTGGTCCGAGGATCTACTCTAGGTACTCTTCGAGTTCTTGGATGTAGCTGAGCAGATCATCGGCTTGGTAGAAGCCTCGAAGGTTGTCAATAAGCTCCCCATCCCACTTATAAAAAAACATAATGGGCACATGCTTAAACTCCGGCAGTCGGTTACGGCTTTTGGGATCTTCCCGTGAGACTTTGACCATAATGTAATTATTAAATTTCTTTAATACCCGCGGATCATTAAAGCTTTCATGCTCCATACGGATGCACCATCGACACCCTTTGCTATCGACCATCACAATAATATTTTTGTGCTCTTTTTTTCCTAAAGTAAAGGCAGTGTCAAGATCCTGAACCCATGCTACTTGGTCAACAAATGGTTGCTTGGATGCTTGGGTGGGAGCTGAAGGGGGGGAAGAGGTTGGTGGATTCTCTTCACAGCCCGCCCAAAAGGAGAGAAGCATAATGAGGGGAATGATCGTGAGTTTTTTTCGTTTTTGCATGCTCTATTCTATAAAGTTTTTGATTTTTTACTCTTAAATTAGAGTGCAAAGTGAACTTATTTGCTATAATTGCTTCAATTGTAACAAGGAATGAAACTTATGGTATTAATGATAGATAACTATGATAGCTTTACGTATAATGTGGTGCAGTACTGTTTGGAATTGGGAGCCAATCTCAAGGTGATTCGTAACGATGAGTTAAGTGTTGAGGAGATTAAAGCCCTCAATCCTGAGAAGATCATCATCTCTCCTGGTCCTGCCACCCCCAATGAGGCGGGTGTAACCCTTGAGGTGATTAAAGCTTTTGCCGATACCACACCAATTTTTGGGATCTGTTTGGGGCATCAGAGCATTGCTCAGGCATTTGGGGGTGAGGTGGTTCGCGCCAAAAACATGATGCACGGTAAGACCTCTCAAGTTGCCCTCAAAGAGAAGAGTGTGATCTTCAAGGGGATTCCCAAGGAGTTTCGTGCGACCCGTTACCACTCGTTAATTGTCAATCAAGCCAATCTGCCAGAGGAGATACTGCCCACTTCGTACAGTACGGATGATCATGAGATTATGTCGTTGCAGATCAAAGGGCGTGATATCTATGGGGTACAGTTTCATCCGGAATCGATTATGAGTGAGTATGGGCATGAGATGTTGGATAACTTTTTGAAACTTTAGGTATTTGGTATGAGTCGAGAATATTTTTATGGTTTTGTACTGCTTTATGTTTCGGCTCTTTTTTACCTTGTGATCACACTGCCTATGGGACCGCATGAGGCGTTGGTTTATTATGAAGATAAGGGGATTTTAGGGGGATTAACACATGTTTGTGAAGGATGTTTTGGGAATCAACTTGATTTTCGTCTCCCCTTTTTAGTTTTTGGTTTTTTAAACCTTTTTCTTTTTTATTGTATGTCACAGCACTATTTCTCTCAAACGGAAGAGAGTTTCTTGGCAACCACAATCTTTGCACTATTACCGGGTATTATTACATCTGCCGTTATAGTAAATATTGCGGTCATTGTTATTACATTGGTTTTAGGGTTTATTATATTCTACGAGAAACAACAGCGGTGGTGGCAATATGTAATTATGTTGTTATTGCTGTTGGTTCATGATGCCTCCGTAATATTTTTTATTGCGGTGGCTATTTTTGCCATCTTTAAACGGAAAAAAGGGCTCTTCTCTCTGGCACTTGTATCGGCAGGAGTTAATCTTTTAGTTTTTAATGGATTGGACATTAGTGGCGTTCCTAAGGGGAAGTTTTTGGAGCTTTTTGGGCTCTATATGGCACTCTTTTCGCCATTTGTATTTTTTTATTTCTTTTATGCGCTCTACCGTATTTGGCTCAAAGAGTCCAAAGATATCCTTTGGTACATCTCCTTTACGGCATTTATTTTTTCCATTTTTTTATCTTTTCGTCAACGGGTCATTATGACAGATGTTGCTCCGTATGTTATTGTTTCGGTGGTATTGATGTTGGTAATCTATCATAAGACACTTTATGTTCGTTTGCCTCAGTTTCAACGGGGTTATATTTTGGGCTATCGTGTGTTGATGGGTTCATTATTGATAAGTGCCATGATTATTATCTTTCATCCTCTTTTGTTTCTTTTTTTAAAGGATAAGACAAAGCATTTTGCCTATCGCTTCTATCAACCGTATTGGATCTCACTAAAATTGAATGAAATCGGGCAAAATTGTTACACTGTAAACGATAAACGATTGCAATATCAGTTACGCTATTATGGGATAAGAGCATGCCTCTCTACAGATGTTCCTAAAATACACAATTAAATAAAACTGTAGGCACTATTTGTATCAAAAATATAAAATATACGCACCAAATGGTAGAATTGTCCAACACATTTAAAACAAGGAGAACTCGATGGCTCAAAAAGCGATTAGAGAATACGACGCAAAGTCGATTTTAGCTCGACATTGGGACACATATTTCCCAAACTTTAA
>Ga0256843_1000926_pt1 | contig 24088 bp, 27 predicted proteins | sample AlvinellametaG_FD_191572 | JGI IMG/M metagenome (GOLD analysis project Ga0256843, IMG submission 191572) | Pompeii worm associated microbial communities from hydrothermal vent at the East Pacific Rise, Pacific Ocean - Alvinella | ecosystem: Host-associated > Annelida > Integument > Unclassified ... | reverse complement strand
TATAATGAAGTTTTATTTTTTAAATTAATTGACAAATCAAATCCTTTTTATATATTGTTACTTTTATAAACTGTATAATAGTAGCTTTTTTAAAATTATTTTATAAAAATAATAGTTATATATACTTTTTATTAAAATATTAACGAAATTTTTACACTTCATTTGATATAGTACAATAATTGTTTTGAATATATAAGCTATAATATACTCATTCACTATAAAAAGGGATTAAACAAAATGAAAATTTTAAAACTACTTTTGTTAGTAACGCTTTTTTTAAACGCTTCTGGTTTTCAATCTGCATTAAAAAAACAGTCAGGTCTTGTTAGCCCAAATGAAGCTTTTAAATTGAGCTTAACAAAACCCAATGAAGAGACCCTCCGTGCCAAAATTACTTTGGCAAACAAAGTTCACCTCAATGATAGTTCACTCAAAGCAAAGGTTATTAAACCGAAACTTATGCAACTACATATCAATAAAATCTCAAAACCTCACCAAAGTAATACGGGGTTAGTTTATGAAAAAGAGGTGATATTTGATATTCCTACCTCTCAAATTGCAAAAGAGATTCAGGGAGATTACACATTAGAAATAAACTTTGATGGTTGTTCTGCAGATGGACTCTGCTATACAACTCAAAGTAGAAAATTTCAACTAAAAACAGCTGAACCAAGTTTTTTTGACAAGATAAAGAGCTTAGTTGAGTCCTCAAGCTCAAAAGATATATCAAAAGCTTTAATTCATGAAAATCCTCTTTTTATCGTTTTTGTATTCTTTATTTTGGGATTACTTCTAGCATTGACTCCTTGTATATTCCCAATGATTCCAATATTATCCTCTATTATAGTTTCTCAAGCTGGAACAGGAAAACCAAATGTGGCAAAAAGTTTTATGACCTCTTTGGTATATGTTTTATCTATGGCTATTACCTATACAACTGTGGGTGTAATATCTGGATTGATAGGTTCTGATATACAAGGAATGATGCAAAATCCTTGGATGCTGGGACTCTTTGCTATAATATTCTTTGCTCTTGCTATTTCACTATTTGGATATTATGAGATACAACTTCCTGCATCATGGCAATCAAAACTAAATAGTGCAAGTGACAACGCTCAGGGCAAAGGAATAGTTGGAACTGCTATTATGGGATTTTTATCTGCATTTATTATAGGTCCATGTGTTGCTCCACCTTTGGCTGGGGCTATACTATTTATCTCAAAAACAGGTAATGCTCTACTTGGTGGAGTTGCACTATTTACTATGAGTATTGGTATGGGATTCCCTCTACTCCTTATGGGACTTGGTGCTGGTAAGTTTATGCCAAAACCAGGTGGTTGGATGACTAGAATCTCACAGATATTTGGTGTAATCATGTTAGCACTTGCTATTGCTACTATCGATAAAATTGCACTTGTTCCTGACTGGATAATTATCCTACTTTGGTCTCTACTATTTATGGGTTCTGCTATATATATGGGAGTCTTTGATAATAGTAGTGAAACCAAAGGTATGGCAAAACTATTTAAATTGCTAGGATTAGTATTCTTACTCTATGGTGCATCTCTATTTGTAGGATTACTTAGTGGGTCAAATTCTATGCTTCACCCATTTAATAAATTTACATCTCCACAAGTGAGTGTAGCCAGTAGTTCTCAATCTGCAAATTCTCATATGGCACAACAAGCACCACAAGAGACAACACATGCAAAAGGTTATACTCTAAAAGAGCTAATGCAAGAGGTAAAAAATAGCGATAAACCTGTTATTATAGACTTTAACAAAGAGGCATGTACTGCTTGTAGAGAACTAGAAACTATAACTTTTGTAAACCCAAAAGTTATAGAAGAGATGAAAAGATTTAAATTTATTAGTGTAGATGTAGAGAAATCTGAATACTCTAAAATGATGAAAAAATTTGATATTTGGGGTACTCCAAATTTGGTATTTTATGACTCTAATCATAAGCTTATAAAAGATAAAACTACTACTGGATTTATTGACCCTGATAAATTTTTAGCAATACTCAAAGAAATAAAATAGTGAACGAACATATAGAAGTTGGTAAAATTAACCAACTAGAAGTAAATAGAGAGAGTGAATATGGACTCTATCTAATAGCAAAAGACCAAAAAGAGGTTCTACTACCAAATAGATATGTCAAAAAAAGTATCTCTATCGGAGATATAATTGATGTTTTTATCTATACAGATTCAGAAGATAGATTAGTAGCTTCTACTATATATCCTGAGGCTATGGTTGATGAGTTTGGATATTTTGAGGTGGTAGAAAATAAACATTATGGTTCATTTGTAAAATGGGGATTACCCAAAGATTTATTTGTACCTCTATCTCAACAAAAAACTCATTTTGAGATAGGGAAAAAGTACATACTTAGAGTCTGCCTAGACTCCAAAACAAATAGATTATACGGTTCTCAAAGAGTTGGAAAATGGCTCTCCTATAAACCACAAAAAATGACTAAAAACCAAAAATTAAAAGGTTTAATAATCTCAAAAACTCCAATGGGATATAAGGTTATAGTAGAAAATAGATATGAGGGAATGCTTTTTGATAATGAAATTTTTGAAAAAATATCTATCGGAGAAAAGAGAACTCTATATCTAAAGAAAGTTAGAACAGATGGTAAACTTGATTTATTATTACAACCAATAGGACAAAAGTCAACCTCCACTCTCTTTGAAAAAAAAGTAATAGAAAAGCTAAAAGAGAAAAATGGATTTATACCACTAAATTCAAAAAGTGACTCAGATAAAATTCAAGATACTTTTGGAATGAGCAAAAAAAGATTTAAAGGTGCTATTAACTCTCTATTAGAGCAAAATAAAATAATTTTTTATGAAAATGGTATAAAACTTATTTAATAATCTTATATTTTCACTTTTATTACTAATTTTATAGCTACACTGTCTCATAATAAAACCTAAAGGGGATAGAGATGAGACAGGTATATAGACCACTACCAATAGATGAAGAGATTAAATTAAACCACAAAAAGATAATTGTAAGTAAAACTGATAAACACGGAAGAATACTATATGTAAATGACTATTTTTGTGAAGTTACTGGATATGAACCAAATGAGGTACTTGGTGCACCTCATAGTATATTAAGACATCCTGACATGCCTAGGGCTATCTTTTATTTGATGTGGAAAACTATTCAAAATGGAGATAACATCACAGCTATTGTCAAAAATTTAGCAAAATCTGGAAAATACTACTGGGTTACAACAGACTTTGAAAATCATATAAATCAAAAAGGAGAAATAGAGAGTTATATAGCTTTTAGAAGACCTGCTTCAAGAAAAGCAATAGAAGCAGTAGAAGGACTATATCAGTCTCTTTTGGATATAGAAAAAAGACACGGAATGGAAGCATCACTAGTATATCTACAAGGCTATTTAGATGAAAGACACACAACTTATCATAAACTAATGGAAGAGATAGTAAAGCCAAAAAGTCTAATGGAAAAACTATTTATTTTAATGAAAAAAACATTTAAGAGTAGTGATAATAACATAAATTATAATCATAAATACCGAGAAGCAGTATAAATTAACCATTTTTAAGATATACTAAGCCTCAACTATTATAATTATAAGGATAGATAATGGATTTTTCAGATTTATTTAAAATGGGTGCAGAGATAATTCAAGGTAATAGCGATGATGCTACAACTAACTTAGATAAAGATTCTATAAGTGATGCTTTAAGTAATATATTTGGTGGAGAAAATGGATTTAATCTAGATTCAATAGTTTCAAAACTATCTGATAGCAACTTAAGTGAAATTGTAGGTTCTTGGATAGGTTCAGGTGAAAATAAACCTATTTCTATGGATGCAATTACTGACCTAATTGATAGTGAAAAAATCTCAGAATTTGCTTCTCAACTTGGACTAAGCGAAGATAGTGCAAAAGGTGCTTTAGCTGATGCTCTTCCAAATCTAGTAGATAAAATTACTTCTGAAGATTCAGTAATTGGAAATATGCTAGATAAAATTGGTGGTGTTGATGGTGCTATGGATATGCTTGGAGATATGTTTGGTGGCAACAAAAAAGACGCCTAAGAGTCTAATATAGAAAAGTTAAAATATCTTTTTTGGATTTTTCTATTCTATTTTTTATACGCCAAAGAGATAAAGATAGCCTCATATAATGTAGAAAACCTCTTTGATATGAGGCTAAATGGTACAGAGTATCCAGAATATATACCAAATAAACATAATTGGATACAAAAAACTCTAAATCAAAAACTTACAAATATATCAGAGGTTATCTGTGATATAGATGCCGATATTATAGGGCTTCAAGAGATAGAAAACGCAAACGCTCTAAAACTACTTCAAAAAAGTCTCAAAAAGTATGGATGTAACTACAAATATAGTGCTATTACTCATAAACCAAAAAGTGCTATTCAAATAGCCCTACTCTCAAAAATTCCGATAAAAAACTCAAAAGATATAACTGTTACAAAAGCTTTGGGGGTTAGAAATATACTAAAAGTAAAATTTATTATTGATAGCTATCCACTATATATATATGTCAACCACTGGAACTCAAAGAGGTCTCCAAATCAAAAAAGAGTACTATCAGCATTAGCTCTAAAAAAAGAACTTAAAAGGTTACCAAAAGAGAGTGAATATATTTTGCTTGGTGATTTTAATAGTAACTATAATGAATATCAAATAAAAGATATATTTAATACAAAAAGAGAGTGTAATCTAAATAGAGATAGTTTTTCTCACTATAACTTATGGATAGAAAAACCGATATATCAGAGGTGGAGTCATAACTTTTATGGCAAAAAAACTGCTCTAGATGAGATGATTATCTCCCCTACTCTATTAGATAATAAAAAAATTGATTATATAAAAAACTCTTTTGATGTTTTTAAAAAAAAATATATTTTTCATAAAAAAGGATATATCCTAAGATGGGAATATAAAAAAAATAGACATAAAGGAGTAGGATATTCTGACCATTTACCTATATTTGCAAAATTTATAACAAATCCCAAAAAAGATAAAAAAATAGAGTGTAATATAAGCATAAGTAATATAAAAGAACTTTATAATAAAAATATAAAATTACCTATATTACTTAAAAAAATAAAAGTAATCAATATATCAAAAAAGAGTGCTACTATTAAACAGGGAAGAGATAAGATAGTAATATTTGGTATAGATAAACCTTTGGAGTTAAATAAAGAGTATAATATTATTGTATATAAAAGAAAATTCTATAATGGTAGCTATGAAATTGTTGATTTTGATATATATTAAAATTAATTTTAATAAACATGAGTTATTATAATAAATAAATTATTTAATTAAATATAAGGATAGAAATGATTCGATTTATACTATTTTTTTTACTGACTCTCAATATATTTGCAATTGATGCTCAATTAACCATAGAAAAAGATGTGGACTCAAAAGCCTCAATCAGTATAGTTGAAGATGAACTTAGTGCTAATAGTAGCAGATTTCACAAGAAAATGTTTGAACTATTAGTCAAAGATATGCAATTAAGTGGACATTTCAATATAGATACAAAATATCACAAAGCAAGTTTTGATGATATGATGACTCCCCCAGAATTACATGATAGAGAATATATACTAAAATATAACTTTGCACCATCAGCAGATAGATTAAATATAAAATTAATACAAATATTTGATAATAGCGTTATTTTTGAAAAAAATTATAGTATAAATAACTCTAAAAGATTTCCATTTCTAGCACATAATGCTGTTGTTGATATAAATAAGGCACTAAACTATGATGATATATCATGGATGAAAAGAAATATTATATTTTCAAAATATACAGCTCCAAGAAAGAGTGAAATATGGATAGCAGACTATACTCTAACTTTTACTAGCATTGTAATAAGAGGAGGATTAAATCTATTTCCAAAGTGGGCAAATCAAAAACAAAATGCTTTTTACTATACCTCATATAATAATCTTTTACCAACGCTATATCGTATAGATATGAGAACTGGAAGCAAAAAAAAGATAGTTTCATCTCAAGGAATGTTAGTATGTTCTGATGTTAGTAAAGATGGAGAGAGATTGCTTTTGACCATGGCACCAAAAGGACAGCCTGATATTTATCAATATACTTTTGGAAAAGGACTAGAGAGATTAACTAAATTTGGGGGAATAGATGTAAATGCTAAATATACTGGGGATGAGAGTCAAATAGTATTTGTCTCAAATAGAATGGGAAAACCAAATATCTATCTAAAATCGATAGGATATGACTCTGTATCAAAAGTACCTCAATATGGTAACTACAATAGCTCTTGTGATGTCTTTGATAAGTATATTGTTTATTCAGTCAAAGAAGGTAGTAATGTAAATATATATCTAGGTTCTATATACAGCTCATATGTAAGACCTCTAACTAGTAATGGAATCAATCAACTACCAAGATTTTCAAACGATGGAAAGGTTGTATTATATATCAAACAAAATAGAGGCAAGAATAGTATCGGCTATATGAACCTAGCAACAAAAACAAATATGTTATACCCTATGGTAAGTGGTCGTATTCAATCTATTGATTGGTAATATAGTTATGGTATAATGTATAAAATAAAATATTTAAAACCACCACAAAAGGAAGGAATATGAAAAGACGACTCTATCTAATAGCTATGGTTTCCACTCTGCTTATATCAGGATGTGCACAAAAAGAGGTCAGTAACATGGATGTCACGGATAAAACTCCAACAACTACCTCCTCTTCTCAACATGCTATAAATAGCTCTATAAATAGAAATAATGGTACTCTAAATGGTTACGAAAATGTTGACCCTTATGCTCAAAATATCGATACCTATACCCAAGATGAATCGTATGATGCCTTGCAAAATAGACTTCAAAATATATATTTTGATGTTGACCAATATATTATTACTCCTGACAAGCTTCCAACTATTATTAGTAATGCTAAAATCTTAAATAAAGCTATTCAAAATGGTTCAAAAGTTAAAATAGAAGGGAATTGCGATGCAACAGGAAGTGACGAATATAATTATGCTTTAGGACTTAGAAGAGCAAAAGCAGCAAAAGAGGCACTAGTATCTCAAGGTATTAATCCAAGTAAAATTGTAATAGTAAGTCTAGGAGAAAGCTCTCCTCTATGTACAACAGATTACTCTAGTGCATGTTTTGCAAAAAATAGAAGAGTCGAATTTAAAATTATTCAATAAAAAAAAAGGGAAATAAGGGGAAAAAATGAAAAAAACTATAATAATTAGCTCTATTTTGGTATCTACTCTATTGGCTAATGAGCCTTCGGTTTATGGTGCAGGGGATATAGATAGCCCAAATCCTTATGGTTTAACTAAAACAGAAAGAAATATACTAAAAAATAGAAGAGAGATACAAAATCTAAAAAATAAAGTACAAGAGTACCAAAATAGAATTGAAGGTTTAATCTCTATTATAGATGGACTAAATAAAGAGGTTCTAGCTCTAAAAGAGCAGATGAAAATAATGAATAAAACCATTGAAAAAAATGCAAATAAAAGAGATGATAATAAAACTTACGCTCTACTACTTGAGATGGGGACTATTGTAGATAAGATAAACAATAGCTATGTTAGCAAAGAAGAGCTAAATCAAATATTGTCAGCTCAAAACCAATCATATAATAGATATAGTACTACAAATATACCAGAGAGTCTCAACAATAACCAAAATACAGAGATAGAAAATGGTAATGAAGAGGTAAGAGAGGATATATCTACAATATATAGACAAGGTGTTCAACTATTTAGTAGAAAAAGTTATAACTTTGCAAAAGAGAAATTTGAAGAGGCATTAAAGAGAGACTATAAACCAGCCTCAACAAACTACTATTTAGGAGAAATAGCCTACTATACAAAAAATTATAATGATGCTATTGAATACTATAAGAAAAGTGCATCTCTATATGATAATGCTACATATATGAAAGTATTATATTTGCATACAGCAATATCACTATATAGATTAGGAGAAAAGGAACAGGCTAGAAAGTTTTTTGAATTTGTTATAGATAATTATCCAAATACAAAATCGGCTGAGATAGCAAAAAAATATCTTGGATAAGTAATAATAAAGTTTGCTTCGATATGATGTTAAAAATTTTAACCGATAGGATATTTTATTATGACAGTTACAGACAAAGATTGCGTTGTAGGTATAGAATACGAAGTAAAAGAGGCTGGTACAGATACAGTTGTTGACACGAATAAAGGCTCAAAGCCTTTAGAGTTTATTATGGGTACAGGTCAAATTATTCCAGGTCTTGAAAAAGGACTAACTGGAATGAAACAAGGAGAGAGTGGAGATATTTTGGTTCCTGCTTCTGAGGCTTATGGTGAATATAATGAAGAAGCTGTGCAAACACTACCAAGAGAGCAGTTTGAAGGAATAGAGCTAAAAGAAGGAATGACTCTATATGGACAAGGTCAAAATGGAGAAACAATCCAAGTAACAGTAAAATCATTTAATGATAATGAAGTTGTAGTGGATTTCAATCATCCTTTAGCTGGAAAAGATTTGATGTTTACAGTAACTGTGGATTCAGTAAGAGAAGCAACAGAACAAGAAAAACAAACAGGTGAAATAGAATCAGATGAACACTGCCATAGTGGTTCATGTGGTTGTGGACACTAATCTCTCTCAAAAATAGCAGATAGTTTTATACTATTTGCTACACTCCTTTTAAAAGAAATAACTTTTTAATTTAAATCCCTCCTAATATTTATAAAAATAGCAGTATAATCATACATAAATAATAAAAGGTTATAATATGTATAAGAAAATCTTATTTTTGTTTCCTCTATTCATTTTTACTGCTTGTAACAATAATTCCTCAGTAAATAGTAATTTGGATGGGGAAAAACTGGCAAAACAGAAGTGTAGTATGTGTCACAATCTTGACATGCCTCCAACCATAAGTGACAAGGAAAAAGCTCCTCCTCTCTTTACAATAACGGTACATTTAAAAGATTGGATGAAAAGCAGTAATCCAAGTGAACTAAAAGGCAAATTTATCTCTTTTGTAGAAGATTATGCTATAAACCCATCAGAAGATAAAGCCTACTGTAAAAAAGAGATGCTAAAAAAATATGGAGTAATGCCTTCACAAAAAGGAAATGTAACAAAAGAAGAGCTAAGAGCGATAGCAAACTATATATTTAATACATATGACCAGATGAAAGTTTTGGAGATTATGAAAGAGAGAGCAAGACTAGCAAAACTCCCACTATATCAACAAGCATTAGAGACAAATGATTGTAGAATGTGTCATCAAAAAGACAATAGTAGAAATGCTCCAACATTCCAAGAAATTGGTAAGAAATATGGCACTCAAGGCAAAGAGGTTATAAAAAACTCTATACTAAATGGAAGTAAAGGAAAATGGAAAGGTTACTTATTACCTATGAGAGCTTATAAAGATATGCCTGAAAAATATTTAGATGCCCTATCTGATTGGATAGCCAAAGGAGCTAAAGAGTAAACTTAGAAAATAAAAAAAGGCAATAAGGTATATTATTGCCCATATTTTTTAATGACTTTGACAAGCGTCTATATCTGCCATTGTATTAGCCTTTTTAATACACTCTATACTTTTAAGTCCTTTATTTATCTCTATTAAAGTCTCTTTTTTGGTCTGTTTAGTCCAAATCTCAAATGGTTCTGATGGCTCTCCTATCTTTTTGCTAATTATCTTTTCACACCTATTTGCATCTTTTAGAGTATCACTTTTTTCAAAACACTCTTTTGCAAACTTTATAATATCTTCTTGAGATAAAATCTCCTCTTTTATCTTTGGAACTATAATATTAGCTAAATCTTCTGGTAAATCTCTTATTGAACTATTATTGTCGGAAGCATACGCTACACCTATAAAGATTATTAAAAAAAGTATATTTTTCACTTTCTCTCCTACTAAAATAATATTAAAAACAGTATAGTACCATAACATTAGTATTAAAAGTGAAAAAATTAAGAAGTATTTTAGGAGAGCAGGAGAAAAAATCCCCTACATCTTAAAGAGTTTTGCTTAGACTATCAACTTTACTCATAGCTGACGCTATTGCCATATTTGAATCACTAGCTTTTTCTAATAATTCTTTTGCCTCTTTTATTGCATTAGCTAAATTGCTATCTTCTGCATTTAAGGCTACTGCACCATCTACTATACAGATAGTTTTATTCTCTTCTACCTTTACATATCCACCATTGATTGCTACTGAAATCTCTTTTGAATCTTTTGTCTCAATCACAATCACACCAGCATCAAGTAAAGATACCAAAGAAGCATGTTCTGGTAAAACACCAAACTCACCCTCACTACCTGGAAGAGTTACTTGTTTTGCTTCATCATCAAAAATAACACCAAGAGGTGTTACTATTTCTAGTTTCATGAGCTTCATATTCTGCTCCTTTTAGCTATTTAGACTTAGCTAAAATTTTCTCGTTCTTAGCAATAGCCTCATCAATATTTCCAACCATATAGAACGCTGCTTCGTTCAAGTGGTCATATTTACCTTCAATTAGTCCTTTGAATCCTGCAATAGTATCAGCAAGTTCTACATAAACCCCTGGGCTTCCTGTGAAAACTTCAGCAACATGGAAAGGTTGAGATAGGAACTTCTCTATCTTTCTAGCTCTCTCAACTGTATTTTTGTCCTCTTCACTAAGCTCATCCATACCAAGAATAGCAATAATATCTTGAAGGTCTTTATACTTTTGTAAGATAGCCTGAACACCTCTAGCTACATTATAATGCTCTTCACCGATAATTGTAGGGTCTAGCATTCTTGAAGTTGAATCTAGTGGGTCAACTGCTGGATAGATACCTTTTTCTGCAATACTTCTATTAAGTACTGTTGTAGCATCAAGGTGAGCAAAAACAGAAGCTGGTGCTGGGTCTGTCAAGTCATCTGCTGGTACATATACAGCTTGAACTGAAGTAATCGAACCTTTTGTTGTAGATGTAATTCTCTCTTGAAGTTTACCCATCTCACTAGCCAATGTCGGTTGGTATCCAACAGCTGAAGGGATTCTTCCAAGAAGTGCTGACATCTCTGAACCTGATTGAGCAAATCTAAAGATGTTATCAATAAACATCAATACATCAAGTCCCATCTCATCTCTAAAGTACTCAGCCATTGTAAGACCTGTTAGAGCAATTCTGTTTCTCGCACCTGGAGGCTCACTCATTTGTCCATAACATAGAGCAACTTTATCAAGAACATTTGACTCTTTCATCTCAAAATAAAGGTCATTACCCTCTCTTGTTCTCTCACCAACTCCAGCAAATACAGAGTAACCACTATGCTTCATAGCAACATTGTTAATAAGCTCCATAATGATAACTGTCTTACCAACACCAGCACCACCAAATAGTCCAACTTTACCACCTTTACTATATGGTGCTAGAAGGTCAACTACTTTGATACCTGTTTCAAATACTTCTGTCGCTGTACTTTGCTCTTCAAATGGTGGTGGGTCTCTATGGATTGAGCGATACTCTTTACATGTAAATTCACCAGCATCATCAACAGTTTCACCAATAACATTAAAGATTCTTCCAAGAACCTCTTCACCAACTGGAACTTTGATTGGATTTCCTGTCGCTTTTACCTCTTGACCTCTTACAAGCCCCTCACTCATATCCATAGCGATAGTTCTTACTCTACCATCACCAAGCTGCGCTGCAACCTCTAAAACTAATCTCTGCTCACCATCTTCTAATTTAATAGTTGTCTCCAATGCTTCGTTGATTGCTGGAAGATAATCCGTAAAATCAACATCAACAACTGGACCTAGTACTTGTACTATTTTACCTGTCATTTATCTATTCTCCTTAATTATTTCAACGATTCCATACCACTGATAATCTCAATAAGCTCAGTAGTAATTGCTTCTTGTCTTGCTTTGTTATAAGCAACTGTTAATTTTTTCACCATTTCACCAGCATTATTAGTTGCTGCGTCCATAGCTTGCATTCTCGCACTATGTTCTGCTGCTAGAGAGTTTAGCAATGCATAATACATAGAGTAATTTATATATCTTCTTACTAACGCATCTATTAGAGTATCATCATCATCTGGTTCTACTTCAAGCTCTGACATAGATACACTATCTAGATTCACAGCAGAGCTATCAACTGGCAAAAGCTGTTGCTCTACAATCTCTTGAGTTATCATATTTACATAACCATTATGAACCAAGATAATCTTATCTGTCTTTCCTTGCACATAATCTTCTACCAATTTAGAGATAAACTCTGTTGCTCTCTCATAGTTTGGATTTGCACTCAAATCTTCTATTTCATTGAGCATCTCAATTTGGTTATATCTAAAAAAGCCTATACCTTTTTTACCAATTCCACTCAATCTGATATTACAATCTGCGTACTCTTTTCTAAGTTGAGTAACTCTTTTGATTGTTTGATGATTAAATCCACCACAAAGCCCTTTGTCTGCTGATACAAATACTATATCAACTGTTTTTGGGTTTGGGTTCTCTTTGAAGAAGATATTATCTATCTCACCTTCACTTTTATTCATCTTTTGAGCTATCTCATTGAGCAATTCTGTCAACTTTGATGCATAAACTTTAGAGCGTTTCGCAACCTCTTCTGCTCTTTTTAATTTAGCAGAAGAGACAAGTTTCATTGCACGAGTAGTCTTTTGAGTACCCTTAACACTTGAAATCTTTCTTTTAATCTCTTTTAAATTAGCCATAATTTAGCCTTATGCTGAAAATGTTTCACTAAATTCGTCTATCGCTTTAGTTAATTTCTCTTCAGTCTCATCTGTAATTTTTTTATCATTTCTAATACTTTCAAGAATATCAGAATATTTAGCGTCCATAAAAGCCATAAGTTCTGCTTCAAATTTAGTTACAGCAGATACTGGAATTTTGTCTAGATAACCTTTATTACCTGCAAATATAATAACAACTTGCTTTTCTATTGGAATTGGAGAATATGGAGGTTGTTTTAGAACTTCTACCATTCTAGCACCTCTTTCAAGTTGCGCTCTACTATGCTCATCAAGGTCAGATGCAAATTGAGCAAATGCTTGAAGCTCTCTATATGATGCAAGGTCAAGTCTAAGGTTACCTGCAACTTGTTTTGTAGCTTTGATTTGAGCAGAACCACCAACTCTTGATACTGATAAACCAACATTAATAGCTGGTCTAATTCCTGAATTGAATAGGTCAGTTTCTAGGAATATTTGTCCATCTGTAATAGAGATAACATTTGTTGGAATATAAGCAGCCACATCTCCAGCTTGTGTTTCAATAATTGGGAAAGCTGTAATAGAACCTGCTCCATTTTCATCACTAAGCTTTGCTGCTCTCTCTAGAAGTCTTGAGTGTAGATAGAAAACATCCCCTGGATAAGCCTCTCTACCTGGAGGTCTTCTAAGAATAAGTGACATCTCTCTATAAGCAACTGCATGTTTAGATAAATCATCATAGAAAATTACAGCATGTTTTGCATTATACATATAGTGTTCAGCAATAGTAACACCTGCATATGGTGCCAAGAACTGCATAGCAGAAGAGTCAGCAGCTGTTGCACTAACAACGATTGTATAGTCCATAGCTCCAGCCTCTTCTAATTTTTTTACAAGTGAAGCTACTGTTGATTGTTTTTGTCCAATAGCTACATAAATACAGATAACCCCATTCCCTTTTTGGTTAATAATAGTATCTATCGCTAAAGTTGTTTTACCTGTTTGTCTATCACCAATAATAAGCTCTCTTTGTCCTCTTCCAACAGGAACAAGTGCATCAATAGCTTTAATACCAGTTTGTAATGGCTCATGAACAGATTTTCTTGCCATAATACCTGGTGCTTTTGTCTCAAGAAGTCTAGTTGTCTCTGCCTCTATTGCACCTTTTCCATCAACAGGCTCACCAAGAGGATTAACAACTCTTCCAAGCATTCCATCACCCACAGGAATACTCAAAAGTTTACCAGTTCTCTTAACGCTCATTCCTTCAACGATTCCAGCCATAGAACCTAAAACAACGATACCAACACTTGCTTCTTCAAGGTTTAGTACCATTCCTTGTGCGCCATTTTCAAACTCTACAACTTCTCCAGCCATAACGCTATTTAGACCATATACAGATGTGATACCATCTGCAACACCTACAACCTTACCAACTTCATTAATGTCCACACTTATTTCGAAATTCTCAATTCTCTCTTTGATTATTGAGCTGATTTCATCTGCTTGTAATTTGTTTGCCACAGCAACTCCTTCCTAATAAATTTATAGTGATTTTGTTATAAAATCAATTAATTGTTCTTTAACTCTCGACTTTGAGAAGTTTACCTCGATACCCAAATCTTCAACTGTTACTTTTATTCCATCAAAGTCGCTCTCTTGTTGAGATAACTTAACGACAGAACCTGTATATTTTTTGAGTGAATTTTCTAATTCTTTGATTTCACCATTATCTAATTTAGTATCAGAGATTACTATCCCTTCATACTCATTTTTCTCTTTTTGTAACTCTTGGTTTAAACTTTTGGCAATAGCTGGAATTAAATCCAATCTACCTTTTTCACCCAAAATTTTAATAAAGTTAACCAAAGTATCATCAGTACCTTTTAACCCATCCAAAATAAAAGCTACTTTATCAGACGATGAAATAAGTGGTGAGCTTATCTTTTCAGAAATATTTTTATCATTAAATAGTGAAGCAAGTGCATTTAAAACTTTGCTATAACTATTTTTCTGCTCTGGAGAGATAACTTCCAATAAAGCTTTAACATATCTTTTTGCTATTAACTCTTCCATGCTATGCCACCTTTTTTGATATTAAAGATACAATTTTAGAACTATCAATAGCAATATCATTACTATCAATACCTTTTTCTAAAATCTCTTTAATACTATTTTTAATTACTTTTTTCTTCTCTACTTCCATTTTATCTTCTAAATGTTTTTCGAGAGAATTTAATAGTTCACTATTTTTCTTTTCTATATTTTCTACTAAAACCTTAGCTTCCATTTTTGCATCTTCAATTATCTCTTTTGCCTTCTCTTGACTAAGTGATAATTTCTCTTTTGCTAACTCTTCTTCTTTTTTTGATTCTTGAAGTTTAGCTTCTATCTCTTTGATTTGATTTGCTATTTTTTGACTTCTTCCTTTGAAGAACTCTTTAATAGGATTTGCTATAAGATAGTATAAAATCCCTGCAAAAATACCAAAGTTTAGTACTCTATAAAAAAAATCTGAATGAACCATACTTACTTCATGATGACCACTCTCATTTGCCAATACCAACATAGGTACAAACAAAATAACAGAAATTACTCTTTTTAATCTCATTCTCTAACCTCCTTTATAAGTTACTTATTTTAGCTTTTAAGCTCTCTTTAAAAAGAGGTAATTGATTAGAGAGAGACTTTTCTAACTCTTTTTTATTATTAGAAAGTTCATTTAAAAAAGCTTGATATTTTTCATCAAGTTCTTTCATTTTACTTTCAACTTTACTCTCAGCTAAGGCTTTTGCCTCATTTACAGCCTTTTCTCTAATAGCATTTGCCTCTGCTTTAGCTTCTGCCAAAATAGCTTCTGCTTTAGCATACAGTTCATCACTATTTCCCTCTAACTCTTTTGCACTTTTTAAATCATGAGCGATAGAGTTATCCCTATCATCCATAAACTTTAACAAAGGTTGATAAAGTATTTGATTTAATAAATACAGAAGAGAGAAGAAAATAACTAGAACAAATAACATTAAACCAAGGTTCAGGTCAAGCATTAAAACTCCTCAAAAAATTTGGCGTATTATAACTTGTTTGCTTTAATATATATATTAAAAAAAAACAGATTAATAGTTATAAAATAGATAATAAGAGATTAAATGATTTCTGTTACAGAAAGTATCATAAAAACTATCCTAGCATAGATAAAAATTTCTTAAATTCTTCTTCATTTTTAAATTTAATTTCCAGTTTTTCCTCTTTTACTTTAAAAGGAAATGGTAGCTTTTTTGATAAAATATCTTTATGTTGAATAATAAAATCTTTACTCTCCTTTTTTTGTCTATTTATACTATTTTCATTACCCATTTGTTTCTGTTTTTTGTTTTTGGCAATAGCCTCTGCCTCTCTAACACTCAGCTTTTGACCAATAATAGTATCTACTAATATCTTCTGTTCTCCATTAGAAAAACCAACTAAGATTTTGGCATGTCCTTGAGAAATTTCTCCATCAATTAACTTTTTTTGTACATAATCACATAGTGAAAGTAATCTAATAGTATTTGTAATCTGAGAACGACTTTTACTTACTATGTTTGCTAATTTATCATGTGTAATATCATACACTTTAATAAGCTCATCGTATGAATGAGCCAACTCGATAGCATTTAAATCTTCTCTTTGAATATTCTCAATAAGAGCTAACTCTCTAAGCTTAACCTCATCAATATCTACATCAGCAATGATAACTTTTATCTTTTCAAGTCCAGCTAATTGATGAGCTTTTAATCTCCTCTCTCCTGCTACCAGCAGATAGTTATCACCTTTTTCTATTACAACAATTGGCTGTAATAAACCATGTTTTTTAATAGATTCACTAAGCTCCAAAAGAGCATCTTTATCAAAATTTTTTCTAGGTTGATAAGGGTTTGGAGAAATTAATTCAACAGGAACTTCCCTAATTTCTCCTACAAAGTCCCTATGTCCACTTTGCATCTCATGCTCATAAGCTTGACCAACCTCATCTAATATAGCACTAAGTCCTCTACCCAAAGCCATATCTTATCCTTTGAGGATGCTTTTTGCCAAGTTAGTATATGCAATAGCACCTTTTGATTTTTTGGCATATTCTGTTACTGGTTGTCCAAAGCTTGGAGACTCTGCCACTTTTATATTTCTAGGAACTATAATAAAATCATTCTTTTTATCCATAAAAAGTTTATCTTTAAAATGGTGAGACAAGTCCTCTAAAACCTGTTTTGAGAGATTGTTTTGTCCTGAGTACATTGTTGGTAAAAAACCTTTTATGGTAAGTTTTGGATTAATAGATTTCTTTAAAAGATTGATAGTATTAAGCAGTTGTGCTAATCCTTCAAGTGCAAAAAACTCACATTGAATTGGAATAATCACAGAATCAGCAGCACCAAGTGCATTAATTGTAATTGGGCCAAGTGCTGGAGGTGAATCTATCAATATATAATGATACCTATCTCTTACAGGCTCTAATGCTTTTTTGAGCAGTAGCTCTCTATTTTTTTTCTTTGAATTATAAAACTCCTTTTCAATACCAACCAAACCTATATTGGCAGGAACTAAATCAAGATTTTTTATTTTTGTTTTTAAAATAACATCTGTAATTTTTTTGATTCCTATAAGTATATGATAAACATTATACTCGTAATCATTTCTATTAAAACCTAAACTTGTAGTTGCATTTGTTTGTGGGTCTGCATCAACAATCAATACTTTTTTACCTTTTTTGGCCAGTGAAGCCGCAAGATTAATAGCTGTTGTTGTTTTACCGACACCACCTTTTTGATTTGCTATTGTAATAATCTCATTCATCTTAAACTATATACTCTCTTATTATTTATAATTAGTGAACCATCTTCGGATAAAATGGCGTTAACAAGGCTTGTGTACTCCCCTTGAATATGTGTAGAAAATTTTTTACTTCTTTCAAATTCTATCGCATATTTACTAAATACCTGCTTCCAGCTAGGAAGCTCTTTTAGTTTGTCTAGATACCTCTTTAGCAGAGAAATAGGCTCTATATCTATATCCAATGCACGATAGTTATTTGAGTTTTGTTTTAAATTTATACCCATACCACAAACTAAAATATTATCTATCTTTTTCGTTATAGTACCTCCTATTTTATCTTGTTGATAATAAAAATCGTTTGGCCACTTTAACCAAATATCACTTTTAAACTCTTTTAATATCTCTTTCATAATAAATGAAAAATAGATAGAAGCAGAACTTATAGGCAAATCTTGAGGCAAATCTTTTAAACTCATAGCAAAAGAAAAAAAGAGATTTCCCTCTCCTCCTTCCCATGAATTATCTCTACTTCCTATACCATCTGTTTGCCTTTTAGCTATAATAGCAATAGGAGCTAATAAGTTTTTATTTAAAATATTTTCAACTAAATAAGTCTGAGTGGATTCCAACTCATCAAAATAGATTATCTCCAACTTTAAGTCCTCTTCCTACACAGTATGATTTTGCATCCATAGCTTTTTTGGATGGAGGTTGTAATCTACCTATTTTAATAACTCCAACACTACATCCAACAGTTACACTTTTATCATCAATAGCCAAAATTTTACCTGCTATATTCTCCTTTTTAGTATCAATTAACTCCATATCTAATAACTTTGTACCATTTGAAACAAAAATAGAAGGCCAACCACTAAAAGCTCTATATTTATTGAAAATCTCTAAAGCATTATTAAAACTAACCTCTCCATCAGATTTTTTGATTTTTTTACAAAATGAAGCAACAGCTCTAATCTGTTTTAATGGATTAAGAGTATCATATCTTTTTATAATATCAATAGTTAACAATTTGGCATCATCACTCAATCTTTGCATCAATTCAGGCAAAAGCATACTCTGAGGTATTTTAAAATATCTATACCCCAAAATTGGCCCACTATCTAAACCCTCTTCCATAAGCATAGCTGTAATACCTGTAAACTTATCTCCATTAAGCAAAGATTGCTGTACGGGACTTGCACCTCTATATTGAGGTAACAAAGAGGCATGAAGATTAATACAAGGTGCAATATCCAAAATATTTTTTGGCAATAGTTGCCCAAATGCAGCCACAACTATAAAATCAGGTTTAGCACTAACAATAGCTTCATAAATCCCACTATCACTAAGTTTTTGAGGCTGTAAAACCTTTAAATTATGCTCAAGTGCCAAAACTTTAACTTCAGGAGGCTTTAACTCTTTTTTTCTACCAACGGGACGGTCTGGTTGAGTCAAAACCAAAGAAACTTCTATATCTTTATCCCAAATAAGTTGAGATAGTATCTCTTTGGCATAGTTTGGAGTTCCCATAAAAACGACTTTTTTCAAGAATACCTCCTAATATTTTAGTGGAATTATAGCGAAATTTATAACTTTTTAATTAAAATAAATATAATAAAATAAAATTAATGTTATAATTTAAGATAAATATTAAATTTTGAGGATAAAAAATGAAAAGAAGAAACTTTTTAAAAAGGATACTTAGCATACCCATTGTTATAAATTTTCCTATGTTTGGATTTTCTCAAGACTCAATAACTGCCAAAGAGAGTGGTTTAAACTATATCATTGAAGTTATTCAAGAGGATACTAGACTAAGTGAAAAAGTACCTCAAGAAGATATTGATGAAGCTATAAGTTCAGCACAAAGAATGAATGAGATTCTAATAGAAGCAATTATTCAAACTGGCGTAGCTAATGACAAAAATATATCCACAGCAGATGTTAGAGAGATTAATGATTATATATTCAATAACTACAATGAAGAGTGGATAACTCTACACGGAGAAGATAATGATGGTCAAAAGAGTGGTTTTCATAAAATAGTAGATAGTGGAGCCAAAACTAGACTATATGAGAAAAATGCTGTTAATAGAGTATTTAATGGTATTTATCATCTAGGATTAAATAAAGAGATAGAAAATAGATTGCTGGATGAAAAAGGAGAAAAAGATGTTACAGTCAAAAATGTAGCTATATGGTTAGATGACCTCCTTAGAGAAGATTTAGAAAATGGAACTTTAATAAATAGTGAAATCAAAGAGACAGTAGCACAAACAAAAACTGGTCTTGACCAGATAGTATCTATTATCTATAATGATGAAAAATTAAAAGAGAAAATATCAATAGGTGCTATGAGAGAAAGCAGTAGTAGTGCCAATGAGATGAATAAAATTATTCTTGAAGCAATAGAAGAGACTAATGCTGGAATTAGTGGAGAATTTACTATTGATGATATTAGAAATATCAATCAATTTATAGTCCAAAACTATGCAGATACTTGGAGCATACTCTATGGAATAGATGAGGATAGTGGATATAATAGAGCAAAAGATAAGGGAGCAAAAACCATACTATTTGATAGGAATGCAGTTAATAGAGTCTTTGGAGGGTTATATAATCTTGGATTTGAAACTCCATATAGCAAAAGATTAGCTGATGAAAATGGAGAAAAAAGTTTATCTCTCCAAACAACTGCACAATGGCTAAGCACTCTATTATCTGATAAATTGAGTAATGAAACAGAAGATTTAAAAATATTAATACCTTTATATAGTTATCCAAATATAAATGAAGATGATTATATATGGCGAAAACTAATAGATGCAAAAAACTTATATCCAGATAGTGAAATAGTAGCCATAGTTAATCCAAATAACGGCTCTTTTAGAGAAGAAGATGAAAATTTTAGTAGAGGTATTCAGGATTTAGTAAATGCTGGTATCAAAGTGATTGGTTATGTATATACAAAATATGGTTCAAGAGATACACAAGAAGTTATAGATGATATAGAGGCATGGAGTGAAATCTACAAAGAGTATGGAATTAGTGGTATATTTTTTGATGAAACATCAACAAATAGTGATGATTTAATCTACTATGAAAATTTATCAAAAGAGGCTAGAGATAGAGGTTTTGAATTTATAGTTTTAAATGCAGGAATTACAACAGCACAAGAATATATTGATAGTGGTATAGCTAATATTATTGTCACATATGAAAATTCAAATCAAGCACTTATAGAAAATCCTCCAATATCATATAACCAACCAACAGATATGACAAATCTCTCTATACTAATTCATTCTATGGAAGATAATAGAGTAGATGAGCTAATAACTTTTGCTAGAGAAAATAACTTTAAATATATCTACTTTACCGATGATGGAATAAGTGATGATAATCCATGGGATAGTATCTCTATCTATCTAGAAGATGAAATCAAAAAAGCAATAGGAGAATAAAATCAAAAACACCCAATTTCATTTGGGTATTTAGCTCTCTCTAACAAAAAGAGTACCTCCACTTTGAATACCATTAATTAAAAAATTTCTAACATTAGTCAAATCAAATCCAGTTGATAAAAACATTTTTTTATTGTGTTTTAATAAAAAATTGGCTGATTTTAGTTTTGTAACAATTCCTCCTGTCGCAAACTCACTATTTGGAGTAACTTCTGCACACATCTCCTCTTTTGTAATATGGGAGACTCTCTTTAAAGGTTTAGCATCATCAAACTCTCTTGGATTTTTATTATAATAGGCATCAATATCAGAAAGTATCACCAAAAGTTCTGCATCAAAATTATAAGTTACATAAGCTGATAACTGGTCATTATCTCCAAAAACTAACTCCTCCGTTGCTATTACATCATTTTCATTAATAATTGGTACAACCTTATTTGCTAATAGATTATCAATAGCAACTTGGGCTAAATGTGTTCTCTTTTTTGAATCCAAATCAGCTGCACTTAACAAAACTTGAGAACAGATAATATTATATCTAGCAAACTTTTCCTGATACATTTTCAAAAGCAATGGTTGTCCAATCGCTGCTAAAACTTGTTTGTTTCCAACACTTGTTCTATCTAAAGGCAAAACCGTATAACCAGCAGAGACAGCACCAGAGCTAACTAATATAACCTCTGTGCCTTTTTTCATTACTTGAGCAATAAGTCCTACTAAATCTCTCATTCTATCTTTGGCAACAGCTCCATTTTCTGTCAAAACATGAGAACCTACTTTAATAACTATACGCTTAAATCTCATCTTCTTCCTCTTCCTGAGCTTTAACCAAATCTATAAAACCCTTAAGAGTATATTTCAAAGCATCTATATTTAAATGAGACACAGCAGATATTGGCAACACAAATAGAGGTTCACCTTGAGGTAGCTTCATATCATAATCTACCCGAAAACCATAAGATAGATAATCCATATTTGCATTATACTCTTTTAGTACTCTATTACTCTCTAATCCAATATCAGATAAAAACTCTTCTAAAAGTAAATTTACATCTTCCACACTCATAGAATCACATTTAGTAATAGCTATCCCAAATTTTCTAACGGCTAACTCTTTGGAGTATCTTTGTAGCTCTATCAAAAGGGTTTCATATTGGTATTTCATATCTCTATAATTAGATATATCCACCAAAATTAAAAGAGTTTTAGTTCTCTCAATATGCCTTAAAAACTCTAATCCAAGCCCTCTACCATCACTTGCACCCTCTATAATACCTGGAATATCAGCCATTAAAAAAGAGTTATAATCTCCAACATTTACAACTCCTAAATTCGGTATTAGTGTAGTAAATTCATAACTTGCAACTTTTGGTCTAGCATTTGAAATAGTTGAAATAAGAGTTGATTTACCAACACTAGGATAACCTACCAATCCTACATCAGCAATCAATTTCATCTCTAAACGAACCTGTTTTGTAACTCCTGGTAATCCTGGTTGAGCATATGTTGGTCGCTGATTAGTAGAACTTTTAAAATGCATATTTCCAAGTCCACCTTTTCCACCTTCTAGAAATAAAACTCTCTCTCCTGCATTAACTAAATCCAGAAGTACCTCTCCAGTCTCCATATCAATAACTTGTGTACCAGGAGGAACTACAATATCAACACTTTTTCCTTTTTTACCATACTTTTTTCTACCTTCACCTGGGCGACCATTTTGAGCTTTTATATGTTTTCTTCCTCTAAGAGCTGAGAGAGTATCAGTATTATTATCAACTTTAAAATAGACATTCCCTCCTTTTCCACCGTCTCCACCATCTGGACCACCTTTAGTAACAAATTTTTCAGTCCAAAAAGAGACGCAACCAGCTCCACCTTTACCAGAACTAATCATTAGCTCAACACTATCAACAAACATTATTTTCCTTCTAATAAAGATTAATCAACTATTATCAAATATAACAATAAATTTTCTATTGAAATTATATCTAAAAAGATAAAAAGGGAGGATAAAATAGATGAGCCAAAGACTCATCAATAAAATTATGCAGGGATTACAGAAACTCTTTTTTTGTTTTTATTTACATTGTCAAACTTAACAACACCCTCAATTTTAGCAAATATAGTATGGTCTTTACCCATTCCTACACCTGTTCCTGCGTGAACTTTTGTTCCTCTTTGTCTAATAATAATATTACCTGGAATTACTCTCTCTCCACCATATTTTTTTACACCTAATCTTCGTCCAGCTGAATCTCTATTATTCTGGGTTGAACCTTGACCTTTCTTGTGTGCCATATCTTATTCTCCTTATGCTATACTTGTAATTCTAACTCTAGTAAAGTCTCTTCTAAAACCTTTTTTTAGTTTAGAATCTTTTCTTCTTCTTTTTTTGTAGATAATAACTTTTTTATCTCTACCTTCATTAATAACTTCACCTTTAACTACTGCACCTTCAACAAAAGGTGTACCAATAGTTAACTCTCCATTATCTAGTGCTAAAACTTCTTTGAATTCCACAGCACTTTTTGGCTCTAAACCCATTTTATCAAAACAGATTATATCACCTTCTTGAACTTTAAACTGTTGACCACTCGCTTTAATGATTGCGTACATTGCAAACCCTTTAATAAATTATTAGCCCAATCTATATTGATTGGTAAAAAGTTCGTGATTATACCCAAAAGAGTTTTAATCTTGTTTTAAAAGGTTTAACTTTTTTTGTATGCAAAGTAAAGTGATATTAAAAATCCCAAAGGCAGTGAAAATAAAAACAACTCTCCAACTTCAGAAAATTTAGTAACCAAAAAATATGGCCATCCAATATCAACAAAACTAGATAAAATGCTATCCTGAGGTACTTCTACCAATCCTATTGCTTTACTAAGTATAGTAAGTATCATAACAGAGAAATAGAGTGTAGGCAAAAAAATTAATAAGAAATTTTTAATTTTATCTAGACCTCTAGTTTCATTTTCGGAGATATTTTGTCTATAATTTTGTGCTACTAAAGCCCTTTCAGATATTT
>Ga0256843_1000925_pt1 | contig 24088 bp, 20 predicted proteins | sample AlvinellametaG_FD_191572 | JGI IMG/M metagenome (GOLD analysis project Ga0256843, IMG submission 191572) | Pompeii worm associated microbial communities from hydrothermal vent at the East Pacific Rise, Pacific Ocean - Alvinella | ecosystem: Host-associated > Annelida > Integument > Unclassified ... | reverse complement strand
CGATATTGATGATTTGCGTGAATCTCCTGCACTCGAGATCACCAAGCAACTCTCCGATGAGATGGATGGAGAGATTTTGGCAGTTGAACCCAATATCCAATCACTCCCATCGGTACTTGAAAACCGAAAGAATATAAAGTTGGTCAATCTCCAAGAGGCGATTGATCAGGCGGATGTGGTGGTAATCTTAGTAAAACATAAAGCTTTTATTGGTTTGGATCCAGACCAACTCTCCGATAAAATGGTTATTGATACCATAGGTATTATGGGGGAAGATTTATGTCGGTAGTTTGTTTTCTTAAACATGAACAGTTATAATATCTTTAATAGATATCTTGTAAAACTCTTTGGAAGTGGTGCTTTAGCTCCACAAACAGAGGATGAGGCTAAAGCCACATTTCCGAGTTTTGCAAGAACTTTAATAAAATTTAAAATGGTGTAGTATAGAATGAAAAACAGAAAGATAGCAGTCATAGGACTAGGATATGTAGGGCTACCATTAGCACATGCGTTTTCTGCTAAGTATGAGGTGGTAGGGTTTGATATTGCCAAGTGGCGTATTGATGAGTTACGCTCAGGGGTGGATCGTACTTTAGAGTTGAGTGAGTCTCAAGTCAAAGAGGCAATTGCTAATGGGATGAAGTTTACCAATCAGCTTGAAGAGATTGCAGATTGTAATCTCTATATTGTGACCGTACCCACGCCCATTGATAAGCATAAAAAGCCCGATTTAACCCCCTTAATTAAGGCGAGTGAATCCATTGGTAAGGTACTTAAAAAAGGGGACATTGTTATCTATGAATCCACGGTCTACCCAGGTGCAACCGAAGAGGATTGTGTCCCTGTTTTGGAGCGAGTTTCAGGATTGAAGTTTAATGAAGATTTCTATTGTGGTTACTCTCCTGAGCGGATTAATCCAGGGGATAAGGAGCATACCGTAACCAAGATTCTCAAAGTCACCTCAGGATCAACTCCTGAGATTGGAAAACGGGTTGATGATCTCTATGCGAGTGTGATTACTGCAGGAACCCACTTAGCACCCACCATTAAGGTAGCAGAAGCAGCTAAAGTGATTGAGAACTCTCAACGGGACATTAATATCGCCTTTGTCAATGAACTCTCCATGATCTTTAATCGTTTGGGTATCGATACCAATGCGGTACTTGAAGCAGCAGGAACCAAATGGAACTTTTTACCCTTTAAACCTGGCTTGGTTGGGGGACACTGCATTGGGGTCGATCCCTATTATCTCACGCACAAAGCCCAAGAGGTGGGGTACAATCCTGAGATTATTCTTGCAGGGCGACGGCTCAATGACAACATGGGGATCTACGTTGCCAATCAGGTGATTAAGCTCATGATTAAAAAAGGGAAAAAGATCGAAGGGGCAAAGGTCTTGGTGCTCGGCATCACCTTTAAAGAGAACTGTCCCGATATTCGTAACTCCAGAGTCATTGATGTGATTCGAGAGTTGCAAGATTTTGGTTGTGATGTGGAGGTCAGTGATTATTGGGCAGATCCTGAGGAGGTACAACGGGAGTACGATATTGAACTCAAAGAGGATCCAGACTACAGTGCCTATGATGCGGTGGTATTAGCCGTGGCACACGATCGTTATAAAGAGATCTCTTTTGAGGATACCCATCAAGTGGTTTTTGATATTAAGTCGATTCTTTCTAAGGCGGATGGGAGACTCTAAACGGTGAAGGCACGTACTCCATGGGAGGTTCAGAAGTCGGTACTCTATGCTCTTTTTTTACGGGAAGTTGCTGTACGTTTTTCAGCGGGAAAAATGGGCTACTTCTGGGTAATTTTTGAGCCACTGATGCAGATTTCGATCTTTGTTATGGTCAAAGTTCTGCTCTTTGGGAACAACTCTAGTTTAGATTATCCTGTTTTTATTACATTGGGCTTTGTGGCTTTTAATCTGTTTCGTCATCTTGTAGATCAGTCAATGTCTTCATTTAAAGCAAATAAAGGACTCTATGCGTATAAACAGGTCAAGCCTATTGATACTTTAATTGCACGTCTTTTGGTAGAGATCTTGGTTACAGGGATTATTATAATAGTTTTTGTTGCTGCAGGTTTTTATTTGGGTATGGATATGAATGTTGAAAATTTGGGAATGTTGATTCTTAGTTTTATGTGGTTAATTCTCTTTTCTGTGAGTTTTGGACTTTTAGTTGGTATTATTGGTTTCTTTTTTGATAGTTTTCAAAAAGTAGTTAAGTTAGTTATCCCTCGATTAATGTTTGTTTCCGCTATTTTTTATGCTATGAGAGATGTACCACAAGCGTTGCAAGAGGTACTCTATTATAACCCCTTGGTTCATTTTATGGAGATGTTGCATGCTAATTATTTCCATGTTCTAGATGATCGTTTTGTGGATTATACCTATATTTTATTATGGACTATAGTACCCTTATATGTAGCTTTGTGGCTCTATCAAAAGCTAGAAAAGGGTATTATCTCTTTATGATTGAATTGCAAAATGTAACCAAATATTTCAGAACCACTTTAGGTAAAAAATACATTCTCAAAAACAGCTCCTTTATTATTCCAGAAAATGTTAATGTTGGAATTCTTGGAAAAAATGGTGCGGGAAAGTCCACCTTGATGCGCATGTTGGGAAAGATAGAGTTTCCTAATGAGGGAAGAATTATCTCGGATAAAACATTTTCATGGGTCATGGGAGTAGGCGGTGGTTTTGAAAAGAATATGACAGGGCGGGCTAATGTGAAGTTTGTCTGTCGTATTTATGGAAAGAGTCAAGAGGAGATTAATCGATCTATTGAGTTTGTCAAAGAGTTCTCTGAATTAGGAGACTATTTTGAGATGCCCATTCGTACCTACTCATCAGGGATGAAGTCACGACTTACCTTTGGGTTAAGTTTGGCATTTGATTTTGATTATCTTTTAATTGATGAGACCCTCTCGGTGGGTGATGCACGTTTTCGGAAAAAGTCCAAAGAGGCACTGATGAAAAAAATTGAGCGTTGTAATGTTCTGCTTGTGAGTCATGATATGGGGACATTGCGGGATATTTGTGATGTGGGAATTGTTTCTCATAATGCAAAATTGCATTTTTTTGAGGATATTAATGATGCGATCAAGATGTATAGCTCGATTAATAAGACAAAGGGTAAATAGGTGAAGATTTTTAAAAACATACGCTTTATTATACTGTTTTTGCTACCACTACTTGTTGGTACGTTTTATATTTTGTTTGTACAAACGCAACTTTATGAATCCGCATCAACGGTCTTGATTAAAGATCTTAAACCCACCGCAAGCTCTTCAAATTTTTTGGCAGCTTTAATGCCCAACAGCTCCTCTAACCTACAAGACTCCAAATTGATCGAGAAGTTCATCTACTCTGCAGAGATGTTTCATAAGGTTGATCAGCACTTTGGTTTGAGGCAACATTACCAAAGTGAAGCACTGGATCCTTTGGAGCGAAAATACACTTTTTCCTCTTTGGAAGACTTTATTAAACTCTATCAAAAACGTTTGCTTGTGACCTACGATGAGCTCTCAAGAACACTGGATATAGATTTTTTGCATACTGATGCTAAGCAGGCAAGAGCGATACTTGAGTACATTGTTCAGCAAGCAGAAGAGAAACTAAACATGTACGATAAAGAGAATGGAAGTGAATTGTTAAATTTCATCAAAAAGCAAGAGCAACAGAACAAAAAGATTCTTCTTCAAGCCATCGAGACACTCTTGACCTATCAAAACCGTCACAGGACGATCGATCCTTCCTTGGATATAAAAGCCAAGAGTGCAATTCTCTCATCTCTTGAGAGTAAAGTGATTCAAAAGGAGCTGGAGTATGCGAATCTCAAGCAGTACATGAGCGCAAACAGTATAGAGCTTCGTACTCTTAAAGGAGAAATAGAGAGTCTTAAGATGAAACTTAATGAGATCCGTTCTCAGTTATCAGGAACAAACAAAGGGGAGCTTAATGAGAATCTTTTTGAGTTTGAAACCCTCAAAAGTGATGTTGAGTTTGCCAAAGAGCGTTATAAGCAGACCTTGATTCAGTTGGATATGGCAATGATTCAGGCGACGCAAAATGCTAAAAACTTCATCATTATTACGCAACCAACCTTAGCAGATGAGTATACCTTTCCAAAGAAGTTGAAGAGTATTGTGACACTCTTCCTACTTCTGTTTATGATTTATGGTATTGTAAGCATGATCTATAGTATTATTAAAGATCATCGAGATTAAAAGGAGTAGAAGTTGGGATATCGCGTTATACTAATGTTGTGGGTATGGATCACAGCAAGCATGGGGATTGATGTATCACTCAATGAACTTCCCCAAAATAATCAAGCAAAGAAGGGAGGCTCTTTTACGAAGAGTTATTTTGGGAAGGTGCTATTTCAGGGAAAGTTCAAAGAGAACAAACAGTTACGGTATATCTCAGATTACTTGATTAATGTTGATGATGTTATCTCTGTTAAGCTCTGGGGGGCATACAATTATGCGGATAAACTTAAGGTGGACTCTAGAGGGAATATTTTTATTCCCAAAGTAGGCATGATTCATGTTCTTGGAGTAAGTAATGAAGCGTTGGGTCGGGTAATTGCTCAGGGGGTACGACAAATTTTTAATAAGAATGTCTCGGTCTATGCCAACCTTGATACCTATCAGCCAATCTCTATTTTTGTAACCGGTGCAATTGCTAAACCAGGACTTTATGAGGGGCTTTCATCGGATTCTGTGTTGCAGTTTATTGATAAAGCGGGTGGAATTTTGGATGGGGAGGGGAGTTATCGAGATATAACTCTTTTGCGTGCTAATCAGGTAATCAAAACCTTTGATTTGTATGAGTTTTTGGTTCAAGGAAATTTATCACTCTTCTATTTTAAAAATGGAGATGTGCTTAAGGTTGGAAGTCTAAAAAACAGTGTTGAAGTGGATGGTGCGGTACAACGTCCTTATATTTTTGAACTCTCAGGAGAGCAAATCTTGGTGGATAGATTGATGCAGTTTATTCTTTCCAATCCTAATGTGACGCATTTTATCATTACAAGTTGGCATCAAGGACGGGAGCAGACTAGAAAGTTTCCGATCTCAGAGCGTCGTCATGTCTGGTTGAAGCGTGGAGAGAAAATCTCCTTTATTGAAGATTATCTAAAAGAGAATATCTCCATAACTATCGAAGGGGAACATGCCAATGAACATACTCTAACCCTCCCTAAAGGAGAGAACCTAGAACATCTATTGCGTAGTATTAAGATTACCTCTTTTTCTGACCCTTCTGGAGTTCAGCTTTTTCGAAAAAGTATTGCTCAGCGACAAAAACAACTCATTGATGCCAATCTTCGCGATCTTGAAGCACGGGTACTTACCACGGGATCAGCAACCACGGAAGAGGCAAAGATCCGAAAAGAGGAGTCGGCAATGGTTTTGAGCTTTATTGATCGTGCTTCCAAAGTTACCCCTAAAGGGCAAGTAATTATCAATGAACAGAGTGATTTATCCAAAATCACCCTAGAGGATGGGGATCGGATTTTTATCCCTAAAAAGAGTCAAGTGGTGGTGGTCGAAGGAGAGGTCTCCTTACCCAATACCCAAACCTTTGTAGAAGGGTATACTCTAGAGGATTATATTGAGTCGTGTGGTGGTTACAGTCCACGTGCTAATAAAGAGACGGTACTATTAATTAAGAAAAATGGACGGGTCATTACCCACAATGCTAGCTCATGGTGGGGTGAACACTCTTTCAAAGTAGAGGCAGGAGACTCCATTTTAGTCTTAGGCAAGGTAGATAGTAAAAATATTCAGATTACTTCAAGCGTAACACAGATATTATACCAAATAGCTGTTGGGGCTGCGGTAGTTTTAAGGGCGTTTTAAAAGAAAAAGGTAGAATAAGAATGACAATAAAAGGAATTTATAAACTAGTAAGTACACCAGATCTTTTTTTAAGAGATTATATTAAAAAGAATCCTAGTTCAAAAAAAAGATTTAAATTGTATGGAGAAAGGTTTATTAATATTAATCTGCCCATTCACCAATATTATTATCTTTTATTTCTTTTTCTAAATAAAGGATCATTTTTTTATTTAGCCGAAGAGTCATTAAAAAAAGCCATTTCTTTAAAAGCTAAAGCTATTTATTATTATAAATTAGGAATTCTTCTTAAGAGAAAAAAACAGTGGTGGCAAATTGTAGAAGCTTTTTCTAAAGCTATAGAGATCTCTAGAAAAGAAGCTGATTCATCTTGGTATAGAGAGTATGCTTTGGCTTTAAGTCAGATGAATAGAGATGATGAGGCTAAAAAAGCTTGGGAGAAAAGTTTAAGATTGTCAAGAAGTGTGAATGCTGATGATTGGTTTTTGTATGGTTATGCATGTGAAAAATCAGGGAATCAGAAGGAAGCATCTGAAGCATATAATAAGGCAATTAATTTAGATAAAAATAAAAATGCTAAAAAGTATGGGATTGGTATTTTTTTTGAAAAGAAAGGAATGTGGATTCAAGCGAAGGAATCTTATTGCAAAACCATTCAAGATAAGCCATTGGATGCAGATCTAATCTATCGTTATGGTCTCTCTTTAGATCGATGTTATGAGTGGGAAGAAGCAGAACGACAATATCTCAAAGCTCTGACGCTTAATCCTAAAAAAATAGATTGGTACTATAGATTAGGTTTTGTTAGAGAGAGACAGAAAAAATATGAAAAAGCAGCAGAAGCATATCAATATGCAGCTGACAAACGAGAGAAACATACCCCATACTGGTATTATAGATTGGGGTATGTACTCAATAAAAATAAGGAATATAAAAAATCTGTTGAAGCATTTTTGATGATGAAGAATATTGTACTATCGGAACAAGCAGATGATAATTTCTTTACTGTAAATAAAATAGAGTACATACAAGATAATTTGGATCGCTTAAAAACTATTCTTAATCAGGATACAAGTAGAAATGACTTATGGCATCAGTTGGCTAGAGCTTATGAGAGTATTGATGAATATGAAAAAGCTCAATATAGCTATGAAAGACTCATAGAACGAAAGAATAACTTTGACGGTAGTCTTTACTTCATATTGGGAAAGATGTTAGCATTTCAGGGTAAGTATAAAGAGGCAGTCAATGCATTTATAGAGCAGGAAATTCTTCATCATTCAAATCTGATAAATTCCAAAAAATATCTTGAAAATAAAAAATTTAAATTAAGAACGGACTATGCAGAATACTATGAAAGATATAAGATAGAAGAAAAAACTGTTCTGTTTGAAAGTTTCAAAGGAGAACATTTTTCCGATAACCCCTATGCTATTTTTAAATATATGCTAAATCATCCAGAGTTTAAAGACTGGAAATTTATTTGGATATTAAGTGATAAAAGTCATATGCCAGATAAGTATTTGAAATTAAAAAATCTAATTATTGTTAAGAGAGAAACAGACCTATATCTAAGATATTTATCTAAATCAAAAATTCTAATAAATAATACGCAATTTCCTTACTACTACATAAAAAAAACGGGTCAAATTTATGTTAATACATGGCATGGCACTCCTTGGAAAACACTTGGAATAGATAACCCATATCAAAATGGTAATACTGCCAGAAATTTTATGCAAGCAGATTTTTTGATTAGCCCCAATAAACATACATCACATGTATTGATAGATCGATATGGAATAAAAGGTTTATTTAACGGAGAATTATTAGAAATTGGATACCCAAGAATAGACGGTATGATTAAGATTACTGATGAGGATAAAGATAGAATAAAGAAAAAATTAGGGATAAATGATAATAAACCAGTTATTTTGTATGCTCCAACATATAAAGGATTATGGTCTGACCCAAGTATAGAGTCTGATGAAACAATTGATAATATTGAAAAAATGAAAAATGAAAAATACCATTTATTGTTTAGAGGACATTATTTTATTGAGAGAAAACTAGATGAAATTGGATTTGACAATACTATTATTGCAAGGCATGACATAGATACATGTGAATTGTTGTCTATAGTGGATGTGCTTATAACAGATTACTCTAGTATCATGTTTGATTATCTGCCTACTAATAAACCAATTATTTTATTTGCTCCAGACTACATTCATTATAAAGAAGATAGAGGACTATATCTGGATAAAAAAGAAGTACCTGGATATTTTATTGATAATTCTGATCAGCTTAGTACTGTAATTGAACATACCATTAAAGAACCTCAAAAATTTATAGCTGATCAAGAAAAATTTAAAAATTTATATGCAAAGTATGAGGATGGTAATGCTTCTGAACGCTTAATAGATAACTTGCTAAAAAGACTTAATTGTGAGAATATATCGTCGAAGGATAAAAGTAGACAAGATATATTAGTTTATCTTGGTACAATCGAAAACATGAATGATGTGAATAAGATTAAAAATTATTTAAAAGAATATACTAAAAATGATATTGCTTTACATCTTTTTTTTAATAAAATAGAACTTGTTTCGAATAAAGATATTTTGAATGCAGTAGAAAATATAAAAAATATTCAAGGAAAAATTGAATATTCAGGTACCCCAATTCATCTTTTGGAAGAAAGTTGGTTTGTAAATAAGATAAATTCTGGTTATATTGAAATAAACAAGAATAATGAAACTATATTTAATAAGTATTATCAAAGAGAGTTTAAACGACTTTTTAGTAACCAAAATTTTTCAGATATTGTTATTCTAAATAAAAATAATGATTTTTTGGGAAAAATATTGCAGAATAATAAGCAAAATAAAAGAAGGAAATAGGTTACAATTAATATATTTAAATTAAATTAAAAAATTGGTAAAATTAAAGAATAAAGAGAGCCAAAAAAGATCTTAGGTTTGTATATGAAAAACAACTCGATAATATCCATTGACTTGGGAATATTTCCAAATACCAATAGAAGGGTTATACTTACTTCTAAAATTAAAATGATATGAACAAAGGAAATATTGCATGAGTTTTATATATAAAATTCATGCAATATTTCTCTTGTATTGTACAGAGAAGCATTGTTAAAAATATTTTAACACTGAAATTGGGAAAATTTAAGTTACTTTGATAGTGCTTTTTAGGGATTCATAATAAAAAAATTAAGGGTTTACAATGCAATCTAAAAAAATATATGCACATCGTGGTGGTGCAGGATATCATGTAGAGAATACACTTCCTGCCTTTGCCTTTGCTTTAGAATTAGAAGCAGATGGAGCTGAGCTTGATGTGCATCTGACAAAAGATGGTCATGTTGTTGTTCATCATAATGCTAAATTAAATCACCGTTATACACGTAAAGAAAATGGAGAATGGCTAACAAAGGATGAAGAGCTTTATATCAAGGATCTGACACTTGAAGAGTTGAAAAACTATACCATCGGTGAGCCAAACCCAAATACAAATTATCATAAAAAATTTCCCAAACTGCTTCCTGTCAGTTGCGTACAAATACCTACACTTCAAGAAGTAATTGATCTTGTAAAAGAGAAATCAAGCACATTCCGCTTGCTTATAGAAATTAAAACAGACATATTCGAAAATTCTATTGAAAATTATATACCCCTTATAGATCGTGTACAAAAAATTATCAAAGAGAAAAACTTTAGTGAGCGTGCTGAATATTGCAGCTTTGATTGGCGTACATTAAATTATATTAAATCTAATAACGAAAAGGCAAGATTATGGTTTAAAACTCATCCTTTTGACTGGTTAATAGACATCGGGAAAAAAACATTATCTCTTCCCTGTGAGCAAAGTTATTTACAAAAACTTCGTACAGCATTTGCAAGTGGAAAAGCATATTGGTATGGGGAATTTTATCCACAATCTATAGAAGATATTCCAAAAATGATAAAAAAATCAAATGCTTATGTATGGTTTAGTTATTGGAGAGATGTATCACAAAAGACAATTCTAGATACAAAAGAACTCAAAATCGCAGGCTGGACAAAAAATCTTAATAATGCAGAAGAGTATAACCAAATTAATAAGATAGATTTATATGCACAATGTATTGATTATCCAAATTATGTATTTATGGTTCCTAAAACAATTATAGGCGAAACTATTAAGCTAGCTGATAACTTAAGAAAAGAAAAAAGGTGGCATGATGCCAAAGTCCTATACGAATCCATTTATAGTGATTATAAAGATTCTCCACCTATTGAAATATTTTATAGAATTGCTATAGTATATCGTAATTTAAGAAACTATACAAAAGCAGAATCAATAATAAAAATTGGTCTGAGTCTGGTTCCTAATGATTTGAAATTAATGGTTGAACTAGCTGCTATAAAAAATAGAAAAGGACAATTTAATGAAGCCTTTTTTATTTGGTGCAAAGTCATTAGGATGTCAAATGAAAATATATCAGATATAAATATTAAGAGAGTGGAAGAGAGTATTCTCTATATGGATAAAAAAAACTTAGGTGTTACTGATTTTATATATGTACTGCAAACTTTTTTTAATAAAGAACTCTTTAATGAATATATTTATTTTTCTGAAATGTGGCTCTCACAGATTTCCAAAAAGACTAAGAACGTTCATATTAAATTAATTATAAAGAATTTGTTAATTGCATATGAAAAAAATAATTGTATAGAAAAATATCATCATTTGGGGACAATACTTGAGAATAATTATAATTTTTTACCAAAAGATGTTTTATCGGACTATCTTAAACAAAATTTACTTTCAAAAGCAATTAAATTAGCAGATGTGAATAAGTGTGATTATTTAGAAACTAATGATTTAGTATCTCGGTTTTCACATATTCTAAAATCGTTTGGAGCAGATGAAGCATTAGTATATGTAGTAAAAATTGGAAACAATTATGGTGCTTCATTGTATTCCTTTTATGCATTAGTATATGCAGAATTTGCAAAATATAGCTATTTAGATTATGGTATCAAATTAAAAAAGAAATTAGCAAATATTTTTCAGAAGCAGGGGTTACCAATAGAGAACGAAGTTCTTTTAAATATAATTGGCTCCTCTTTCTTTTATTTAGAAAAATATGATCATATTGAAAGTTTTTTTAAGAAATATGATTGGGAAAATTTAAAAAACGCTCAAAGTATCATTCCTATTATTTCTATAGCTAAACTTGCGAGTGGGGAAAATCCAAAAACAGTCTTTTCTAAATTCAAATCAATTGTATTCAAGAATGCAACTAAAATGCATGCTATTCAAAAAATGAATAGTTTAATCTCTGGGAAGTCTGTGCTAATTGTAGGGCCGGCTAAGTCAAATTGTAGTATTTGTGAAGATGATTTTGATATAATCATTCGATTTAATGTCGTATCCAAAGAAAGTATAATGAATAAACAAACAGACATAATTTATTATAATAAGCCTGTTTATCAGAACTTTAAAAAAGAGATTCATAAATTACTTGAGTCATGTGAAGTAGTCCCCATTTTTACAACAAAAACAGCTACAAATGAAACTATATATCTTGGATCTAGACTCAGAATAGGTGGATTTAGACCATTTTTAACAACAAATGGGACTCTACACGCTGTACAGCGTGCTTTATTTGAAGTTTTAGTATTTGAACCCAAATCTATTAAAGTAATTAATACTTCCTTTTTCATGACTGATTATGCAGAAAATTATTTAAGTTCTGATGAAAAAAACTTATCAACATATCAAGCTGTGAAATCAGTGGGACATAGTCATGACCCAATTCAATCTTTTATGTTCACTAAAATATTGTATAATGCAGGGGTTGTAACATTTGATAAAATAGGAGAACAAGTACTTAATATGTCAAATAAAGAATATATTAATTATATGATTAAGTTAAATAAGGAAGGGCAAGCTAGAACTTGATCATAATATATATGATATAATACTCTCTTCTCATTTATGAGATATATAGTAATAAACAATAGGAGGAAATAATGCTTAACAACAAAACCGTTCTCATTACAGGTGGAACTGGCTCATTTGGTAAAAAATTTATTGAAACAATTTTAGAGAGGTATCCACAGGTTAAAAAGATTATTATCTATTCTCGTGATGAGTTAAAACAGTTTGTGATTAAGCAGAAGTATCCGGCACATGAATACCCGCAGCTTAGATTTTTCATTGGAGATGTAAGAGAAAAATCTCGTTTAACTCAAGCGTGCGAAGGAGTAGATGTTATTATTCATGCTGCAGCCATAAAGCAAGTAGATACAGCTGAATATAATCCTACTGAATGTATTCGAACCAATGTTGATGGTGCTGAAAATGTAATTTATGCAGCATTGGCTTGTGGAGTCAAAGATGTAGTAGCACTTTCTACGGATAAAGCATGTGCCCCAATAAACCTTTATGGTGCAACGAAATTAACTTCAGACAAGCTTTTTACGGCAGCAAATAATATTAGAGGTTCTAAAGATATTCGTTTTAGTGTCGTTAGATATGGAAATGTTATGGGGTCTCGTGGTAGTGTAATTCCTTTTTTTATAGAAAAGCGTAAAGAGGGGGTGCTTCCCATTACCCATAAAGATATGACTCGCTTCAATATCTCTTTACAAGCTGGTGTAGATTTAGTTATGTTTGCACTTAAACATCATCTTGGTGGAGAGATATTTATACCTAAAATACCATCTTATAGAATTTTAGATGTTGCAGAAGCAATCTGTCCAAAATGTGAAATAAAAGAAGTTGGAGTACGACCTGGTGAAAAATTACATGAGGAGATGATAACTGATACAGACTCTCTAAATACTATTGATTTAGGATTCTATTATGCAATTTTACCTTCAGTATCTTTTACTTATAAAGAAGAAGACTATATTCAACATCATAAAGCTAGTAAAGTTCATTTTAGTTTTAAATATAACTCTGGTACTAATACAGAATGGGAAACAGTAGATAGTTTGAGAAAACTTATTATTGAACATGTTGACTCTAATTTCAAGGTAGAAGAATGATTCCCTATGGCAAACAGAGTATAAATCAAGATGATATGGATGCAGTAGTTCAAACTTTAAAATCGGACTATTTAACCACAGGTGCAAAAGTTCCCGAGTTTGAGAGGGCTATAGCTAACTATTGTGGAGCTAAATATTGTGTAGCAGTATCCAATGGAACGGGAGCTTTACATTTAATCTCTTTAGTTCTTTTAAGCAAAGGAGATAAAGTTCTTACTACTCCAAACTCATTTCTAGCAACCTCTAACTCAATCCTCTATGCAGGAGCTAAACCTATATTTATAGATATTTGTGAAGATGGAAATATAGATTTAGACCTTTGTGAAGAGGAGCTTAAAAAAGACCCAAATATAAAAGCAATTTATGCCGTATCCTTTAGTGGTAATATGGTCAATCAAGAAAAATTAGCATATCTAAAAGAAAAATATAATATTACTATATTAGAAGATAATGCTCACGCTATTGGTGCAGTTTATAATGGAGTAAAAGCAGGAAGTTGCGTTAATAGTGATGCTTCTATCTTCTCTTTTCATCCTGTAAAACATCTAACTACAGGTGAGGGGGGAGCGATTACTACCAACTCCAAAAAGATTTATGAAAAACTCTTAACTCTTAGAAATCATGGAATGGCAAAGACTCCTGATATGAAACCGTGGGAGTATGAAATGAGAGAGCTTGGATTTAATTATAGAATTACCGATTTTCAATGTGCTTTAGGGCTTTCTCAACTAAATAGATTGGATAGTTTTATAAAACGAAGAGTCGAAATTGCAAAAAATTATGACAGAGCTTTTGAGGACTCTATAGTAAAACCTCTATATACCTATCATGGAAAATCATCTTATCATCTCTATGTAGTCCAAGTAAATTTTGATAATTTAGATATTACAAAAGAGGAACTTTTTATAAAGATGAGAGAGAAAAATATTGGTTTGCAACTTCACTATATCCCTATTAATAAACAGCCATATTATAGAGATTTGGGTTATGGAGATGAAAAAACTCCAAATATGGATAAGTATTATAAAGAGTGCTTCTCTTTGCCTATATATCCAGCTTTGAGTGATAGTGAGCAGAGTTATGTGATTGAGTCTCTTTTTGGGGTTTTAAATGGATAGAGCAGTTGCTATTATTCCTGCAAGAGGTGGAAGTAAAAGAATCCCAAAAAAAAATATAAAAGAGTTTTATGGAAAACCCTTTATTACTTACTCTATAGAAACAGCATTAAACTCACAACTATTTGATAAGGTTATTGTCTCTACAGATGATAATGAGATAGCCAAAATATCAAAAGAGTATGGGGCAGAGGTTCAGATGCGACCAAAAGAGTTAGCAGATGATTATACAGGAACAGCAGAAGTTATTGAGTATGTTTTAGAAAACTTAAACGAGAAATTTGATTTTGTCTGTACTATCTATGCTACTGCTCCTTTACTTCAAACTAAATATCTAAAAGAAGGATTTGAAAAATTAAAAAATAGTGATGCTATTAACGCTTTTAGTGCAACATCTATGCCTTTTCCAATTCAAAGAACTTTTAAAATTAAAGATAATAGATGTGAGATGTTTTTTCCTGAATATTATAGTGCAAGAAGTCAGGATTTAGAGGAAGCTTATCAGGATGCAGGGCAGTTTTATTGGAGTAAATTAGGTCAAAAATCAGATGAGATATTCTTTGGAAAAGAGTCTATTCCTATAATACTTCCAAGATATTTAGTTCAAGATATAGATACTCTTGAAGATTGGCAAAGAGCTGAGGTTATGTATGAAGTGATAAATAGGAAAAGAGATGCAGATAGAGAAAAATAGAGAGTTTATCGACTTTGTAAAAGATATAAAAGAGAAGATACTATCATCACAGTATCAAGCCTTAAAAAAGGTAAACAGAGAACTAATATCTCTATATTGGAGCATTGGCAAAGATATAGTAGAGAAGCAAAATGAGTATGGTTGGGGTAAATCTGTAGTCAAAAATCTCTCACAAGAGTTACAAAAAGAGTTTGTGGGGATTAGAGGGTTTAGTGAACGAAATCTATGGAATATGAGAAACTTTTATATAGAGTATAAAGATAATCAAAAATTGCAGTCATTGACTGCAGAAATTGGATGGACTCATAATGTAGTTGTATTTCAAAAATGTAAAGATAATTTAGAGAGAGAATTTTATATATTATCTACCAAAAAATTTGGATGGACTTATAGAGTTCTTGAACATCAAATTGAAAATAAAAGCTATGAAAAGTACCTATTAAATCAAACCAATTTTAATAAATCTCTTCCTGAAAAATATAAATATCAAGCAAAATTTGCAGTAAAAGATGAATATAATTTTGATTTTTTGGAATTGAGTGATAACCATAGTGAGCATGAGTTAGAGATAGGTTTGATTAATAAGATTAGAGAATTTCTAGCTATTATGGGTAGTGATTTTACCTTTGTTGGTAATCAATATAAGCTAGAGATAGATAATGAAGAGTATTTTATAGATTTACTTCTGTATCATAGGAGATTAAGAGCATTAATTGCAATAGAGTTAAAGATAGGAAAATTTAAGCCAGAATTTGCAGGGAAAATGAGCTTTTATCTCTCAATTTTAAATGATAAAGTTAAACTTCCTGATGAAAATCCATCTATTGGTATAATTATCTGCCAAGAGAAAAACAGAACCATTGTAGAGTACGCACTAAAAGAGACCAATCAACCCATAGGTGTAGCAACATACAAAACAACCAAAGAGTTGCCTACCAATCTACAAGAGTATCTACCAACAGCTACAGAGATTGAGAATACGCTAATTGAGTATTTGAGAGATTTAAATGAAAAATAATATTATAATAAGAGCCGACTCATCATCAACCATTGGTACAGGTCATATTATGAGAGATTTGGTTTTAGCCAAGAAGTATCCAAATGATAATATAATATTTGTTACTCAAAATTTAGAGGGAAATATAAACTATAAGATAGAAGAAGAGGGATATAAATTAGAAATCCTAAAATCAAATAGTATAGATGATTTAAATACTCTAATTAAAAAATATGATATAAATATGCTAATTATAGACCACTATGGAATAGATTATAATTATGAGAAAGAGTTAAAAGCCAAAAATTTAAAATTAAAAATTATGGCACTTGATGATACTTATGAAAAACACTATTGTGATATTTTACTAAACCATAATATCTACGCCAAAGCAGAAAAATATAAAGATTTAGTTCCAAAGTGGTGTGAAATTAGATGTGGAGAAAAATTTACTCTGCTTAGAGATGAGTTTCTAAAAGAAAAAGAGGTAAAAAGAGAGAAAATTTATGATATTTTTATCTCTTATGGTGGGGCTGATACTGCTAATTTAAATATTTCTACTCTAAGAGTTTTAGAAGAGGTAGATAAAAGTCTAAAAATAGTAGTAGTTACTACAAAAGCAAACTCAAATTTAGATAAACTAAAAGAGTATGTAAAAGATAAAGAAAATATTGACTTAAAAATTAATACGAATGAAATAGCAAAGCTTTTAAATCAGAGCAAATTAGCCATTATTACACCAAGTGTAACAGTAAATGAAGTTTACTTTTTAAATATTCCTTTTATTGCAATACAGACGGCTGATAATCAAAAATATATGACCAGTTTTCTAGTAGAAAAGGGGTTTATTGTATTGAAAAATTTTAATAAAAAAGTGTTAAAAAGATTAATATGCAAAATATAGAACTAATAAACTTTACAAAACTATCCTTAAAAGATAAAAAGATGGTTTTAGAGTGGAGAAATCATAAAGAGATTAGAAAATATATGTATAACCAAGACATAATTCCTCTTAAAGAGCATTTAGAATATATTACATCTCTAAAAAATTCAAAAGATAAAATCTACTTTTTAGTTAAAAAAAATGGTGACTATATTGGCGTTATAGATTTTACAAAGATAAATATAGATAGTTGCCACTTTGGATTATACTCCAAACCAGACTTAAAGGGTGTTGGAGATACTCTAATAAAAACCATTTTAGATTACGCCTTTAATAATTTAAAGATAAAAACATTAAAGCTAGAAGTTTTAGAAAGCAATATAAGGGCTATAAAATTATATAGAAGATTTAAATTTAAAGAGATAAATACAAAAAATGGGTATATCTATATGGAGTTAAAAGATGAAAATAGGTAATTTCGATTTAGAAAAAGATGGAACTTTTATTATAGCCGAACTTAGTGCAAATCATAATGGAAGTATAGATATTGCAAAGAGGAGTATAAAAGTAGCTAAAGAGATTGGTGCGAATGCCATAAAGCTTCAAACATACACAGCAGATACTCTAACACTTGATAGCAACAAAGATGATTTTATAATCAAAGGTGGAACGCTTTGGGATGGAAAAAAGCTTTATGACCTCTACAAAGAAGCACATCTGCCTTGGGAGTGGCATAAAGAACTATTTGATTATGCAAGAGAGATTGGCATTGATATATTCTCCTCTCCATTTGATAAGAGTGCAGTAGATTTTCTTGAACAGTTTAGTCCGTCTGCTTATAAGATAGCCTCATTTGAGATAACAGATTATGAACTGGTTCGTTATACAGCGTCAAAAGGAAAACCAATAATTATATCTACAGGAATAGCCACTATTGATGAGATACAAGATGTGGTAGATATTTGTAGGAGTGAAGGAAATGAGGATATAATTTTGCTAAAATGCACCTCTGCTTATCCTGCACCACTTGAAGATGCAAACCTAAATATGATACCAAATCTAAAAGAGACCTTTGATGTAGAGGTTGGTTTTTCAGACCATACAATAGGCTCAACTGCTCCAATAGTAGCTGTAACTCTGGGGGCAAAAGTGATAGAGAAACACTTTATTATAGATAAATCTATTGGTGGGGCTGATGCCGACTTTTCTATGGATAGAGAAGAGTTTGCTAAAATGGTAAAAGATATTAGAGATACAGAAAAATTGCTTGGAAGAGTGGATTATAGTATGAATGAAAAAAAGAAGAACTCTCGCCAATTTGCTAGAAGCCTTTATGTGGCCAAAGATATAAAAAAAGGTGAAATTTTTACAGAAGAGAATATACGAAGTGTTCGACCATCTTTTGGGATGCACCCTAAGCATTTGAAAGATATTTTGGGTAAAGAGGCTAAGAGGAATTATGAGTTTGGGGATAGATTAAGTATGAAGTAAAAAAGGAAGAGTTATGAAAAAAAAAACCATACTAACCTACGGAACTTTCGATATGTTTCACATTGGTCATCTGAAGCTATTACAACGGTTAAAAGAACTGGGAGATGAACTCATTGTGGCTGTCTCTACAGATGAGTTTAACGAAGGGAAAGGTAAAAAAACACTCATTCCTTATGATCAGCGTGCAGAGATTGTAGCAAACATTAAGTGTGTTGATAAAGTCATTCCAGAAGAGAACTGGGAACAGAAAATAGAGGATGTTAAAAAATACAATGTTGACATCTTTGCGATGGGCAATGACTGGGAGGGGAAGTTTGACTTTCTTAAAGAGTATTGCGAAGTTGTCTACCTGCCAAGAACAAAAGACATTTCTACAACACAGTTAAAGAAGTCTTTGACCAGCTTTATGTCTATTCCCAAAGAAGACATTATGAAAGCCTTTGAGGTTATTGAGGTTTTGAAGAAAGATTTTGAATAGTTGGAAACAGTGAAATCCTTTTTAGATGATTATAAAATAGCTTTTGTTGGGTGGAATCCATTTCAATTGCTTCATGTAAAGAACTTATTGTTATCACTTCCAAAAAGTGTGTTTGTCATTGAAAAGAGGAGGGATAATAATGTAGAATTCTTTAGTGATAGGTTGCTCTCTGATGTAGCATCTCAAATTGTTATGATTGATCAAAAAAATATGAAAAGTTTGGATGAAGATTATGATATTATTTTGATACAGACACTTTTTTATGATATTCATAAAATTAAAAAAGCAAAAATTATTATGCTTCAGTATGGTTATGCTAAAGAGCCTTATAATTATGGGGTATGGAGATCTCTTGCTTCTTTATGTTTGACTTATGGTGAGTATGCTTCTAAAAAAATAGAGACTTTTACTCCCACAGTGGTAACAGGTAATCCTCGATATGATTTGTGGCATGACCCTTTGTTTTTTGATAAAGCTAAATTTAAATATAAAAAATATATTGACTTGAATAAAAAAACTATTTTATATGTGCCTACTTGGGGAGAGCTTTCATCTTTTGATTTGTATGGTGATGTTATTTTGTCATTAAGAGTTCATTATAATCTTTTAATTAAGATGCATCATAATTCTGATTATTTAGAGTTAAAAAAGATTTCAAAAATTAAAAAAATAGGACTTCATTATTTTGGAGCAAATGATGATCTTTTAGAGTTGATTAGTTTAGCAGATATTGTTATTTCTGACTATAGTGGAGCTATTTTTGATGCATTTTACTGTCAGAAGACCATTCTATTACTTAACCTTCCGAGCGAGAGCTTGTTAAAATCAAAGAAAATTGATAAATATAGTTTAGAGTTTAGTCAACGAGATAATTTAGGAATTCAAATTGATTCACCTACTCATTTATTATCAATAATTCAAAAGATAGAACAGGTAACTCTTACTACATCATCCCATTTAAGAGAGAAACTTTTTCTTTCAACTGACAGTGCTGTAGAAAATATACATAAAGCTTTAAAAGAGTTTATAGAAGGAAAATATAAGCGGAATCAGATTCAAGGATATATCCATCAATCAGTAAGTGAATGTTATAATAAAAAAACTTCTTTAGAAGAGTTTCGAAAGTTAATGATTGAAATATATTTTATTATTGTGTCTTTTTGGAGAAGATAATGTTAAATACAATAAAAAAGTATTTTGTTACTAATTTTTTACAAAGAAAGATTCGACCTTCTCATCAGTCTGTAATGGATGATAAGTCAATTGAAAATTTTAAGCTTTCGGGCTATGAGGTTGCATTGCATTTTAATGCACCTATAAGTAGTATTTATCAGTTAGAACAATGGATTCCTATTTTGAAAGAGTTAGATAAAGATATTAAAGTTGTTTTGATTGTAAGAAGAAAATCTACCTTTGACTGGTTAATTAATAATACAGATTTTTCGATTATCTTTGCACATACGCAAAAAGATCTTATGCATACATTTGAAGAGAATAATTTTAAATGCATTTTATATGTTAATCATGGAGTTCAAAATTTTCAATCACTCGCATACCGAAATGCATTACATGTGCATATTAATCATGGTGAAAGTGAAAAAACTTCTACATTTAGTAATCAAGTTAATGCGTATAATTATATATTTATTGTTGCAAAAGGAGCTTATGATAAATATCGTTTTAATCTATTGGAGAAAGATATGAAAAAATTTATAGAAATAGGCAGACCTCAATTGGAACATATTCCAAAGATAGAACCTTTTTTAACGAAAAGAAAAGTGATACTTTATGCTCCTACTTGGGAGGGTACACATGATTCCATGAATTATTCTTCTTTAGATACATTGGGATTTTCCATTGTCAAGCAAATACTTGAAGATGATAGATACTATCTTGTCTATAAACCACATCCAAATATGGGTATTAATGATAAGGAAATCAAAAAAATAAATCAAAAAATTATTAAAAAACTCAATAAACATCCTCATGCAACAGTTATAAAAACTGGAGATATTAATGCATTATATACACATATAGACTTAGCAATATTTGATAACTCGGCAGTAGCTATTGACTATTTATATGTGGATAAGCCAATGATTTTAACCGATATGTTTTATAAAGCAGTAGATAGGCAGAGCCAACCTGTTATAAAAGCATCTAGTATAATGGTATCTTTGGATAATTTAGAGCATTTATTAGAGATTATTCAAAGAGAATTAGAAAGTGATACACTTAAATTAAAGAGAGATAAAGTAAAAGAGTATGTTTTAGGTACAAATAATTATCAGAAAAAAGAGTCTACTTTTAAATTTATTACTTCAATAAAAGATATTATAAAAAAGAGAGATCGCTTATTGGATGAGTTGAGAAGATATGAACACAAAGTTCTATAAATCAAATCAAGGAAACCTCTATTTTTTTAATTTTGTTCCATGGAGAATGATGCAGATAGAGTCGTTTTTTTATGCACCCAATAACCAGAAGTTTATATGCAAAGATTTAGACGATGCCCTAGCAAAAGGCTTGTCAGCAGAGGGGTGCAATATCTTTATTTATGGGATTGTAGAGTTTCCTGATGTTGAAGCCTTTGCCAAAAGAGAAGGGGTAAGTCTCTATCGAATAGAGGATGCTTTTATTCGTTCGGTGGCATTAGGCTCAGGATTTGCTAAGCCCTATTCGCTTAGTATTGATGCTCGGGGTGTCTATTTTGATCCTCGAAAGCCCTCGGATTTAGAATACATGTTGGAGCATGATACGTTTTCGGATGCCTTGATTCATCGAGCCAAAAAGGTTAGGGCGGAAGTTATCGCCTCTAAGTTTTCAAAATATAATCACCTAGAGCATACCACAATAGAGGTGGACAGAGATAAATATGACAAAGTTATACTCGTCACTGGTCAGGTTGAAGATGATATGTCCATTAAGTATGGAGCCTTTGGACTCAATAACCGTGATCTATTGGAGATGGTTCGAGAGGCTAACCCTGATGCGTATATTATCTACAAACCACATCCCGATGTACTCTCCGGTAATCGAAAAGGAAAGGTTCCTCAAGAGGTTATAGATCGATGTGCTAATGAGGTTCAGACACGGGTGAGTATTGATAGTTGCATCGCCGTAAGTGATGAGCTACATACGCTTACATCAGGAGCAGGATTTGATGCTCTGATTCGTGGTAAAAAGGTCTATACGTATGGGATGCCCTTTTATGCAGGGTGGGGATTGACTGTGGATTATCGAACGTGCAAAAGGAGAACACGAGTTCTCTCATTGGATGAGCTTGTCTGCGCCACACTAATATTGTACCCTCGATATATCTCTCCAAAGAGTGGAGCGTTTTGTGAAGTAGAACAGACATTGGCTGAGCTTAAAGAGGAGCAAGAGCTCTATTTTAATCATCGATACCATCGGTGGTATGTCGATGCTAAAAGCTATTTGTTGCCTCGAGGGCGTCGATTTGTTCGTACTCTTTTACGACCTTTTCAATTAACTATCTAATGCAGTTTATAGATGGTATTTACCATAAAGTAGTTAATGTGTTTGTTCATCTTCTGAAAGCCGATGCTAAAGCCACTGTGTGGGTTCATCTGCATGATCAATTCAACTCCGTAGCCCAATCCATCATCACTGTTATTGTTATGGGCAAATCCTGCTTTGGACTTAAAGGCAAGTGAGGAGCTAAGAGGTGTGAGATAGGTACCAAAGAGATAGGCAGAGGAGAAATTTTTTTCTTCACCGGTTGTTTGACTTTTTCCTTTATAAAAGCTTTGTGAATAACCTACGTCCATCCCCCAAAAGTTAAAATGGACATAACTGTAAGCAAGGTGGAGGGCTTGGGTGTTTTCATAATTATCAATGTTTTGATGAATAATTCCTCCTTCCAAAAAGGTATTACCTTGGGTTAAGAGTTGACTGAGGTAATTGTCCTGAGCCGGAAGCAATAAAGGTAGAAGTAGTAACAGTCCAATTTTCTTCAAATGATCTCCTTTGTATGATTAAAAGTTGGATAGGTTATTCCGTTTTTTGGTTAAAACAAACAGGATGGTTTTCCAGATAATTTTGAGTTCTAGGAAAAGACTCCAATGTTTGATATAATAAAGATCATACATTAATTTTTGTTGCGCGTCAAGTTTACCCGAGCCATATTGGTACTTGATTTGAGCCAGTCCTGTAATCCCTGGGGCAACGAGGTGGCGTTGTCGATAGTGGGGGATGGCTTTTTCAAACTCTTTGGTCCAGATTTTTCGCTCAGGTCGGGGACCGACAAAGTGCATCTCTCCTTTGGCAACATTCCAGAGTTGAATAAGCTCATCAATTTTGGTGTAGCGTATAGTTTTTCCCCAAGGAAAGGTACGGGGATCATCATCGCAAGCAAACTGAGCCCCATCTTTTTCGGCATCAAGGTGCATGGAGCGAAGTTTGATGCAACAGAACTCCTTTTCTCCTTTTCCTACCCGTTTTTGACGGAAAAAGAGGGGACCTGGGGACTCTTTGAGGATACGATATTGGGTGTAGAGTATTGCTAGGAGAGTAGGGATAAGGAGGAGAAGAATACTGATGTAGTCAATCAGACGTTTTTGGACATACTGCCATGGGCTATAAGGGTGGATCTCTTGCGCAAGATAGAGGTTAGGGTGCTCTTCATTGATCAAACATTTGTGGAGATACTTCTCTAAAAAACGTTCAATACTCATGTAGTGAACCCCACACAGCTCTAAGCGAGTGAGGTAATTGAGCAGTTTTTCAGGGAGAACGGCTTGGGTATTGAGCACAATAAGGGAGACCGATTGTTGGTCAAGCAGTTTAGAGAGTTTTTTGATGCATTCTGATGCCGGTTTATCTTTGTAGTTAAGATGAATAATCTGTTTGAACTGTTTTTTAAGTCGCTCCTTTTCTACGGTACTAAAAGTATATCGTTCACCTAAAATTATCATCTTCTCACTTATTTTTTATATTAATATAATTTTACCAAAATTTAGTGTAAAGCCCCTTGCTTCAGCTAAGGAGATATAAGCATACAGCATTTTATTAAAATACTTGTATTATTTATATTATTATATTATAATACATTATAAGTAATAAAACAGTATATTGAAAATCAATAAACAAGTGAGCGACCAAAAGAAAAGAACAAATGGAGAGTGTTTTTAAAAGATGTCAATCAGAACACTTTATCAAACTAAAAAAACAAAGCACTTGCACAACACGATAAATATTAGTGGAATAATTTATAATCATTGTATTGCACTTCATAAAAGATATTATAAATTATATGGTAAACACTTAAATAAATTCCAACTTCAAAAACATCTCACGAAACTCAAAAAAAGAGATAAATATGCTTTTTGGAAAAAAGTACCAAGTCAATCTATCCAAGATATAACAGTTAGAATTGATAATGCTTATAAAAAGTTTTTTGATTATGCAAAAGGTAAAATTAAATTAAGAGTAAGTCCACCAACATTTAAAGCCGTTAGAAAATATAAATCATATACACT
>Ga0256843_1000924_pt1 | contig 24111 bp, 24 predicted proteins | sample AlvinellametaG_FD_191572 | JGI IMG/M metagenome (GOLD analysis project Ga0256843, IMG submission 191572) | Pompeii worm associated microbial communities from hydrothermal vent at the East Pacific Rise, Pacific Ocean - Alvinella | ecosystem: Host-associated > Annelida > Integument > Unclassified ... | reverse complement strand
TGGACATGTCAATATGATCATAATGGGTATTGTAAACGGTTGAAAACTCAGTGTATCCCTGGATTAAAAGGATGTATTTTACAAACTCATGAGGGTATTGTTTTCAGTTCTCCACCTTCAAAAAAGAATTTAGATGAAGAACCAAAAGAACAATCTCAAGTAGAGGAGATCGACTTTGCTACACTAGCAAGGTCGAACTAGACCTCGCATAAAGAGTTGTTTATTTTGAAGATGAAGTAGTTGCGTTATCTTTAAAAGATTTGAACTTATTGATAAGCTCTTCAAAGAGTTTTTCTGCTTTATTTTTCCCTTTGATCTCTTTCTCAACTTTCTCTATAGCATCATCAAGAATTTTGTATGTTACATCACTTGAACTTGTATAACCAAGAAGTTCTGCTTTTTTAAGTTCTTTTTTTGCAAGTTCTAGATGTTTAAGAGCTTGTTCTTTGTCTTTTTTTGCTATTTTTTGAGCATCTGCGATAAGTGCTTCTGCTGTAATAAGTGGTATAGGGATCACAACTGTTGTATGAACAAGTGTTGAAAGAGCCATTTCAAGTACATCTTGTGCTTCTTTTAACTTGTTATCATGTAAATATGATGCTGCAAGTTTAAGTGCTTGCGGATAAGAAGCAAGTGGTAAATTCACTGTAGAGATATCTATTTCACTTTGTAGTGTATTTAGAAGTGCTCTTGCTGCTTGTACCTTTCCATCATCAAGTAGATCTTTTACCGCATCGATCGTTTTTTTGATCGTTGAAACATCAGCTTGGAATTCTACTGCATTGACACTATAATCGATTGGAAGCATAACTGGAGCATCTTTTTTCGCCAATACTACCTCAAGTTTTCCGATCGCTTTTTCTATATCTTTTTTAGCATTCTCTTTATCATTATGTGCAATATCAACTAATACTTTTTGTGTTAGTATAACTGCTTCAACTGCTTCTTGAACGACACTCATTTGTGAAGTACTTTTTGCATCTTTTTTTGCTACTTTAAGAGCATCTGATGAGATAGTCTTTGAGTTTGTTGCAAAACCACTTGTAACTAAAAGCGATGCTACTAGAACTGAACTTAATATCTTTTTCATTTTTTTCTCCTTATGAAAACTAATTTTTGTGTTACTAGTTGAAATTGTATAAGAAAAAAAAGTTTCTTTTTGCTACTTATGTGGCATAAGTGTTAAAGTTAGAAACAGTTTTTTAATTTGGTCAAAAATTAAGCACTTATTTCTATTATATTGTTTTTTTTTAAGATATACTACAAACAGAAATTTAATTTTTTTAGGAGACCTATATGGGAAAGTTTGTTAACAATATAGATGAGTTTTTCACTTTTTGTGAAGAGAATGAAGTAGAATTTGTAGATCTAAGATTTACGGATATTAAAGGTGCATGGCATCACCTTACTTACAGATATAGCGCTGTAAATAGAGATAATCTTGAAAATGGTTTCCCATTTGATGGTTCATCTATCGAAGCATGGCAACCGATCAACAAATCAGATATGATCTTAAAACCAGATGTTCCAACAGCATTTTTAGACCCATTTACTGCTGATCCGACTGTTATTCTTTTCTGTGATGTTTTTGATATCTATAAAGGTGAACTTTACGAAAAATGTCCACGTTCTATTGCGAAAAAAGCACTTAAATATGCTGAAGAGCTTGGTATCGCTGATGCTGCTTACTTTGGTCCTGAAAATGAATTCTTTATCTTTGATGATGTAAAATTTATTGACAATATTAATGAAGCAGGTTATAAAGTAGATACTGAAGAGGGTGAGTGGAACTCTAACACTGACTATAGTGTAGATGGTATGTACAACACTGCTCACAGACCTGGAACAAAAGGTGGTTACTTCCCAGTTGCTCCAACAGATTCTATGGTAGATCTAAGAGCTGAGATGATGCAAGTACTAGAGCAAGTTGGTCTTGAAGTTGTTCTTGGTCACCACGAAGTTGCTCAAGGTCAAGGTGAGATCGGTATCGTTTTCTCTGACATCATCGGTGCAGCGGATAATGTTCAAAAATACAAATATGTAGTGAAAATGATTGCTCACTTAAACGGTAAAACTGCGACATTTATGCCAAAACCACTTTATGGTGATAATGGTAACGGTATGCATACACACCAATCTCTATGGAAAAATGGTAAGAACCTTTTCTATGAAGAAGGGAACTATGGAAACCTAAGTAAAACTGCACTTGATTATGTAAGTGGTATCTTCCACCATGCACACGCTGTTGCAGCATTTACAAATGCTTCTACAAACTCATATAAAAGATTACTTCCAGGTTTTGAAGCACCAAGTATCCTTACTTACTCTTCTCAAAACCGTTCAGCTTCTTGTCGTATCCCATATGGTGCAGGTGAAAAAGCTACAAGAATCGAGATGAGATTCCCAGATTCTACTGCATGTCCATATCTTGCATTTGCTGCGATGATGATGGCTGGACTTGACGGTATCCAAAAAGGTGGTTATGATATGGTTGGTCCTATGGATGAAGACCTATTTGAACTTTCTCTTGATGAGATCCGTGAAAAAGGTATTCCTCAAATGCCACATACTCTAAGAGAAGCTGTTGAAGCACTTCTTAAAGATAACGATTTCTTAAAACCTGTATTTAGTGAAGAATTCATCAACACTTATAAAGATTACAAATTCGAGAGAGAAATCTGGCCAGATGAAGGTCGTCCAACTGCATACGAGTTCAAAACTACGTATCAGTGCTAGTTTAAAAGAGGTTCATCCTCTTTTAAATACGCAACTACCCGCTTGTCGATCCAGTATATCGGCTTTTGAAAATTTCCTTCTATAAAACCTACATGTCCACCATATCTATTTAATTCTAATGTTGTTGTTGGTGAAAGATCATTTTTTGTTGGAATTACATTTTTATTCATAAAGGGATCATCTTGTGCATGAATAAGTAGTGTTTTTGTTTGTATCGATCTGAGATATCCAAATGATGAAGAACGGTTGTAATAATCATAAACATCTTTAAATCCATGAATGGGAGCAGTATAAAGCTCATCAAATTCCCAAAATGTCCTAATATTTTGGATCTGTTGTTGTGAAAGTCCTATATCGAACTGTTTTGCTTTTTGTGCCAATAGAGGTTTGAGATCTTTAAGAAGATGGTTTTGGTATATCTTTGAAAAACCCTTGTTGATCTCATCTGCACAAATATCGAGTTTAAAAGGTGTACTTACAGCAACTGCTTTTGAGATCAAAGAATGCTCTTTTTCTTCTCCAAGATATTTCAAAAGTACGTTTGCACCAAGTGAGAACCCTATGGCATAGAGTTCTTTTTGTTTTACATGTAAACTTTCTAAGAACTCTCTTAGATCTTGTGTATCGCCACTATGATAACTTCTTTTGGTATTGTTTGGTTTTGTTCCACATCCACGAAAATGCATTAGTACAGGACTAAAACCGTTTTGTGAAAGTGCTTGCATCAAAGAGGGGATATAAGGGGAACGGTAAGAACCACCAAGCCCATGTAATAAAATGACAATGGGCTTTGAAAGATCTTTATTAAGCCAAAATGGTTCAAGAAAATCGCCATCACTTAGTACAAATATCTCTTGTTCAAAATCAACAAGAGGATTCTTCTTGAAAACTGTAGGGAAAAGAGTTTGAATATGTTTGTTTTGGAGGTAAAAGGGTGGATTAAACATAAAATACAACTTTGTTTTTTTATATTGTATCACTTCAAATCTAATAATCTACTAACTTTTGCTATAATTGCACACTTTAAAAGAGTTCAAGTTATAAGGATACAAAATGAGTATGATGGATAAGATCCCAAATGGGAAATACAAACCATACCCGAAGATAGATTTGCCTGATAGAAAATGGCCAGACAATGTAATAGATAAAGCACCAATATGGTGTAGTGTTGATTTACGTGATGGAAATCAGGCACTTATCAACCCTATGAATTTGGAGAAAAAACTTGAACTCTATAATCTCCTTTTAGAAATAGGTTTCAAAGAGATAGAAGTAGGATTTCCAAGTGCTTCAAAAGTTGAGTTTGAATTTTTACGTAAGCTTGTAGATGATAATCTTATTCCAGATGATGTAACGGTTCAAGTACTTGTTCAAGCGAGGGAACATCTTATCGAAAAGACCTTTGAAGCGTTAAAGGGAGTGAAAAAAGCAACAGTTCATTTGTATAATTCAACAAGTGTTGCTCAAAGAAAGATCGTCTTTAAAAAAGAAAAAGAGGAGATCATAGAGCTTGCACTAGCTGGTGTGGATATGATCAAAAAATATGAAAAAGATCATGATGGAAAGATATTTTTAGAGTATTCACCTGAGAGTTTTACAGGAACTGAGCTTGATTTTGCTGCTGAGATATGTAACAGAGTAACAGAGCGTTGGGGTATAAGTAAAGAAAGACCAGTGATTATTAATCTTCCTGCAACAGTTGAGATGGCAACACCAAATATCTATGCCGATCAAGTAGAGTGGATGGGAAGACATCTTGATAATCGTGAACATATTTTGATCTCTACACATACTCATAATGACAGAGGAACAAGTGTAGCAGCAACAGAATTGGCACTTTTAGCTGGAGCAGATAGAGTTGAGGGAACCCTTTTGGCAAATGGGGAAAGAACAGGAAATGTTGATATCATCACATTGGCACTTAATATGTTCACTCAAGGGGTTGATCCAAAACTTGATTTTAGTGATCTTCCTCGTATAGCAGAAGTGGTAACACGTGTAACAGAATTGCCTATTCACCCAAGGCACCCTTATATAGGAGAGTTAGTTTACACAGCATTTAGTGGAAGCCATCAAGATGCGATCAATAAAGGGCTTGCATACCAAAAAGCCAAAGAGGATCCTTTTTGGGAAGTACCATATTTACCGATCGATCCAAATGATGTTGGACGAACATATGAAAGTATCATTCGTATCAACTCTCAATCTGGAAAAGGGGGAGTAGCTTATATCTTAGAGCATGACTATGGATATGTACTTCCTAAGAAAATGCATCCAGAGGTGGGACGTATTATTCAGGCACTTAGTGATAAGCTAGGACGTGAACTTACTAATAAAGAGGTGTTTGAAGAGTTCTATAAAAGCTATTTTCAACCAAAAGAGCATATAACGTTTAAAGATTTTAGTGTGACAACAACTGATCAAAAAGCTACATGTAAACTGTGTTATATCTATAAAGGTCAAGAGATAGAAGCTACAGGTGAAGGAAATGGTCCTATAGATGCATGCAAGAATGCATTGATGCAAAACTATCCGCATAAGTTTGCTATCGCTTCGTATTATGAACACTCATGTGGTGATAAAAGCAGTGCAAAGGCAGTTGCATATATAGAGATCACTTCAGATGAGGTGTATAGCTGTTTTGGTGTCGGTAGTGATAATGATATAACAAAAGCTTCAGTAAAAGCACTTTTTTCAGCACTTAATCGTGCCTTTAGTGAGTAAAAGAAAAGTATCACTGTGGATCATGAATCTGCTTTTCATATTTTGATCGTTGATGATGAAAAAGATGATATTGAGCTTGCAGCTTCATATCTTCAAGAAGAAGGGTATAGACTCTCATTTTCTACAAATGGTATGAGTGTTATAGAAGGATTAGAGCGAAAGAATGTTGATCTGATCCTTTTAGATATTCATATATCAGAGATAGATGGTTTTAGTATCGCAAAAGCATTAAAAAGAGATCCAAAAACGAGTGATATACCTATAATGTTCATTACTGCACAAACAGATATAAAAGATATTTCAAAAGCATTTGAAGCTGGTGGAGTTGATTATATTGTTAAACCTTTCAATGATATTGAACTTAAAGCAAGAGTACGAACACATTTAGAAAATGTGTCTTATCTTAGAGATATCAAAGAAAAACAAGCAAAATTAGCGCAACTGAGTATCACTGATCCTTTAACGAAGTTATATAACTTCTTATATTTTGATACTCAGTTGAAAAAATATCAAATTGAGCAAGAAGAATTTTGGTTTGTATATATTAAGATCAACCGTTTTGATACGATCAATGCATTGTATGGTTTTACAAAAGCCAATAAAATCTTAAAAATGTTTGCTCAACTTTTACAAGAGAGTATGCCAAAAAATAGTACTATTGCTAGGCTTTATGGTGTTGGTTTTGGAGTGTTAACAAATAACTATGAATTAAAATATATGCAAAAGCTTTATAGAACTATAGAGAAGGGATTTCTTCAAAAATTAAATGATATAGGAATTTCAGATTATTCTATAGTCTTTTATCATGTGAATGAACCATTTAGAGATACTGAACAACTTTATAAGAAAGTTCAAAATATTTTTAGAGAAGTGATAGAGGAAGGAAAAAAATACGAGTTTGTGACAAATCCTAGGTCTTGATCAAAGCACCAAAGTGGTGCTAAAATTGATCTTAAAGACCAAGACAATCACTTATAGAATAAAGTCCTGGTTTTTGTTTTACTAACCAATGAGCGGCTCTTATAGCACCTTTGCTAAAAGTATTTCTACTTGTTGCAGTATGATTTAGTTCTATAAATTCACCATCATTATAAAAACCAACTGTATGACGACCTACTATATCACCCCCACGAAGAGCCATAACAGCGATTTCATCTTTTGTTCTCTCTCCGATATTACCATCTCTACCACTTACACGAACATCATCAAGGTTGAGATCTCTTCCTTTTGCAGCACTTTCAGCTAAAGTAAGTGCTGTTCCACTTGGTGCATCTTTTTTATGTCTATGATGCATCTCAACGATCTCGATATCAAACCCTTCTAGCGCACGACTTGCTTCATAAACAAGTTTGTTTAGCAGTGCAACGCCAAGACTCATATTTGTTGCATAAAGTACTGGCATAAGTTCACTTGCTTGTTTTAAAAGGTTGAGTTGATGTGCATTAAGACCAGTTGTTCCTATAACAAGTGGACGAGGATTTTTGATCGCTTCTTCTAAAAGTACTTCACATGCCTCAGGCAAGGAAAAATCTATAACTACTTCACTTCCATTGAGAAGTGTTTTCATATCAGATGTTACTAGAACTGATGGATCAACAGAAAAATCAAGCTCCTTTCTTGCATACACAGTACTAAGTGCCATATCTTCTACATTTTTAAGATCTTCTATAATAAGCTTTCCAACTCTTCCTGTTGCTCCAAAAACACCTACTTTTATTTTTTCCATTTTATACCCTTTAGTTGTATTTTTCATCTACATAACTTATAGCACTGATCGCTGCTGTTGCTCCATCTCCTGCAGCACATACAACTTGTTTTGGTGCATCTTCTCGTAAATCACCTGCTGCAAAAAGACCTTCACGAGAGGTTTCCATTTTGAGATTGACTTTGACTTGTCCTTGTTCATTAAGTTCACAAAGATATGATCCATCTTCTTGTTTGAGAACTTCATTGTTGACATTGTTTCCAACAAATATAAATACTCCTGGAACTGCAAGATCACGGATCTCACCCTCTTTGTTTTTTATTTTAAGTCCTGTTACACCCATCGCATCACCATAGACCTCTTCAGGTACTGAGTTGAGTATGATCTCTATGTTTTCACTTTCTTGTACTCTTTTGATAGTATTTGGTGCAGCACGGAATTTATCACGTCTATGGATAAGATATACTTTTGTACAGATCTTTGCAAGATAGAGTGCTTCTTCTAGTGCAGTATCTCCACCACCGATTACTGCTACCTCTTTTCCTTTATAGAAAAATCCATCACATGTAGCACAAGTACTTACTCCTCTTCCAAAGAACTCATCTTCCCCCTTAAAACCAGCACGACGAGGTGTACTTCCTGTACAAACGATAACACTTCGTGCCTCATCGACATTTCCATCACCTCTGTGTATCTTAAATACCTCACCCTCTTGAGTTACTTTAAGAACTTCTACCATTTCATGTTTAAGACCAAACTTCATACATTGCTGTGGCCATGGATTCATAAGATCCATCCCCGTTATGTCCCCAGTAACTCCAGGATAGTTCTCTATCTCACTACTTTGTGTAATAGCTCCACCAGGAAGCCCTTTTTCATACATAACGACATTTTCAAGTCCGCCTCTAGTAGTATATAATCCAGCGGTAAGACCAGCAGGTCCCCCTCCGATAATTGCACAATCTAGCATTTATAACTCCTCTTCTATATTTTTATATTTTGTCATTTTGTCTAAGGTATCGAACTTGCGTACCATACTATCTTGTTTATATAGATTTTTATTCACTTGTTTGATAAAGAACAAAACAGGTTCATCATAGATGTTAAAGCGTTGGATAAATTTCAGTGTTGTATTTGTCCCGCTTCGTAAAAATATGACGTTTTTTGTACTTTTTATATTGTTATTATAGTAGTCTATTGCTAATATTTTTGTTTTTAGGTCAAGTGAAGCGATCTTTTTTACAGCGTTTGGCTCTTTAGAACTAAAAAACACTACAATATACTTGTCTTGTTTAGGTTCAAAGATATTGTTAGATGTGTAAAAATGAAATTCTTGAAAATTTATGAATTTGAATTGTGAAAATTTATAGTTGTAGTATGCAAATGCTCCTGCAATGAGCGCAGCACCAAAAAAAGAAGCAAATATCGTAGTAAGTGAAAAGAGGCTTTTGCCACCTCTTGCCACTTGAATACCCTTATGCTAAAAGAGAGTTGAGTTTATCAGCTAAAACTTGTTTAGACTGTGCTCCAACGATTTGATCTACGATCTCACCATCTTTCATGAAGATAAGTGTAGGGATAGATCTAATACCGAATTTTGCAGCTATCTCTTGCTCTTCATCTGTATTTACTTTACAGATTTTTGCTTTTCCATCAAATTCATCTGCTAGTTCTTCAATAACTGGAGCGATCATTCTACAAGGTCCACACCATGGTGCCCAAAAGTCTACAAGTGCAACACCTTCATTTACTGTTGCTTCAAAGTTTTCACCTGTTAGTTCAATGTATTTTCCCATATTATTTCCTTAATGTTTTGTTTTACTATTTATAATTATAGCAAAATATGTGAAAATTATACTAGTATAAGATAAATAATTTATTAAGTGGAGAAAATATGTTGGATTTGTCAATTTCAGATGGGCAGATAGGGGTGCGAGAACCTGTTACCAAACCACATCCTGGTTTTTTTTATGAAGTTGGGGAAGAACGGTTCCGTAAACTTGTAGATGATCATTATGAGAGTATAAGAGATTCTAAAATTGCATCTTTATTTCCTGTAAATGATGTTTATTCATTTGAAGATGCAAAAAAACATGCAGCTGATTTTTTTATAGAATTCTGTGGGGGGCCTGATTATTTTACACAAAGTAGAGGTGAGTATCAGATGGTTGGACGACATTCTCCATTTCGTATAACCGATGAAGATCGAAAAGAATGGTTACGTTTATATCAACCACTTCTAGAAGAGTTAGTAAGAGAAGGAATAAGTGAAGTATATATTCAATCTTTTTGGAATTATATAGAAGCACATTCTAAGTGGATGATTAATACTGAGGATTAAAAAGAGACAAACTCTTTTTGTCTCTTTTTATAAATTACACACTCTTTATACCCTATCTCTTTTGCCAAAGATTCTATCTCATTTGAAAACATCCCGACTTGCTGTGGATCGTGAGCATCACTTCCAAAAGTTATAGGGATAGAGAGTTCGTAGGCTTTTTGCAATATCTCTTTTGATGGATAACTTTCTTTACATGGTTTTCTATATCCTGCCACATTGAGCTCTAAGCTCATATCTGCTTCTTTAATCGCTTCAAGTGCAGGAATGGCATATTCTAAAATTGGTTTTGTTGGTAAAAATTGAAAGACCTTTATAAGATCGATATGTCCTACGATATCAAAATATTTTGTTTGAGCCATTTCTTTGATAAGGTGAAAGTAACTTTGCCATATTTCATCTATATCTCGTTCTTTATATCCATTAAGAAATTCAGGATTGTCAAACCCCCATGTATCTAAAAAATGTACTGAACCAATGAGGTAATCTACATCAGCTTCAAGTACACGTTTATCGAGATGACCAGGAAGATAATCTACTTCATATCCCAACAACAGTTCAATATCATTGGCATACTTTTTCTGAAGGGATTTTATAGTATTCTCATACTCTTGCATTTGAGAAAAATCCATACGGTATTTAGGGTCAAAATCCATTGGTGCATGATCGCTAAAACCGAAGTATTTTGTATTTTTCGTAATAGCTTGTTGAATATACTCTTCTTCATTGCCGACAGCATGGTTACATCTTGTTGTATGGTTGTGTAGATCTACTTTCATGATTATTCTTTATTTAGTGTTTTTATGATATTATAGTGAAAAATATTTAACTATTAACATAATGGTTACGATGGAGAGTTGAAGATGACTCAAGAAGAATTAGACGCTTTGATGAATGGTGATCTGGATGAAATGGATGAAGAGATAGATGAGCATGGATCCAATGAAGAAACAGAAGAAAAATCAATAGATGAAGCTGAATACGGCAGAGTTGAACCGACAAAAGCATGGCCACCACCACCGCCAAATGAAGACAATAAAGTAGTTCATCAACTTGATGATGTCACAAAAGAGTCAGAAGAAAAAGCAAATGAGATCCTTGAGGAAGTTGAAAAGCTTGGTGATGCTTTTATGAATACTGAAGAGAACCTCAATGCTATAAAAGAAGTTGTTGAGTCTAATGTCGAACTTTTTGAAAAGCTTCATACAAAATTCCCAACTGTAGAGACATTTGCTATACAGTTAGAGAAAAATAAAGAGATAATAGAAAAGATAGAAGATAGCATCAATGCAATGATGGATGGTAATGATGCTACGATGGATATCATGGATAAGATGCAGTTCCAAGATATTCATAGACAAAAAATAGAACGTGTTATCAATGTTATGCGTGCACTTTCAAATTATATGAATGCTCTTTTTGCTGGAAAGGTAGATGATGCTAAACGTGTCAGTTCTGCAACACACATTCATGGAGATACTACAACTGAAGATGTTGTCAATGAAGATGATATCGAAGCACTACTCGCACAATTTGGAAATAAATAATCCTGTTTTGGCTTTTGTGCCAAAACACTTCAAAAATAAAAAATCACAAGAAAGAATAAATTATGAAAAAAGTTGAACTCCTTTCACCTGCTGGAAATCTTGAGAAATTAAAAATTGCTATAGATTTTGGAGCAGACGCGGTATATGGTGGTGTGAGCCATTTTTCTTTGCGTATAAGAAGTGGAAAAGAATTTACATTTGAAAGTTTTAAAGAAGGGATAGAATATGCCCATGCACGAGGGAAAAAGGTATATGCTACTATTAATGGTTTTCCATTTAACTCTCAACTCAAACTTTTAAAAAAACATATAGAAGATATGGCAGCATTAAATCCTGATGCTTTTATAGTAGCAACTCCAGGGGTATTAAAATTAGCACATGAGATCGTTCCAGATATGCCACTACATCTTTCAACTCAAGCCAATGTTATGAATGTACTTGATGCAAAGGTCTATGCAGATATGGGAGCAACTCGTATTATTACAGCTCGTGAGATATCTTTAAGAGATTTACAGGAGATTAAAAAAGAGCTTCCAGAACTTGAACTTGAAGTATTTGTGCATGGAAGTATGTGTTTTGCATATAGTGGACGTTGTTTGATTTCTACACTACAAAGCGGAAGGGTGCCAAATCGTGGAAGTTGTGCCAATGACTGTCGTTTTCCGTATGAAATCTATGCGGCAAATCCAGAAACAGGAACACTTTTCAAGCTTGAAGAGGAAGAGGGGATCGGTACCTATATTATGAATTCCAAAGATCTCAATCTTGCTAATCATATAAAAGAGATCATTGATAGTGGTGCAGTTGATAGTCTAAAGATCGAAGGAAGAACAAAAACCTCATATTATGCAGCAGTAACAGCGAAAGCATATCGAATGGCGATTGATGATTATTATAAAGAAAAGTTTCAACCTGAACTCTATCAATATGAGCTTCAATCTCTTCAAAATCGTGGATATACCGATGCGTATCTTGTTTCTCGTCCATTTGAAAAACATGATACACAGAGTTTAGATTTTACTATTCAGTTAGGTACTCACCAAGTAACAGGTGAAGCTACTGAAGATGGTGAATATTATATGTGTAAATATAAAACACTTCCTGGCGATGAATTAGAGATAGTAGCTCCTCTTGGAAGCAAAATAGATCTTGTAGATAATGAATTTGGAACCACATATGAGCGGGATGGAAAACTGTATCTAAAGTTTAAAAAACTCCAAGCAAAAAATGGCAAGATTTGGGAAGCGGTACATAGTGGAAATATCAATCCTATAAAACTTCCTACAAAAGTACCTTCACACAGTTTTTTTAGGATCCCATCATCACCAGAGATGGGTACATATCCAAAAGTATAAGAGATGAAACCTCATAAATTTGACGCAGAGATTTTAGAACAGCTTATCAATACCTCTCCTGCAGCGATGTTTGTTATTGATAGAGAAAGGAAAATGTTATTTGCAAATAAAGCGTATGCTGATATGTTTGGATATACTCAAGAAGAGATCTTACATGTAAATACCAGAATGTTTCATATCAGTGATGAAAGTTATAAAAAATTTGGTGAGATTGTATTTAATGCAATACAAGAAGAAAAACCAGTATCTACATCTTTTCCCGTAAAGAAAAAAGATGGAACTCATTTTTGGGTCCATATTATTGGATCTTTAGTAGAAAATCAAGATCTTATTTTATGGACTATGATCGATATCACAGAACAAAAAGAAGCTGAGGACCGACTTGAAAAAGCAAACTTTAATTTTTCTCAGTATTTAAAAGTAATAGATGATATAGAGATTGGTATTTTTGTTGTTAATGAAGACTATACTGTTCGTTTTATGAATAATACAATGAAAAAATGGTTTGGTGATCAAGAAGGAAATATCTGTTATAGTTCTGTTGCCGGATTGAACACCCCTTGTTCCTATTGTAAACTTCATGAAGTATTAAAAACAAAAGAAAAAGTAGTTTATGAACCAACATTGCAAAATGGGGAGGCTTTTCATATTGTCGCTACATCTATTAAGAATCCTGATGGAACATATAGCAAAATGGAAGTTATCCGTAATGTGACAAAAGAAAAAGATGATGAAGTTCAGTTGTTGGAACAAAAGAAGCTTTTAGAATATCAAGCAACACATGATGCATTAACTGGTTTATATAATAGAGCAGCATTACAAGAACGTTTAGAAGAAGCATTGAGCCATTCAAAAAGGGAACAAACAAAGACCGCTTTATTATTTATCGATCTTGATCGTTTTAAAGAAATAAATGATTCTTTAGGGCATGATATTGGGGATAAGGTTCTTATTGAAATAGCTAAAAGACTTCAATCAAAAGTCAGAAAAGAAGATGTTCTCGCACGCTTAGGTGGCGATGAGTTCATGATCATTGTTGAAAATATTAAAAATAAAGATGATATAGGCTTTTTAGCATCGAAACTTGTAAAAGCCTTTGAAGCCCCTTTGGAAATTGAAGGGTATAAATTATATCTTTCGTGTAGTATAGGGATTAGTATCTATCCTGATGATGGAGAAGATGTTTCGAGTTTATTGAAGTTTGCTGATAGTGCTATGTATAAAGCCAAGGCAGAAGGAAGAAATAACTTTCAGTTCTATTCTAAAGAGATGACACTTCATGCATTTGAACAGATACTTATGCAAACAGAATTAAAATCTGCTTTGGAAAAACAAGAATTTACAGTACATTTTCAACCTCAAGTAAATATTATCGATAATAGTTTTGTTGGTGTAGAAGCACTAATCAGGTGGGAACATCCAGAATTTGGTTTGATTCCTCCTGCAAAATTTATCCCAGTAGCTGTACGATCAGGTCTTATTGTAGAAATTGATCGTTTTGTGATGCATCAAGCTATGCAAGAGTATAAAAAATGGGAAAGTAAAGGATATGCTCCTAATACACTTTCTTTAAATCTTGCAGTTAAACAATTATATGAAAAAGATTTTATCGATTTTTTACATGAAAGTATAAAAAAGTATGATTTTGATCCAAAAAAACTAGAACTGGAAGTGATCGAATCACAATTAATGAAACGACCTCAAGAAGCGGTAGAGATTTTAAATAATATCAGTGATATGGGTATAAAAATAGCTGTAGATGATTTTGGTACAGGGTATTCATCACTTTCTTATTTGAAAAGGTTTCCTATTGATAAATTGAAGATTGACCGTTCCTTTATTCAAGATGTTCCAACAGATGAAGAGGATAAAGCTATCACAAAAGCGATTATCGCTATGGCAAAGAGTTTGAATCTTATAGCTATCGCAGAAGGTGTTGAAACGCATGCGCAAAAACGTTTTATTTTAGAGAATGGTTGTGAACTCATTCAGGGTTATTTTTATGCAAAACCTCTTCCAGCTGATGAGATAGAAAGTTTTGCAAAAAGTTTATTGGAAAAATTGGTATAATTTCACAAAAAAGAAAAAAAGGGAAAAAATGAAATTTGTTTCTATAATAATCGGTAGTAAGAGTGATTATGAAGTGATGAAATCGTGTGCAGATACATTTGAGGCATTTGGAGTGAACTATGAACTTATTATCTCTTCTGCTCACCGAAGTCCTGAGCGAACAAAAGAGTATATTAAAAATGCAGAAGAAAAAGGAGCTCAAGTATTTATCGCTGCTGCTGGTATGGCAGCACATTTAGCTGGTGTTTTAGCAAGTAAAACAGTTAAACCTGTGATCGGTGTACCAATGAGCGCTTCGGCACTAAGCGGAATAGACGCACTTCTTTCAACTGTTCAAATGCCAGCTGGAATGCCTGTTGCTACAGTAGCTATTGGAAAAGCAGGTGCTATTAACTCAGCATATCTTGCTATGCAGATCCTAGCACTTGATGATGAAGAGTTAGCTGTAAAACTAAAAGAAGATCGTATAGCAAAAGCAAAAAAAGTAGAGATTGATTCTCAAGAGATCGAAACGATCATATAGTAAAATCTCCAAAGGGGTGTTTGATGGGTTGGATGAATAAACAACAGTACAGTGAGCTGACAGGTTTAAGTCTTAAAGCAATAGATGAGATGATAGAGAGAAAAAAACTCACTATAAAAGTTGAAAATAATGAGATAATGATCGATCCAGCTTCTGGAACTGCTGAGGTTGTTCCGGCGCAACTTCAAACACTCTCTGAAAATATGCCAAGTGAAATGGTAGTTCAGCAACAGTTTGTTGAAAAAACAATAGGAACTATCATTAATTTGCATGAAAAAGTACTTGATGCAAAAGATGAAACTCTTCAATCTTTGAAAAATGAAAATGAGTTTTTAAAAGAAGCTCTTGCTTCACTCCAAGAGTTATATGATGAGGATAGAAAAACGATCGATTCACTCCAACGCCAACTCAAACTTGCACTTGATGAAGTAGAGTTTATGAAACGAAAATATAAACTGATGTGGAATAAAACCATAGAGGACCATACAAGTTGAATATAGATCTTTTATGTGTTGAATGTATTGTAAACCAGGCAAAAAGAGTAGGAGATACTCTTGGTGTTGATAAAGTGACTTCGCAAAAACTTGTCAATACTGCTTTAGAGATGAGTAATGACTTTTCCTTTTCAAAAACTCCTCCAGAGGTAGCAACACCCGTTTATGAAAAAATGGCTGAGATACTAGGTACTGATGATATTTATAAAGAGATTAAAAAGCGCTCTACTCAAAAAGCACAAAGTTTTGTACCGTTTTTAGAGCAAACACTGCAAAACAGTGATAATCTTTTTGTAGATGCCACAAAAATGGCAGTTGCCGGAAATGTGATCGATCTTGCAAGTGAGATCTCTTTTGATCTTCAAGAAGAATTAGAAAAAATTTTTCATACTGATTTTGCCATTGATAATACTGAAGAACTTTATACCCTTTTGAAAAAGGCTACCAATGTAGTAGTACTTGGTGATAACGTAGGGGAACATCTTTTTGATAAACTTTATATCCAAACACTTCAAAAACTTTTTCCACATGTAACGTTTTATTATTTTGTCAGAGGAAAGCCTATTATCAATGATGTAACCTTAAAAGAAGCAGAAGAGATAGGTTTTGAACAAGTATGTAAAGTAATAGATTCTGGTGTACCAACACCTGGATTTACATATAAATTAGCAACGAAAGAAGCACAACAACTTTTTGATGATGCAGATATTGTGATCTCTAAAGGGATGGGAAATTATGAATGTTTAAGTCCATCTCATAAATCACCTATTTTCTTTTTATTGAAAATAAAATGTCAGGTTGTATCAGCTTCATTAGGGAAAGAAGTGGGGAGTATCATATGTTCACAAAATTAAAAGAAAGTATCATTATAGTATCAGTGGTTTTCTCTACTGCATTATTTTCACAATCAAGTGTTTCACTCTATTTTACAGGCTTATCTATGGATTATAGTGAAAGAGCAGATGGTAAGCTTTTAGATACTGAGGAGTCGACATTTAGTGATATTTACGGGTATGAACTTTCTTATGCCTATACAAAAAGGATCCGTCCAAATATCTACTTTGGACTTGACATCTCTTATGCTTATCTTTCAGGTGATAGTGATTATACAGGTTCGTTACTTGGAAGCGATGATGGATATGGTAGTTTAAAAAGTATAACATCCAATACTATTAAAGACCTCTATGGCAGAGTATATGGTATCTATGTACCAAATCCATATCTCAATATGAAAGTAGCATTAGGGTACGGAAAATATGAATGGGAACGGGCTCTTTCAATCAAACAAGTTGAAACGTATTCTTGGTATCCGCTAGGGATTGAGTTGGAATCGATCTTTCGATTTTCACCACATTCTCCTTTTCAGTTTGGAGTTAATATTGGGTATAGTAAAGGGCTTTCAGCTAAGATGGACTCAAGTTACCCAGATGCTGTACTCACTCTTGGAGGAGTAACATCTATTGATCTTTCGTTTTCAATGGCATATTTCATAACAGATAATTTATCAGTAGATTTTATCTATGAGCATAATAAGCAGACGATCGATAAATCAGATGTTGTTGATACACCTATTGGCTCAGTTTATGAGCCTGATAGTGAGGATATCCAAGAAAGGATTAAGTTTGGAATGAGTTATCTGTTCTAAAGTAACCAAGAGGTATAATACAAAAATTTTTTAGCAAGGCTTTTTTTTATGATAACATTTAGTGAGATGCTTTTAAAACTACAACAATTTTGGGCAAATGAAGGGTGTAACATAGTACAGCCTTATGATATTCCAGCTGGAGCTGGAACATTTCATCCGGCAACTTATCTTAGAAGTCTGGATTCAACTCCTTGGAGTGCAGCGTACGTAGCACCAAGTAGAAGACCAACAGACGGAAGATACGGTGAGAATCCAAACAGACTTGGAAGCTATTATCAGTTTCAAGTACTTATAAAACCTAGTCCTGATAATATCCAAGAGCTTTATTTAAAATCTTTGGAATATCTTGGACTCGATCTTTCGCAACATGATATCCGTTTCGTAGAAGATAACTGGGAATCTCCAACACTTGGAGCATGGGGTCTTGGATGGGAAGTATGGCTTAACGGTATGGAAGTAACACAGTTTACCTATTTCCAACAAGTAGGAGGGATAGAATGTTCCCCTGTAGCAGTTGAGATTACTTACGGAACAGAGCGACTTGCGATGTATCTTCAAGGAGTGGATACTGTTTTTGATATTATCTGGAATGAAGATAAAGCAGGAAATAAAACACTCTACAGAGATGTTCATAAAGAGGGAGAGATTGAATTTAGTAAGTACAATTTTGAGATAGCCGATACAGATATGCTCTTTAGACATTTTGATGAGTATGCAAATGAGTGTAAAAGAACTCTTGAAGCCGGACTGCCACTTCCTGCGTATGATCTTTGTATGTTGGCATCTCATACATTTAATACACTTGATGCTAGAAAAGCGATAAGCCAGACTGAAAGACAAAACTATATTCTTCGTGTAAGAGAACTTGCTAAAGGGTGTGCAGAACTTTATAAAGCTCAAGAAGCTGAGCGTCTTGAGAGAGTAAAAGCGTAAATAAGTGCAAGAAACACTCATTGGTCAGATAGACAAGATCCTTTATCAAAATGATGAAGGTTTCTTTGTTGCGCTGCTAAAAAGTGGTGAAAAGGTAAGTGGCGTTTATTTTGAAAGTGATGTAAATCATATCAAAAATTCTGCTGTTACTCTTAAAGGGCATTGGGAGTTTCATAAAAAATATGGTAAAACTTTTAAATTCGATTCTATTAAAGTAAATCAAAATGAACTTTTTTTCTTTTTAAACAAGATCGTTAAAGGGTTTACTAAAAAACTTTCAGCTGAACTGATAGAGCATTTTGGTGCTGAACAACTTGTTGAGATACTTGATAACGATATAGAAAAACTATTAGAATTTAAAGGGATCAAAGAGAAACGCCTTAAAAAGATCCAACAATCTTGGAAAAAATTTCGTTCTATGCGTGAAATAGGGGAGTTTTTAGCTCCTTTTGATGTAACACCTACATTACTTACTACTATAGCTACAGCACTAAAAGATGTCGATCAGCCATGTTCTAAAATTAAAAATAATCCTTATATCTTAACACGTATCAAAGGGATAGGGTTTAAAACAGCTGATGAACTTGCTCTTAAGATGGGGATAGATAAAGAAGATGAAAACCGACTTCAAAGTGCGGTTGAGTTTTGTTTGTTGGAGTATTGTGAGAGTGAAGGGAACAGCTGTGTTGCCAAAATGGTTTTGTATCAAAAGCTTGATGAACTGTTAGGCTTTACGAACAAAAACGAACTCTATGATTCTATTATAACGATGATGAGTATAGATGGGGAGTTGCACCAACTCTCAAAAGATCGTCTTTCACCCAAAAGACTTTATGAAGCAGAAAAATTTTTATATGATGAATTTTTAAGGCGAAAAAAACTGCAAGGGGAAGTGATAGCCAAGAACTTTGAAGCATTTTTAGAAGAAAATCCTTTTACCCTTGGAGATGAACAAAAAGAAGCAGTGAAGATACTTAATGAAGGTTCAAAGATCCTTTTTTTAGTAGGGTATGCAGGAACAGGAAAGAGTACAACGGCAAAAACGATCCTTAATCTCTTAAATCTCAAATACACCTCGCAAGATATTATGACCTGTGCATTGAGTGGAATAGCAAGTCAGAGAATCGCTGAAACAACAGGGTATGAAAGCAGTACGATACAGAGTTTACTTGTTCGTTTTGAAGATAAAGATGAACTTCCTTTTAAAGTACTTTTGATCGATGAAGCGAGTATGATTAACTCCTCTTTATTTGCTCGTATTGTCAGTAAAGTTAAACGTGATGCAACCTTGATCGTAGTGGGTGATGATGCCCAACTTCCACCAATAGGTGCGGGGAATGTTTTGAGTGACGTGATCGCACTTGGGCTCGTTCCTATAGTCAAACTTACAAAGATATACCGTCAAAGTGAAGATCAAGCGATCACGCTTATAGCAAACGATATTAGAAAAGGGATAGTCCCTGATTTTAGAAAAAAATATGAGGATTTTGTGTTTTTAGATCATTCTATCCCCAATTATTATGCTTTAAAGAACTCTCTTTCTCAAAAAGAATTACAAGAGCTTCGTGAGAAAAACCATCAAAATATTATAGCAGAGATGCTTCATTTGGTCGTTGAGCATATTGAAAAAGCTCGGATCCGTTTAAATAACAAGCTCATAAAAGAGTATCTGAACTATTTTCAAGTGATATCTCCTATGAAAGGGGGGACTCTAGGTGTATATAATTTAAACAAGATCCTTCAAGAGTATTTTAATCCAAATCCAAAGATATGTTTGAAAAAAGGGGAAAGAGAATTTCGCTTGATGGATAAGGTTGTTCACGTTAAAAATGAAAATATGCCCTCTTGGAGCGGGGATGGGTATAAAAATGGTGAAGAGAGTGATACTAAACGGGTGTTCAATGGGATGAGTGGCTTGTTGTTCAAAATCGATAAAGATGAAGAAGTGGCATTTGTCTTTTACCCCAATGAAGATATGGTAGTACAGTATGACTTTGATGAGCTATGGCAATTTGTAGAACTTTCTTATGCCCTTACTATCCATAAAGTTCAAGGGATGGAATACGATATAGTAGTGATCCCGGTTACATTTTCTCATTACATAATGTTAAGTACAAAGCTGATCTATACTGCTATAACAAGAGCAAAACACAGATGTTATATTATAGGGGAAGCTGGAGCATTTGAAGTAGGGTGTAAACGTCTTGATACTACAAAACGAGATACTGTTTTACTTGAACTTGGTCAAAGTACCTCTAAAGAGGAAGGACCTCTTTAGTTGTTAAGAAGCTTTTCTAGCTCCTCTTTTGAGTGAAGGTTTTTGATCTCTTTTATAGTGAGATCGTCTAATACAACTACAACAATGCTCTCTTTGTCCATCCCTTTTGAATATTCAGCTGAGAGTTGATCATCATTGATAAGGATGATAGGAAAAGGGAGTTTCTCAAGATCAGGTAAGATAAACATCTTTTTAATCAGTGATGGTGCCGGACTGACATCTGCAACATATACAGCATGATGTTCTGCTAGGTAGTTTGCCGGTTTTGATTCTAAAAACTCATTACAGATATGACCTGTTGGTTTTGCAAATGAAAAGATTACGTATTTTGTATCTTCTGGAAGTTTTTGAGTTTTTCCATGTTGGTCTTTGAGTTCAAAATCTTGAAGTGATTTTCCTTGAACAAGTTTTGGTTGAGCTTTTTCTTGCATCTCTTCATTTCCTGAGCATCCTGCAAAAAAAAGAACACCTATAAGTAGTAACGATATATATTTCATATCTATCCTTTATGTTGGGTTTTATAAAGCGATACTATCTCTAAAAAGTTAATACACTGATACTAGAAGTGAAAAAAATAGTTTTACATGTAAACTTTATTTTAAAAATAAGCATAGATTAAACAAAAATTAAGTAAAATTCCGAGTTAATAATTCCCGTCGTAAATGGCTGGAGTTAAAATCTACTGGAAAAAACATGAAAGGAATTGTATGCCTACAATCAACCAATTGATTCGTAAAGAGCGTAAAAAAGTGATTAAAAAATCAAAATCACCAGCTCTAGTGAACTGTCCACAGCGTCGTGGTGTATGTACAAGAGTATATACAACTACACCTAAAAAACCTAACTCGGCTTTGAGAAAAGTTGCGAAAGTTAGATTAACATCAGGTTATGAGGTTATCTCATACATCATGGGTGAGGGTCATAACCTTCAAGAACACTCTATCGTACTTGTACGTGGTGGTAGAACGAAAGACTTACCAGGGGTTAAATACCACATTGTTCGTGGTGCACTCGATACAGCAGGTGTTGCAAACAGAACTGTTTCAAGATCTAAATACGGTACTAAAAAACCTAAAAAATAGTATGCAAAAGAAGTTTCAATAACGCACAGGAGTTAGTAGAGCTTAGGCTTGAATACTTTTGAGTAAATTTGAACAGACAAATTGAAGAGAGGAAAAATTAAATGAGAAGAAGAAGAGCTCCAATACGTGAGATCATGCCAGATCCAGTTTACGGAAGTAAAATAGTAACAAAGTTCATCAACAAGATTATGTTAGATGGAAAAAAATCAACAGCTGAAAAGATCCTTTATCAAGCACTTGATATGATCAGCAGCAAAGGTGAAAAAAGTGGGATCGAAGTTTTCAATGAAGCTATCGAGAACATTAAGCCAGTGTTAGAGGTAAAAAGCCGCCGTGTTGGTGGGGCAACATACCAAGTTCCAGTAGAGGTAAGACCTGTTCGTCAGCTTTCTCTTGCAATCAGATGGTTAGTTGATGCTGCAAGAAAAAGAAACGAAAGAACAATGGCTGAAAGATTAGCAAACGAACTTATGGACGCAGCAACTCAAAAAGGTGCAGCATTCAAGAAGAAAGAAGATACTTACAAAATGGCTGAAGCAAATAAAGCGTTTGCTCACTATAGATGGTAAGAAGGAATTAAACTATGCCAAGAAGTCATAAACTAGAAGATTTAAGAAATATCGGGATCGCAGCACATATCGATGCTGGGAAAACAACTACAACTGAGAGAATCCTTTTCTATACAGGTGTTGAGCACAAGATCGGTGAAGTTCACGATGGTGCTGCAACTATGGACTGGATGGAACAAGAGCAAGAAAGAGGTATTACAATTACTTCTGCTGCGACTACTTGTGAATGGAGAGGAAAACAGATCAACATTATCGACACTCCGGGGCACGTTGACTTCACGATCGAAGTTGAGCGTTCTATGAGAGTTCTTGATGGTGCAGTTTCAGTATTCTGTGCTGTTGGTGGGGTTCAACCTCAATCTGAAACAGTATGGAGACAAAGAAACAGATATGGTGTACCATCAATCGTATTTGTTAACAAAATGGACAGAACAGGAGCTGATTTCTACGAAGTTGAAAAACAAATTCGTGAAAGACTTAAAGGAAATCCAGTTCCTATCCAGCTACCTATCGGTGCAGAAGATAACTTTGAAGGGATCATCGATCTTGTAAAAATGAAAGAGATCGTATGGGACGCTGAAGCGGCTATGGGTTCAGCTTATCATGAGCAAGATATCCGTCCAGAGCTTCAAGATAAAGCTAATGAATACAGAGAAAAAATGATCGAAGAGATCTCTTCTGTTGATTGTAACGATCACCTTATGGAAAAATACATGGAAGGTGAAGAGTTAACAAACGAAGAGATCATGGAAGGGATCAAACAAGCTACGATCAATATGGAGATCGTTCCTATGACTTGTGGTACTGCATTTAAGAACAAAGGTGTTCAAACACTTCTTGATGCTGTTGTTGATTATCTTCCAGCTCCAACTGAAGTACCACCGATCAAAGGTACTTTGATGGATGATCCAGATACTGAAGTAGAAGTTGAATCAAGCGATGATGGTGCATTTGCTTCACTTGCATTTAAAATTATGACTGACCCATTTGTTGGGCAACTTACTTTCATCCGTGTATATAGAGGTTCTCTTGAGGCTGGTTCATATACGCTTAACTCTACTAAGGGTAAAAAAGAAAGAGTTGGTCGTATTATGAAAATGCATGCGATCAAGCGTGAGGAGATCAAAGAGATCTACGCTGGTGAGATCGGTGCGGTTGTTGGTCTTAAATATACTACAACTGGAGATACTTTATGTTCTGAAGAGGAAAAAGTAGTTTTAGAGAGAATGGAATTCCCAGAACCGGTTATCTCTGTTGCAGTTGAGCCAAAAACAAAAGCTGACCAAGAAAAAATGGGTATCGCACTTTCTAAACTAGCTGCGGAAGATCCATCTTTTAGAGTACATACTGATGAAGAAACTGGTCAAACTATCATTTCTGGTATGGGTGAGCTTCACCTTGAGATCATCGTTGATCGTATGAAAAGAGAGTTTAAAGTTGAAGCAGAAGTTGGTGCTCCACAAGTTAGTTACCGTGAAGCGATTACTGTTCCTGTGAACCAAGAGTACAAATATGCTAAACAATCTGGTGGACGTGGACAATTCGGTCATGTTTACATCAAAATGGAACCTGCTGAAGCTGGTAGCGGATTTGAATTTGTTAACGAGATTAAAGGTGGGGTAATTCCTAAAGAATATATCCCTGCAGTTGAAAAAGGGGTTGAAGAAGCAATGCAAAATGGTGTACTTGCTGGATACCCTGTTGAAGATCTTAAAGTTACACTTTATGATGGTTCATACCATGAAGTTGACTCTTCTGAGATGGCGTTCAAACTTGCTGGTTCTATGGCATTTAAAGAGGGTGCGAAAAAAGCAAATCCTGTAATACTTGAGCCTATGATGAAAGTTGAAGTTGAAGTACCTGAAGAGTACATGGGTGATGTTATCGGTGACCTTAACAGACGTCGTGGACAAGTGAACTCTATGAGTGACAGAAGCGGAAACAAAATTGTTGATGCATTCGTTCCACTTTCTGAGATGTTTGGATACTCAACTGACCTTCGTTCAGCAACTCAAGGTCGTGCAACATACTCTATGGAATTCGATCATTACGAAGAAGTTCCTAAGAACGTTGCTGAAGAGATCATTAAAAAACGTAACGCGTAAGTTTACG
>Ga0256843_1000923_pt1 | contig 24119 bp, 28 predicted proteins | sample AlvinellametaG_FD_191572 | JGI IMG/M metagenome (GOLD analysis project Ga0256843, IMG submission 191572) | Pompeii worm associated microbial communities from hydrothermal vent at the East Pacific Rise, Pacific Ocean - Alvinella | ecosystem: Host-associated > Annelida > Integument > Unclassified ... | reverse complement strand
TTTCTTTTATTATTTTTTCTAATTCTTTTATTTTATATTCTAATTCTTTTATCTCTTTTAGTATAATTTTTCTTTTTTCTTTTGTTTTACTTATTTTTTCTTGAAATGTTTGCTTTATCGTTTTTTCATATTCTTCGTAATCATCTATAATATTCTGAATTGTAATCTCTTCTTCATTGTAAAAGTATTCTGTTATAATATTATATAAACCATATATACTTGATATTTCATATATAGAATAATATGCTTTTAAAAAATATTCATTTCTTTTTAAATTTTTCAAATATTTATTTAAAAATAATAAAGGTGTGTATATAATATCTATTTCTTCTAATAATTTTAAAATTTTATTTGAATTATATTTAAGTGTTCCTATACTCCTTATATCATTTTTTTTATTAGAATATAAAGGTATATCTTTTAATATATATATTTGTTCTTCTTTTGATAATTTTAATATATAATCTATTAAATCTATCTTTTTATAAAACAACAAATATTGAAAATCTGTTAAATTATTTATTTTTTTCATATTTTCTCTTTTATTTTTATTTTATCTTTTTTTTGTTTTAAAATCAATTATTTTAGCTCTTTTTAAGTCTTTTTTTGCTATAAATGTATATAAAAAAAAGAAAAGGATTAAAATATGTCAAAACAAAAATCAAAAATTATCCAATTAAATGGAGAAACCAATCACTCAACTTATACTTATTGTTTTTTAATTACTGAAAAAAATAGAATAGTTGAAATTTTTTCTGAGAGTGATGAAGATAATCAAGATAAATATCTTTTTAGAGATTTAAGCTATCTTACTTCTTTAGGCAAAACTTTTTATGAAGTTGCACGAGACTTTGATATTATTGAACATATTGATATTCAAAATTATTTTCTACCTGTTGATTTTTTAGAATTAACACCAGAAATTAGAGAAAATCTAACATTTGAAAATGCTTTTGAATTTTTTGATTCTAAATCAAAACCTTCTGTTAATGAGGTTTATTATCAACCGGAGATGAATGAAGATAATAATTATCTTGAAGGAGAACTTTCTTCTTTTGAAGTTTATAGTTCTTTTGAAATTTGTAAATCTGATTTTCCTGATGAAAAAATAATTGTATATTCTAACAATGATATAGAAAATAGAATTTATGTTGATATGGATTAGTTTTGTGTATAAATATATTGAATTTTTAAAATTATTGGAAATAAATTTAGGAGTCGACAGAACAATTGGAATTCTTCTTTTTGTTCCATCAAGCAGCAACAAAATTTGTTGATATTGCATTTAAACAACAGATACATATTATTATTATTGGATATAATAAAGAATGGAAAACAGAAGTTAATCTTGGTAGAAAGAACAATAAAACATTCTATGGATTACCTCATTCTACTTTTATTAATCATATTCATTATAAAGCAAAAATGATGGGAATTAAAGTCATTATACAAGAAGAATCCTATACTTCAAAATGTGATGCTTTAGCTTTTGAACCTATTCAAAAACAAGATACTTATCTTGGCAAAAGAATTAAATGTGGATTATTTCAATCTTCAACAGGTAAATTGATTAATTCCGATGTTAATGTTGCACTTAATATTCTATCAAAATATTTAAATAAATATAAGCAAGATTCTTATTTAATTGTTAATAAGATATTGTCTAAGGGTTTTGTGTTTAACCCAGTTAGATTAAGATTAATTTAATTAATCAAATAATCTAATAAACCTTATTAAAGGAAGCCTCTTCTATAACTCTAATAGTTTAGGAGAGGTGATTCACTGCTTTTTATTTTTGATGTTCAATATAATTTTTTTCTCACATTATTTAAATCAGAGCATTCTGTTGAATCCGAACTTTTATTATTCTTTTTTAATTTTTTTACTTATGTTTTCTTTTTTGGTGTTTTTATTTTAATTTTTTTATTCTTATATTATAGCTACAACTTCTTATATAAAGAGTTTAAATTCACTATTTCTTCTATAAAGGATTCTTATTATTTAATTTTTAAGAGAAACTCTATCTTATTGAAGCCACATGCACTATTTTTTTTCATTATTTGATTTTTTTACTACTTTTATTTTCTTCATTTATTTCTATGTTATATTTTATTTTGTTTTATATTCAATTATTTAAAAATCATTATTTTAATTTATAATCATAATATATAGATTAAATACACAAAGAGTTATTCATGCACAAAGATTTTTTTAAAAATATTGAAAAAGATGAAAATTTTGTTGGATATACATTCAAAGTTGATTTTGAAGAAATGGAAATTATCACAAATGATAAATGGAAATTAAATGTTCAAGGTATTTCTCATGGTTCTTTTCTTATAGCCATGTATGACAGTGAACTTGGAGATATCACAAAAGAAGGTATTTTATTAAGAGTTCTTGGAAACACTCCTTTACCACAAGATATGCAGTTAAAAGAAGCTCTTACAGATGTTTTTATGGATATGTCTTCTAACAGGACAGATTATAATCCTGATATTTATACTAAGAACTGGTATCAATTCTCTGGATTAAAATGTCGAGCTTTAGGAACTTTTTTTATTGATAATGATGAATTAAGATATGGAACTGATCTTGAAAACATAATGGGACCTCATAAATATAAGATTTTTAAACCAAAAAACAATGAATTGGAAATTATTGTAAATTCAAGGTCCAAACATACAGAAAGTAAAATAAAAGGAACAGAAGTTCCTATTGCTCATTTAAAATATTCTTCAAGTCGTTCATATACACTTGAAAATGATAATTTTTCTGTTCCTATCTTTTTAAAACCTCAAGACATTCTTTCTCGTAGAACAGCTTTTTTCGGTATGACAAGGACCGGTAAATCTAATACTATTAAAATAGCTATTAGTGCCATTTTGGAATTGAACAAAAAACTAATAAAAGAAAATAAGGAAGAAGGGGAAGTAGGTCAAATTGTTTTTGACATAAATGGAGAATACTCTTTCCCCAACACCCAAGATGACAAAAGTATTTTTGAAAAATACCCAAATGATGTTGTTAGATATACAACTGCCATACCTAAAATAAAAAACAACCCAGATGTCCAGCCTCTACAATTTAATTTTTATGATAATAAGCTTTTAATGGAAGCATTCAATCTTTTAAAAGAACAGATTATTTTAGATAAAGGTAATCTTCCGGCCTATCTTGAAACATTTTTTAATATTGACTTTTCTGAGGATTACATTGATAATTCAGATTTGGATAAATCTATTATTGATTTTTACAATACACAAAGATGGCGTAAGATTGCTTTATATAAGTGCATTTTATTTGAAGCAAAATTTCAACCCCCTTCTCCTGTATATAGATTGAATTTTAAAGGTGTCAGTGGAGATAGTATATCTTCTAATGGGTTAGACTTTAAAGAAGCTATATCTTGGTTTAAAAGAGTTTATGAAAGAAATAAGGTTGAAGAAATAGTTTCTTCTTCTACTGGTCTTCCAGTTTTTGATAATGAGATGGTTTCTCTTATGGATATGTTGTTAGCTAGTGGAAAGAGTGGATATAAGGTTTTAATGGGATATAATAATCTCCATTCAAATAAAGGTAATAAAGATTTTAAATCTGAAATCGATAGACATTTAAGGAATGGGAAAATTGTTTTAGTTGATCTTTCAACTGCTTCTGAAGATGTTCAAAATGTTTATATTACAAAATTATGTAAACATATCTTCAATCAATCTATGAAATCATTTACAGAAGGTAAAAGACCTGCTTCAATACAGTTATATTTTGAAGAAGCACATAATATTTTTCCAAAAGATGATAAAGATTTAAAAAATATTTATAACAGGTTAGCAAAAGAAGGTGCAAAACTACATTTGGGGATTAGTTATTCCACTCAAGAAGTTAGTTCTATCTCTCCTAGTATCTTAAAGAATACGAATAATTGGTTTATTTCTCATTTAAACAATATTGATGAGATAAAAATTCTTTCAAAATATTATGATTTTATGGATTTCAGTCAAAGTATTTTAAAGAATACAGAAGTAGGGTTTGCCAGAATTAAAATGCATTCTAATGATTTTACAATACCTGTTAAAATAAATAAATTTTAAATGGTTTCTTCTTATGGCTTATAATAATGAAAAAGCTTCAAAATTTGCTTATCACACAATAATAAATGATCCTATGGTCAAAGATTATTTATCAAAATGTTTTATACCTGATATTGAAAGCATCACAACTGAAGAAATTGAAAATTTTTCTATACCATTAGAAGAAATCAATGATATTTCCAAGACAGATATAAAAAAACTTATAGCAATTGATGGAGGTTATCAGATAGTTAGTATAAATACAAATTATCCTTCTGCTAAAATAGCTTATTACAGTGCAGGAGTTTTGTCTTTTAACCTTGATTTATTTGAAGATATAAATCAACAACTTACTGTTGATCCAAATGACATTGTTAATCTGAAAAAGTTGCATAAACAAAATTTTCAACTTCCATTACAAAATTTAAAATTAATAGGAGAAACTTTTGTTGATTCTACAAGAAAAACAATTTTTAATATTTTTGAAACTAGAAGTCTTTTTGAAAAGAAAGAAGAAAATTCTTCTTTAGACATTGATACTATTCTTATTGATACCATTAAATGGCTTGTTTTTGAAGAATATAGGAATGATGACAAAAAAGGTAAAGGCACTTTTACAATTAATTGCCCTAACCCTAATTGTGATAACAAAATACATTTTAGAAAAATAAATGAAGACTATAAAGATAAAAATGATAAATTATTGTGTAAGTCTTGCCATGACAAAGGTATTCGGACTGTTATCTATTTAACGGATGTTTTTGAAATGCATGAAATAGTTGATGAGATACAAGGAGCAGGAGCTATTACTTCTACTTTATTGAATGTTTTTGAGATAATTTTATTATTTACAGTTTTTCGTTTCTCTTTTGAAAAACATAATATAGATATAATGTCAAAATATATTTTCTTAAAAGATGGTTCATTAGCTATATTTTCAAAAAATAATAGATTCTCAGGTGACAAAATATTTAAATTCATTAGTTTTATGTATGAAGAATCCATTAAAAAAGAAAAAAATCTTATGAATATTGTAGGGTTGGACAAATCTGGATATTTTATGGAACATTTGAAAAATATTGAACCTCGATTGCTGGATAGACATTTATTTGTTCCAAATTTAGAATATATTCAAAATAACATTATAGGAGATAAAACAATTTTTGGACTTGGTTCTTATTTTGGATTTAAGTTTATATATAAACACAATAACAAACTATCTTTTGTTTTTGATATCCCTATGCCTGTTTCTTTTCAAAAATCATCTGATACAGCTTATATTGATTTTATTAAAAAACCTATTATTAAAAAATTTATAAATCTTAAAGTTATTTTAAATATTCTTATTGAACTTAAATGTGATATTTATGAAAAATCTTTTATTCCTATTGTTCTTATTAACAAGCAGGTTTCTGTTTCTGAAAAACCTGGAAGAAAACTTCTAACATTGTTCACAAAAGAGGAATTATTGAAATAGTTTTTTATTTTATTGTTTTAATTCTTTTTGGTAGCTTTTTTAATACAGAAGTCTATTCCATTTTTTCTTTTCTCTTTTCTACACATTTTCTTTCTATTTTGAAGTTATGTTTTACCTTATTGATTATTTTTTTCAGTTTATATATTGATATTTAAAAAATCAGTTGTTAATTTTTAATTTCTGCATAATTCCAATTATTTGTTTTTTTATTATAATTTTATATTATATTGATTTTAATACATGGATTTTATTATGGAAAACAAAAAAAATAAAACTAAGTTATATGCTACTTATAATGATAGTGATAATTCGTTAATTCTTATCCAGGGTGTTGAAGGTTCTCCTGATTTTCCACTTGATGGCGATGAAACTCTTAAAATTTCTGAAATGGATGGCATTTTTGATGCCACCAATCTTGTTGGAGGTTCTAGTTTTGTTAATTTTAAATCTTTAAAAGAAATTTTAGATTTTTTAGAATATAATTATAATTTTGAAACTGATTTCTCTTTATTTAACTTCGATATACTTGTTAAAAACAATGATTTTACAAATCTTCGAAAAGAAATTTTGCCTTATATTTATTATCAATTGTTTTTAAAAAGTGTTAAAGAACCAGAAATTTTATTAAATATTTCTAATCTTTTAAATGTTGTTTTTCAAGACAGGATAAATTTAATTTGTAATGAATTAAAAATTTCAAGAAAAGATTTTTTTGATTTTTATGGTTCTGTTAAATTTGCTACGAACAATAATGGAGAGAATACAGATTACATTATTGGAATTTCTGTTTTTGGCATTGAGGATATATTAACAGATATTAAGCCTTATATCAATAGATTAAAAAATAAGAGAAAAGTATTATTTAAAGATAAAAGGAAGTCTCCTGGAATGTGATTTTTTTATATTAAGAGATTTTATAGTTATTATTAAAGTTTAAAAGTTTTTTAATAGAGCTTAAAACCTCAACCTAATATTTAGTTCCTTTTAAGCATTATATTGATATAATATAATAATAACAAAAAGAAAAGGTCTTTTATGAATATTAAAAAAATACAAGTACAATCTTCTTATCATGCATATGATTTTTTATATGAAAATATTTCAGTTTCTTCTATTTTACCTCTTGTTAATAAGAATATTGATTTTATTCTTATTAATAATTTTTCTATTTCTTTATCTTCTTTAAGACTTAAAACCTTTGCAATGTATGGTTGTTCTTGTTCTTCTTGTGGTAGAGTTGGCACTCATTTTAAATTACAACACAACAACGGAGATAGTTCAAAACCACATTTGGGGCTTTGGAGCGAAGATAATGTTCAAATGACAAAGGATCACATTATCCCAAAATCTTTAGGTGGAGCTAACCACATTGATAATATGACAACTATGTGTGAAATCTGTAATGGAAATAAAGGTAATAAATGCACCGTTGAAGATATAAAAAATGGTGTTTTAAATCCTGATTTTACCATTGAACAAAAAGAAATAAAAGAAACAAAACAGTCTGTTTTTCATAAACACTCTGTTCAATGTAAACAATCTGACAAATATTTAAAAGAGTATAGAACAATAGTTCATAACTATATGGTTAAAACAAAAACAAATCCTTATTTATGTGACATTTCTTCTTTGCCTTCTGATATTGCATTAAAGGTTAAATATATTAAATCATTTTATCTTAACATAATTAAACATTTTGATGGCAATATTCCTGTTTCAAATAAAGCTTTTATAGGATTGCCAAAACGTTATCGTTCTATTTTAATAGAAGAATACTTATCTTCAAAATAAACTATTCTTAAATACTCCAAATCTGTTTATTTTTTTATTTTTTTATATATAATTAATACATAAAATAAATTGAGGTTTTCATGCTTTTCACACCAAAAGAATGGACTATTTTTAATAAACAACCGGAAACTTTTAAAAAATATATTGATAAAATCAAATGGAAATCTATTTCAGAATACCAAGAACTATCAGAGAATTTTATCAGAGAATTTAAAGACTATGTTGATTGGGACACTATTTCTACACATCAAAAACTATCAGAGAATTTTATCAGAGAATTTAAAGACTATGTTGATTGGAATAATATTTCTACACATCAAAAACTATCAGAAGGTTTTATTAGAGAGTTTAAAGATTATATTAAATGGAATAACTTTTCTAAATTTCAAAATTTATCAGAAGATTTTATTAGAAAGTTTAAAGATTATGTTGATTGGAATAATATTTCTACACATCAAAAACTATCAGAGAATTTTATCAGAGAATTTAAAGATTTTGTTGATTGGGAAGGTATTTCAATCAATCAGAAACTATCAGAAGATTTTATAAGATATTTTAAAGATAAAGTTAATTTCAAATATATTTCAATCAACCAAGAATTATCAGAAGATTTTATAATTGAATTTAAAGATTTTGTTCATTTTGGTTATATTTCAATCAACCAAGAATTATCAGAAGATTTTATAAGAATGTTTAAAGGTTTTGTTCAATTATCTCATCCTGCTGATTATAAAGAGCTATCCAAAGATTATTTTGATTGGTATTCTATTTCAATGTATCAAAAACTATCAGAACCTTTTATTAGAGAATTTAAAGATTTTGTTGAATGGGATAATGTATCTAAATATCAAAAACTATCAGAAGAATTTATTATAGAGTTTAAAGATAAAGTTAATTTCAAATATATTTCAATGCATCAACAGTTATCAGAACCTTTCATAAGAGAGTTTAAAGATAAAATTAATTTTGAATTTATTTCACTTAATCAAGAACTATCAGAACCTTTTATTAGAGAATTTCAAGATTATGTTGATTGGGATAATATTTCAAGATTCCAGAAATTATCAGAGAATTTCATTAGAGAATTTAAAGATAAAATTAGTTGGAATTTTATTTCTGCTGAACAACAGTTATCAGAAGATTTCATTAGAGAATTTAAAGATTTTGTTCACTGGAAACATATATCTTGTAATCAAGAACTATCAGAAGGTTTCATTAGAGAATTTAAAGATTTTGTTAACTTTAAACTTATTTCAGAATATCAAGTATTATCAGAAGAATTTTGTAAAGATTTTAATATTACCTCTGTACTTGTTGGTCGTGCTTTTAATTGTGGTTTCTCTCGCAGATTTATCTATATTTTAAAAGATACCCCCGATATTATTCATATTGGATGTTTTGAAGGAACAAAACAAGAAGCAATTGAAAAAGTTAAACAAAAATATACTGGAAAATCTATGGAAGATTATATTCAAAAAATCAATCTATGTTTTGAATATTTATAAGATCATTAATTAATCTTTAAGTATTGTTTCGATATACTCTTAATATATAAATGTTAAGGAATTATTTTATGCAAAACAATACTACTTCAAGAACTAAAAAAACTTATTTTTATTTAGATAGCAAAAATTTTTTTAACCCCATTTCAATTAAAACAGTCTCAGAAGATGAAGTTCTTTTTAATGTTAGAAACTCTAGTGGCTTTTCTTTAAAAAGGAACAACAAAGTTATTGTTTTCAACTCAAAAGAAGCATTAGAGAACTATTATCTTAATAAGATTAGAAAATCTGGTTTAAAACAATCAAATCTTTTTCAGAATGTTTTTGTTAAACCATTAGTTTCTTCTCTTTATTCTTATTATGAAGAAGTTATTGATTTGTTTAAAATAGTTTTTAAAATAGTTTCAAAAACTCTTCTTTATCCATTACTTCCTTTTCTATTGGTATATGATTATTTTTCTAACAAGAAATTATTAAATTTCTTCAAAGATCGTATTTATTAATATTTTTTTCTCTTTTATTTTGATTTTATATATTTTTGTTATAATTCTTTTTATATATAAATAAGGATTATAATATGAAAAACAATAAAGAAATTGAAAATTTTCTTCGAAATAATTTTATTTCTTCAAGAATTGACTTTATACAAAAAAACAATATTCCTGATAATTTAATTCCTCAAAACTTTCAATTTAAAATTGATATTGAAAACAATGATATTTCTCAATATACTTCAAATGAAATTGAAAAACTTCTATTATCTTTACCCAACAATACTTCTTTTTTTAGAATATTTCAAAAAATTCATACAATTGATAAAACAAAATTAACTGAACCTGTTATTAAAAAAGCTTTTTTATTCGCTGACTATCATATTGATAATATACCTTCTGAGTATCATACAGAAGAAAATTTAAAATTTGCTGCTTCTAATAATGGTTGTTGTCTTGACTTTGTTAAAACTAAGAATATAACAGGAGAACTGGTTATTGCTGCATTATCTTCAAAACACCACCTTACATTAAGATATATTCCAAAAAGATTACAAACAAAAGAAATTGTTTTTGAATATTTAAAAACAAAACTTCCTTTACCTCATGATTTTGTTAATTATATCTCTAAAAAGGTATTTAATGAATATAAAAAAGAGATATATATTCAAGCTGTGTCTTCACACTATTTTAATATAGGAGGTGTATTAAAAGAAGATTTAACTGATGATTTTTTAATTGAACTTTTTTATATAAATGATAGTATATATCATTATAACAAAAATATTAAGGATAGAATTAATATTTTGATACCTGAAAGTGTTAGGACTGATTTGGTTTTCAATAAAAAAACATATAATTTAAATCTATCTTCTAATATTGTATTTGATACAGAATGGATTAAGGAAAATATTGAATATATTAAAGAGGCTTCAAAAAATTCATTTTTTAAATTTAAATTCAATAATTTTAAAAAAGATTTTTATCAAGATATAGAAAACCTTTTCTTATTTATTGACAATGGTATTGTTAACTTATCAGAAGATTTTATTAAAGGTTTTGGTATTGATAATATTCAAAAAAACTCAAAGAACTTGTATTTGAAATCTTATAATAAAGATTTATTTAAAGAATTCTTACAAGAAAAAGATTTTGAAGATCTTACTATTTTCAAAGAAGAATTAAACCCTGAAACAACAATATCATTTATACAAGGACTACCTCTCTCTATTCAGAAAAATACAAATATTGTCAATTCCATACTTCAATATACATTAGATATAACAGAGAACAAAAAAGATTTAAATGGTATCTTCGAATATATGAACATACCAGAAAAACAACACAAATCAAACTGGCAATTTGTCAATGATGAAAGCACATTATTACTTTTGGGACATTATGGCTTTCGCTTTAAAGATTGTCCTCAACAATTTCAAACAAAAGAAATTTTAAATAAATTGAAAGAAATAAATAATTTATTTATCATTCTTGATGAAAACGAACCATATGAGTTAAGACAGGAAACAAGATATAATGATTGTATTGAGTTTTCAAGACCTTATATTTTATATGATATGAAAAATGGATTTGATATTGATAGTCTTATTGATTTTTTTGGAGAATTTAAAAATGATTCTTATATGTTAAATAAAGCTTTTTTCTATCTTTCTCCTGACATTATCAATAAAATTCTAGAGAAAGTTGATGATAAAGAATTTTATTTTGATATTTTATATTTAAATAGTTCTTTAACAAACAATCCAAATTATCGATACCCAAATTATTTTGATTTTATAGAAGAACAAATTGAGCTGACTCACAAGAATAATAAAAACATAAAACAAAAACATATTTAGTTCTTTCTAAGCTTATATTTGATATATTTATTAAACATTTTGAAGAAGAAGCAAAGCTATATGCAAATAAATGTCCAAAATTTTTAATGTTTAAAAATACATTATCTTATATTAAAGATTATGACAAAGATAATTCTATAAAAGAGCTTTGGTTTTCTTTTATCAAAGAAGAAAATGAGATTTCATATAATATAACTAAATCTTTTAGAAATATGGATATTACAAATTCTTCTTATATTGATATGATTGCTTGGAATGCTTTGCAAGATACTGATATTTATGCTTATATAAGTCTTTCTAACACTTCTTTGACAGAAGAAGATATTATTTCCACTCTTTGGAATCTTTCATATGATATGGAGTTTAAAGGTCAAACATTAGATATTAGTGTTGGATTTACTGATTTTAATAATTCTGTATATGGCTCTAACCCTTGTGAAGAATTATTTTTAGATTAATCTTATCACATTTCCTAATAATTTTTCTCTCTATTTTTTATACGTTATTATTTTGTTTTCTATTTTCATTATTCATTTTAAGAATATTTTAAGTTAAAAAACTGTATTCTTCTCTTCAAATTATTAAAAAGGTTTTTTAATGTCTGAAAAAAATTATTATAAAACAGTTAAGATTATTGTTGGAAATCCACCAAAAGAAGCTGAGGGGGTTTTTGGTGGAAAACAAACTTCTTATAACCCTCATTATTGCAATACTTCACTATTGTCTGAAAAAATAGAAGAAGAAGGTAATAAGTTATTTAAAGAAGGTTACAAGATAATATCAATAACTCCAATTATTAAAGGAATTTCTGGTTATGAAATGGGGTTTTCTGTTACAGAAGGCGTTATAATTACTGCTGAGAGCTTTCAGATTTAATAAATTTGTATAATTTTCAATATTCAATTCAGAAGTTTTTAATCTTGCATTAGATATAATACAAACATAAAGAAAAAAAATGATTGATTTTGCAAAAACCATTCAAAAAACAAAAATTACTTTCTAAAACAATTACTTTGTAGTTTAAATGTATTGCTTATTGATAATGTTAATGATTGTTTTTATATTGCTAAAGATATATATTTAATCTGTTGAAAATCTAGAATTATTTTATTCTAAATTAAAAGAAATTAAAAGAAGAGATTTAATGCTTAATAATTTAACCTCTTTATTTTTCTATATTTCATTCCTCTTTATTTTTTCTATCTCTTTTTCTAAGTCTCTTTTTCTTTTTTCATACCCTTTTATTTTATTTAATATCTTTTTTTGTTCTTCTATTGTTTTATCTATCTCAAAACCAGTTTTTAAGAAGGCTTTAACATTCAAATAATATCTACTTGAACCTTTTCTTGAAGAATTTAAAAAAAGACTTTTTAAAATTCTATCTTCTTCTTTTTTTATTTTTAATAATAAATATTCTGGAAGAATTTTTGTTTTATCTATATCTAGAACAACATAAGAAGAAGTTATTATAGCTCCTTCTAATTCTTTTGGTATTATTGAAATATATTTTTTAAATGCATTTATTTTTGATATTACTAATTGACCTTCTTTTACCACTCTTTGTTTCTTCGTTTTAATTTCTGAACCTTTTATATTTGTTCTTTTAGAAATTTTAAAGTTATTATGCAGTGTTATTTGTTTATACTCTTTTTCATTTTCTATTTCTACAATATCTTCTTTTGGTATTGTTAGGAACTCCTCTAAAATAGCTTTTTTATCTCCTTCAATTACTTTCTTTTTTAAGTATTGTTTTATATCTTTCTCTTCCCTTTTTATATAATCTGTATAATCAAAGTCAATATACTCTTTTGTTTTAAACTCTTCCACTTGTTGTAATAGACTCTTTCGTTCTATTATTTCTTCATCATTATTGATTTTTAATTTTATTGTTTCTGTTCTATTTTTTGATAATACTATAATATTTGCATGGATTTGATTTAGTATTGATTTAAAAATTTTCATTTTATTTACATACAGACCTTTCCTTTCTGCTTTTTTCATTATTGTCTTTAATCTTTTTTCTGCATCAAGACCACTGATTATTACAATCCCATTTTGCTTTAATTTATTATCTAAAATCAATTTATCCAGTGTTTTAAATATAAATTCTTCATTATAATTTGTTCTATCTGATTTTTTATAACTTATTATTATCTTATCATACTGTTTTTCTTCTTTATATTCTTTTGAATTTACTTTGAAAATTTTTGCTAGTGCTTTTTTAATATTTAGTATATCTTCTAAAAAATATTCTTTTTTTCCTTTGTTGTTTTTTAAATAAGGCTCAGAAACCTCTGTTTGATTATTTAAAAATATTTGAAATCCAAGTTTATTTTTATCAATAGATAAAATCTCTTCTTTTTTATCTGAAAATTCTTCTATAATTGAGTTTATTGCTACATTTGTATCAAATCCTTCATTTGGTCTTACTATTATTCTTTTCATTATTACATCTTTAATATCTTCTAATGATATACTCTCTTCACATTTCTCTTCTAATGCATTTAATGATTTTTTTAACTCAAGTTCCCATTCGCTATTATTTATTTTATTATCTATATATTTTATAAGTTCTATTACTGCTTTTTCTTGTGTTAATTTATCTTCATTTCTTATTATATTTATCATTTGAAATATTTTTTGTTCATTTGTCTTTTTCATTTTAATCTCTTTAATTGCTTTTTATTAGTGCTAAATCTATTTGTTTATTATATAAAAAATATTCTAAAAAAACACTTAATGTTTTTTCTAATTATTTTTTTCTTAATATTACTTTTATTTTTAAATTGTATAATTCTACCATACCTATAAAATAAAAGGATTTTCTTATGAATGACACTTTATATGCTCTACAAGATATTGATAATATAAAACCTTCTTTAAATATACATTGTAGTTTTTCCTACCATCATCCAGATATTGGGATACATTTTAAAATTGATAAAAATGATGATGTTTATTATTATTCTTTTGATGATGTTTATGATTTTATTGTTAATAACAAAATACCACAACATCATCTATCTCCTTCTATTTATAGTTATCCATTAAAAGAAGACAAAGTTGAAGAAATTATATCTATGAATTTTTCTGTTTTTGAAAATATTGACAATGACCATAATAATCTTCTTGTTTTTACAAATAAATCAAAAAATAGATATTGGGAAAATGAATCTTTCTGTAAATATCTTTTCCCTAATTTAGATATGCGATTTGGTGCAGGATGGAAACTTACTGGTGAAGGCACTTTATTTTCAAAAGACACAGAAAGAAATTTTTCTTATTTAGATACAGACATTTCTTTAAAAATTCAAAAATATCTTTTAAAACCGGAAATTTTTATTGCTGATGTTAATATAGCAATCAAAAAACAAGAAGAAAAAGAACAACAAAATAGAGTTATTATTCAAAAAGCAAGAAGTGAGCGTTTAAAAAACAGTCTTGTCAAATATTCTTTACCAACTAAAAATGATGTTTTCTTTATTGAATATAAGAATAGATTTTATCTTTTTGATAAAAGATTTATTGATAAATATTCATTAGATAGAGGATTAAAATATGTTAATAATCTTATATTCCCTCTTAGTGAAAAAAAAACACAATCTTTGGTAAAGAATTCTTCTTCTTCTGAAGATATTTTGAAAGAATTTTTTTCTGTTTCTTATTTAAAAGAGTGGAGTTCTTATATCTTTGAAGTTTCTTTACAATATGATCTACCTTTTTATTCTAATGACCTCACTTCCTGGGGAGATATTTATTCACACTCTTCTGATAGAGAAAAATATCTTAAGGAATTATTACCAGAAGAGTTAAATAAATCTCTTGATAGTTCTTATAAATCTTCTTTTGTTCCTGTTGATTTGTCTGAACTTTTAGATAATGACATTGATTATTCTAAACATACTGTTATTGATAATTTAAAAAATAATTCTAAATCTATTGATATTGAAAAAGCTCATTTAGAAACTTCTATTGATGTAAGTGATTTTCTTGATGAAAATGAAATTCCTTTTGATTTTTTTACATATCACAAACAAACAGATGAAGATACTTCTTTATATAAATCAAAGATTTTAGACTTTGATTGTTTTGTTTTTGAATCTATGGGAGAAAAGACTTTATTTATTAAATATTCAGAACTTAATAATTTTAAAAAACAATTTAGTTTAATAAAAGGAAATATTAAAAATACTCATAAAAGTATTAATAAATGATACTTTTAAATTGTTATTGAAGGGTATATAAGGTCATTTACTATACAGGCTTCTTGTATATCTTTTGATATATATTCTCTTTTATGATATTTTTCTGCTTCTTTTGACAGCTCCCCTTCATATGTTAATATTTTTTTAATATATTTAACTGTTTCATTGTATTCTCTATTATTAATCTTCATTAGCGGACTTTCTTCAATATGTCTTTCAAATTTTTTCATTATTAACTCTGCTTCTTTTATATTTTCTTTTCTTGCTTCTATCTCTTCTATCTCTTTTATCTTCTTTAAACTTAAATATTCTTCTATTAAAAACTCCTCTTTTTCTAATAATTCTTCTATTTTATTCTTTTTTTCTAATAGAATTTGATATTCTTTTTCTAATATTTCTATTCTTTTATATTGTTTTTCTTTAATTGAATCTGTTTTTTCTTTTATAAATTCTATTACTTCTTTGTAATCATTTATTATATCTTGTATTGTTATATCCATATTATAATAACTAATTAGTATCCTTCTTAAATCTTCTATATCTCCTATTATATAATTTGTCCCATACTTATTATTTATATATTGGTCTTTAAAATATTCCTCTTTTACATTTTTGTTATATTTTTCTAATAATAGAGGTGTATGTATGAAGTCTATTTCTCTTTTTTTTATTTCTTTTAATATTTTTTTATATGTAAATCTTATTGTCGCTATATTATCTATTCTATTTATATTTGTTTTATTTTTTTCTAATAGTTTTATATCTTTTATTACATATAAAAATTCTTCTTCTGAGAGTTCTTTTATTATATATTCTATTATATCTGTTTGAGGTTCTTCTTGGAAAATCTTTTTTTGAAAATCTATTATAATATCTCTGTTTTTCATTTTTTTCTTCTTTTGTTTTTTTGTTTTTTTAGTCAAATTTTTTTATTGGTTCATTTTTTTATCTATTTTTAAGACTTTTAATGTTATAATTTATATAACAATAAAAATAAAAAATGGTGATATCATATGACAACTGTAGAAAAAATTAGTAAATATTTTGAAGCTAAATTTAAAATTGATAAAGATGGAATTAAAGAAAATGATTTAAACGATTTATATAGTATTATAAATATTATAATTTCTGACAAATTTGAAGTTGAGGAAGATTTTTTATATCCAGAAGTTAAAATTTTAGATAGAAATAAATATCAATATGATAATTCACTTGACACACCATATCCTAGTGATATGAATATTGAAAATGCTTCAAATTTTATTGATATTGCCAATCATAATTTAGAACAAGCACAACATTATATGTCCAATATTAATCAAAGAGCAAAATATATTTTCAATGATATCAAAAATGAACAAAAATCACAATCTCTTCTTAACAAAAATCAATTAAAAAAAGGAGAAGAAGTTTTTGTTGGTGATAAAGCAGGATATGTATTAAAAGTAGAACTTCAAGAAGAAGAACCATTTTATACTGTTTTTTATAAATATCCAAAAGATTATAAAGGTCTTAAAAGAAAATCAAATCAAATTGGTGTTTATTCAATTGAAGAACTTATAATTGTTGATATGGGAAATATTAATAAATTTGAGCAAACTGTTCAAAACAATATTAAAAAAATATATGATGAATATATTGAAGAATATGGTTTGGAGAATATTTATAGATTAGAAGCTGAACAAATGGTAGAATATTTTATAAAAAATAAAATTAAACCTAATTCAGATTTATCAAAAAAAATAATTAGTGACTATTTTTGTTTAAAATTCAAATATCATTAAAATTGGAATCTCAAACAAAATTTGTGAAATAATAAATAATAATATAAAAGGATATTTTTATGACTTTAAAATTTAAACCTCTCATTGAATATAATGGTTCTTTATCTGTTTTTGATGATGTATTTACTCCAAATTCTATTTTTTCTTTTCCTGATATTTCTTCTGTTAAAAGTTATTTATTTGGTTTGAATTTATTTGATATTAACAAAAAAGAGATTTTTCAAGGTGATATACTTAAAATTATTTACCAAGATAGAACTTCTTATATTTTTGAAGCTATGAAAAATTATAATGATGATGTTATTTATCTTTATTTAAAACCTCATAATGATTTTTTATTTACAATCGGCTCTTTTTCTGATGAAAAAAAATATCCTGCTACTTCACATGAAGATATTACTTTTTTTCTTAAATATCTAACTTCTATTGGTGCCTGTGAAATTATTGGTAATATTTATGATGATTATGATTTCATTAAAAATAACACTTTAACAAAAAATTATTATAAAATGTTAGAAATCTCAGAGAAAACTTCTATTGTTAAATCTTTAGTAGAGCAATCTTTAACTAATATTCATAATTATATTCTTGATATGTTATCTTTATACAATTTTTATAATTCTTTTTTAAATTCTTGTACTTTAAAAAGTGTTTCTTTTTATGAAAATAATAATGTTAATAAAGATATTTTTAAAGTTTCTATCACCTGCCTTTTTCAACATGATAATATTTCTTCTGATTTTAATAAAAATCTTCAAAACTTTTTAAAAGATATTTTTTATTCTATTGATACTGATGAATATCAATTATATCAATCCAATGATACTTATGAGATTTTACCTACAACTCATTTTAATGTTTCTACCACTATTTTGGATGATAATAATTTTGAATCTTTTGAACTTATATTGCCAATTAGACTTAAAAAAAAATAAAAATTTTTAAACAATATGCTTATGCTTATATTACTGTTTAAAGTTAATACAAATCATTTTTAGGTCTAAATTTTCTTTTAAGGATAATTCTTTTAATATTTAATTAATAGATACTTTTTTACCTGTTTATTAACAAATATATTTTATTTATTAATTCTTAAAAGGCTTTTTACGATAACCTATTTTAATTTTACATTATTTAAAAGTATCAAAAAAATATATATATAGAATTATTTATTTTTTCTTGTCTATCTTTATTTCTTTATTTTTTAATGATTTGGTTTTTTCAAATCATAACTATCTATATATTGTTTTTATATATACTTTATTATATACAACACTTGAAAACTCTTATCTTGAAATTAAATATGAAGATTGTGTTAAAGATTTATCTTTGTTTAAAAAGTTTTTTCTTTTTTTTTATATTTTTATTCTCTTTATCTATTATTGAAATAATTTTACTTTATGCTATTTATTTCCATATATTGTAAACTTTTTTAAGCTTATATTAATGTTATTTTATATATAATATATTAAACAACCTATTTTTTTATTTTCATATAAAGGATTGTAATTGATTACTTCAAAAATTAAAAATCTTGTTACTTCTAAGTTTGGCACTGATTTTACTGAAAATATTGTGTTTTCTGATAAAGAAATTTGTATTCCTATTTATCTTGAATATAAACCTATTTTAAAATATATAATATCTTTTTTTGACAATACTTCTTTTCCTGTTTTTTATGAGCATAGAGTTGATACTAATTTAGATGGTAAAAAATATTTTGTTATTCAATTATCTGATACAGATAATTTTTATATTCATACTATTATATCTGACTATAAAAAGCCACCTTCTGCTGATATTATTAATAATTTTTTTAGCAATATTGAAAATAATATTACAAATGAAGTTTGTGAAGTTTATCTACACTCTTTATATTCTAATCATTATAGTTTTTCAGAATTAGGATGTAATTCTTATTTTGAACAGAATGATTCTTTTGATGATTATTCTACTAAACAAGAAAATTTATTAATGGGTATTAGATATTAACTTTTATATTCTTTTAAATAAATTTCATTTCATACAATAATTTTAAGACTTTTTGTTTCTCATATTAAATTTCTTTTAATATTATTAATTTTTATCTTCTTTTTCAGTTAGCTATAATATAAAAAGAAAAGGATTAAATTATAAAATTAATTGCTAGAAACTATATTAAAACTGAAAGAAACTCTGAGCTTAGAATTCTTATTTCAAACCTTTTAACTGATATTAATTTAGATGTTTTTGAAGTTTTCTCTTTGTTTGAAAAAGATAATTCTGGAGATATTCAGGTTGATTGTTCTCTTGGGGCTTTGGGGCTATTGAAGAGGCTATTGACTTTATTAAAGAAGACTTAAAATATGAAGAATTTAGTTCTGATTATTCTCAAGAAGACCTTAACTTACTTAATGATTTTTTTGATGTTATGGTCTCTTCTGAAAAAGAAGGTAATGTAGTTTTTTATATTGGAGAATAATTATGTTTGATAGAAAAGAAGACATTGCTATTAAAGAAGTCTTTAAAGCATTTAAAAATTGGAATTATACTTCAAAAATTAATGATGGCAAGGTTTTTTGGAAAGTCCATTTTAAATAACTTGACCCTGCTATTGATTTAGAAGCTCTTAAACAACGTATTTATAATTTACCATTTGAACCTGCTGTTGATATTGGTTCTACAAACACACCAACTTTTTTTGGTTTGTATAATATAGAAATTGTTAGAAAAAAATTAAAATTAGCAGATTTTTCAGATAACAATTAATTTTTTAAGGATATTAAGAATATATCTTTTATTCTTTTTTTCTTTTGAAAAATTTACTTCTTTGTTCCTTTTTCCATCTCTCTTTATAGTCTATTTTCAATCTTCTATATTTTATTTGTGTTTTATGTTCATTAGTTAAAATAATAATATTTCTTAATATTATTATTTATAATATAATTTAATTTAATTTATTCTGTATTGATTATTTTCAATACCAAAAGGATTATAAGTGTTTACTGAATTAAAAATAATTAATGTTTCAAATAAGTTGTATAAAAAAGTTTATGTTGGAGATTATTCTTCTTCTGATATTCTTAAAATTATTGATTTTTATACAAAACATCCTCTTTTTTCTATTCAAAAACTATAATATAGTTCTTTATTTAATTTATTCTTTAAAATATTTTAATATTAAGTTTTTTTTACATATTTATATTTTCTTAATCTTTGTTAGTGTATAATTTATATAACAAAAAAAGAAAAGGTTTAATATGATTTTTTATTCCCAAGAAGCATTTTATTCTAAAGAGTTTCCAAAAGATAATTCAGCTTCTGTCATTCTTAATGACTTTGCTAAAAATTCTTATGACTTATCTTGTATCTTTTCAATTCATCTTGATGATATATTTATTGTCCTCCCAATATTTAATTCTGTTGCTTTTAAAAATTTACAAAATATTATTAATTCAAAATCAAACTCTTTTCTGATTGTTTGTAATGATTCTTTCCAAAATGATTGTTTTTTTGAAAAAAAATCTGGTGATATTCCTTTTTATAGAGATTTGGAGTTTAATAAGAAAAATAAGAAAAAATGGTGAATTTCTGTGTTTTATTTAATTATCTTTTAAGCCTTTATTTTTTATAATTTATATAACAAAAGAAATAAAAATGACTTAAAATATGTCAGAGTTTAAAAATTTAGAAGATATTGAAATTAAATTGCAGCAAAAACCTAGTTTATTAACAGATAATTTCATTCTTGACGGAGAAGAGTTTTCTTTTGAAAAAGAAGAACATTTTGAAAAGACTTTTAAAAACAAAGATAATAGTAAGGGAATTATTATTGGCTTTGATTGTGGGTGGGTTTATACCCACATTTCTTAAATATTATATATAAAGGGTATTAATAATGACTTTAGATTATTTTCAAAATAATTCTCGCATAAATGTTCTTCCAGAACAACCAGATACAAAAGATATTATTGGTAAAACTTTACATTTTGTAAATAACAAAGAAAAATATAGAGTTATTGATTATTGTTTTTACTCTGAATGTGAATGTACTTCTGATTGTGATTGTGAGGATATTGTTGGTACTCAATTCATTTGTGTTTGTATTGAAAGTCCTACAGATTTTATGTTAGGTCTTACATTTAGATTTGATGCAAGAGAATGGTTTCCTTCTAAAAATAATAATATAGTTGTTGAATAATTATTATTTATATTTTTTAAGAAAACTATATTTTATTTCTTTAATATAGTTTTTCTTTTGTTTTTATTATCTTCTCTTCTTTTCTCTTCTATAAATTTACTAAAACCTTTTTCATATTCATATTTACATTCATTTATAATTTGTTCTATTGTTTTAATACTTTCAGATATTGTTTCTAAACTTCCTATCTCTTCTATATATATTTCTTCTTCTATTATTTCTTCATTGTATTCATTATATAATCTTTCCATTTCTTCTATGATCTCCTCTATTACTCCTTCTACATATATATCACCATATTTTAAATCTTCTTCTATTTTATCTTTTATCATATCTACATCAGCCATTCTTTCTTTAATTAGCTCTTTTTTGTCTGAAACTCTATGCAGTGCAGGAATTTCATCACTTTCAATTACTAACCATCCTCCACTTCTCCCTTCTGAAAAAATATTTTTTATTCCTATTCCGGATTTTTCTCTTATTTTATCTAACATATCTTGATAATTCTTATTATTATATTCTCTTATTAAATTCTCTTTTTCTTTTTCTGATAATTTTTCAAATTCTTCAGGTGTTTCTATACTATATACTTTGATATTAAAAATAAGATTTTTATTTTCAGAATATCTTTCTCTTTCTAAAAAATTAATTTCTAATATATTCTCTAGTTCTGTTACCTCTGCTTCAGTTCTTTCTAAATATAGTTCTGTATATTCCATCTCTTTTTTTATCAATTCAAATAGTTGGTTTGCATATTTATATTTTGCTTCTTCTGTTGCTTCTTGTATTATTTTTATTTCATTTTCACTTTTTATATACTCATAATATGAATATCTTGTTCCAATTTTTCCTTTTTTTGCTTTTACTTTTTTTATTTGTAAAATATTCTCTTCGTCATTTTTATATATTTTTTCTATTATTTTATCTTCTACATCTTGACTTGAAGATATGATTTCTTCTGCTTCATAAAAAGGTATATAACTGTCTTCTATTTCTAATATTCTATATTCACCATTTTCTTTTTTTTCTAAATGAATAGCCATATTGTCTTTATATATTTTTTGTTCTTTAACAAATATTGTTATTTCCATAATTATTCCTGTATTTATTCTTTTTATCAAAAATACAACTTCTATAATCCTAAGAGTTTAGGAGAGGTTGTTCACTCTATTCTATTATAAAAACAATAATTTTATTTTCTTTTAAGTATTAAAATGACATACTTTATATAATATAAATAAAGGGTATAATGTGTTTGATTTAAGTAAAATAAAAAAAATAGTGAAAATTCCAAATTTTTTCTTTTATACAATTTGTGTCGTTTTTGGTATTTTAATAGGTATTTTAAATTTATCTTCCTATTCCTCAAAAATCAATTCTTTTAATTCTGGAAAGAAACTTGTTTGTCGTTATTCTAGTGACTTATTTGTAAATATTAATAATAAAGATTGGTATTATGATGATAAACTTTCTATGTTTTTTGATAATTCAAATTCTATTGGCATTCCCCTTAATTCTTGTAAAGAAATTAAATAGTTTCTAAGGTTTATTTAATTGTTGTTATGATATAATTTTCATATAAATAAGATAAAGGAATTTTAAATGACTAACTTTACACATACTGAAAGAGCTATCCTTTGTGATATAATTGCTGGTGATTCTATTAGAAAACTTGAACTTCTTCCTGTTGCTATTCAAGACCTGACGAGAGCTTTCTCTACTCTTGGTCTTAATGACTCAAAACTCACTAATATTAGTAATACTATTATTCAATCTATTAATGAACTAGAACATCTTAGAAATGTTGCTTCTTTTGGAACTACTAATGATGAAGTTATTGATGCAAATCTCCAAGCTGTCCTCGAAGATCTAGAAAAGGAGTAATTATTATGTATATTTTTGCTTCTCTTTTTAAAAAGAGTTTTATTAATTTCTTTCTATTTAGGTAGTTTTTTATATATTCTTAGCCTTGTTTCAAATTTTGAGGTTTATTATTCTTTTTATCATTTGTTTTTTGTATTACTCTTATCTTTTTTTACTTTTTTAGTAGAAGATAGTTATAGACCTAGAGACGATTTTGAAATCCTTAGAGATATTAATAAATCTTTAAAAAATGACAGGGGATTAACTCTTACTTTTTTTAACTTTAAATGGAAAAATATATTTAATTATTAAAGGTTGTTTATGGAATCTGAAATAAAAAAATTTATTATGAAAGAGTTTGATAAAAAAAGTTTTTTGAATGATAATCAAGATGTTTGCTTTCTTACCAGGAAAGATATAGAAGAAGCTGTTCAAAAAGGCATTCAAAATTTAATTGATAAACTTAAATCTTGATTTTTTTTAATTTCTTTTTAAGTATATCTTTGTTATAATTTATATAACAAAAAAAAGAACAAGGTGTTAATATGCTTACATTAAAAGACATTGATGATTATCAAAATAGACTTACAGAAGAACAAAAAAAATTATTATTAAGACATTGCAATACTTATGATATAAAACCAGAGATTTGTGCTTGGTATGATGATTGGAATGATTTTTGTAGTGATTGGTGTGATGATATAGGATACACCAAAACAGAAGCAAGGGAGTTTTTAAGAGATTCTCAATTTATAACCTTTGAAGATGGGTCTATTGTTAGACTTGTTGTTTAACTTCTTATCATTGTTTCTTTTATAAAATGTTTTTATAGTGTTTTTAGTATTTCCTTATAAATATTTTATCTTCTTTTAAGTTCTTTTTAGTTATAATTTCTAT
>Ga0256843_1000922_pt1 | contig 24127 bp, 27 predicted proteins | sample AlvinellametaG_FD_191572 | JGI IMG/M metagenome (GOLD analysis project Ga0256843, IMG submission 191572) | Pompeii worm associated microbial communities from hydrothermal vent at the East Pacific Rise, Pacific Ocean - Alvinella | ecosystem: Host-associated > Annelida > Integument > Unclassified ... | reverse complement strand
TCTTCTGCCTCTCTGAGTGTTGTCGCACCTGCGATCTCCGAAGCGCTCATTGCTACAGCAGCAGGTATTGCCGTAGCGATCTTTGCCTACACGTTCCATCTGATCTTAAAACGTAAGGCATACGAGCTCTCATCATTATTGACCTCCCAGTCGGAAGTGATCCTCTCTCAGATCCAAGAGGCGTAGCGAGATGTTTTCATGGGATGACAGTCCGGATCTGAATATTACTCCGCTGGTCGATGTGATGTTGGTACTTATGGCGATCTTGATGATCACCGCACCGACGATCAATTTTCAGGAGAAGATCGATCTTCCTCAAGGCTCTAAAACAGTCAAAGTAACCAAACCAAAAACCCTCACGATACGTATGGATAAAAATCAAAAGATTTACCTGAATAATGATACTTATACATTGGCGACATTTGCGGACGATTTTGTCAATAAGTCTGCCAAGATGGATAAGAACTCCGAAGTCTACATCCGTGCGGATGAGAAGCTTCAATACAAGGATGTGATGTACCTGCTCAAGAGTGTCAAAGCTGCCGGTTTTGAAAAGGTATCACTCATAACATTATGAAGCAGACATTGCTAAGATACATCTGGGGTGTGGTGGCTGTGGGGCTCTACCTGCTTCTTATCGGTCTGATTATCTTTTACTTCAACCATAAAGAGATGCATGAGAAGAAACGGTATGTCAAAAAAGATGAACACCGTATTCAGGTAGCGCTCTCCTCTCCCGAAAAGAAAAAGATACCAAAGAAGAAACCTGCACCTTCCAAACCGAAACCGAAGCCTAAGAAAAAACCCAAAAAGAACCCCAAACCTTCTCCTGTAAAAAAGCCAAAAACAAAAACCAAAAAAGTGATCAAAGAGAAGGTTGTCAAGAAGGTACCGAAAAAGAGAGACCAGAATCTGACCAAACCAAAAAAACAGCGTAAAAAAGCGAGAGATCTCTTTAAAAATGTGAAGACTACGAAAAAACCGTTGATCAAAGTAAGTGACAAACCGGTTGTTTCGAAGCCAAAAAAGCAGCTTTTCAAAATGACTGAAAAAAGACCGAGTGCCAGTGATCATATCAAGCGTTCACTCAAGCAGCAAAAGCAGATGGACAGCGGTGTAGAGAATGCTTACCTTGCCAGAGTACAGGAGATGCTTGAAGGGTGGCCTGCGCAGAGTGATTTTGCCGGTGAAAAGGTTAAAGTCCATCTCAAGATCGACCCGACCGGACACTTTGAGTTCGTCATTAAACGAAAATCTGCCAACGCTGCATTCAACCGGGCATTGACCGACTACCTCAAACAGCTTCAAGAGTTCGGCTTTGGTCCTCATAAAGGGAGCCGTACCTATCTGTTCGAGGCGGAGTTTATTGCGAAGGAGTAGGTTTGGCTACTGCCAAACAGTCTTTAGTTACTAGTTATTGGTTATTGGAACCCACACCCTCGGATGTGGGTAGGAGAAAGAAACTTACTCAGCCTCAATCGTTCTGTCATAAAGTTCCTGAACTGGTCTTTCATTGTCTACATAATATTTTCTAAATGCTTCTATTTGCTCCTTGGAAGCCTCTGCCGGTTGTTTGAGAAGGTACCATTGTACATTCTCCGAACATGGTGGTGTAGTGAGTGAACCGATGTAGTGGTAGTAGTGTTGTGTATCTTCAGGAAGAATATCCTGTGGATCAATGCGGATCTCCTTGCCAATGCCGGAGAGAATATTGTCAAGCATCGGATTGTTTTTACCTTCTTTGAAAAAGACTGCAATGACCGCCAGCTGTTTCGTTTTTGGATTCTGATGAACAAGGTGTGCAACCATGTCGTAGCGTTTTCCGTTAACTGTATGTTCGCTTTTGCCATGGAAGTGGAACTGCAACAGTTTGAACTTTTCACCGTTAAGCTCTATGGTGCCACCCTTTTTGGGTGTGACTTTAATGGAGTGGCCGTTGTCGATCACTTTTGCCGTCGTATGGATGTCTTCTGCAAGACGAAGTTTATATGTAGGATTGAGTGCTACACTTTTCCCCGGAAGAATATTGATGGGTGACTGGGCATGTCCTTTGGCACATGTTTTGGAAAACTCACCCCAATGCGTCGGACCGTTTTGTCCATAGTCCCAATGTTTTTTACCTTCGTGATGCTCGTTGGCAAGAGTCAGAGTCGCTATTAGTGAAGCGGCAGTCAATGCCAGTGTGATCTTTTTCATGATATATCCTTTTTGCGTGGTATATCTCTATTGTAGGATAAGAGGTGTAAACGCTTTTTGAAATTGTATCGATCTCTAGTGAAAAGGTGTATATTTTTTAGTTTTTTGAATAAACCCTTACAATCAATAAAGATTACTGATAATAAACTTCAATTGTCTCTCTCATTTGTGTTGGTTTATTCCCTATAAATATTCCATAATGGCTACTAGTATCAAGTAATACTGAGATAATGCAAGTGTACTATAGTGGGATGTTCTAAAATCATATAAAGGATTCACATGAAAAATTTGATCTATTTGACACTGGTAAGTTTGGCGTTGGTCGGTTTTACAGGATGTAATGAGCAAGAGACAGTAAAAAGTGATGCAAGCAGTATGGAAAAGTGTCAATCTGGCAAGTGCGGTGATGCTAAAGAGACTGCTTCCAAAGCGGTTGAAACAGTAGAGATAAGCAAGGAAGATGCAAAAGCTGATGCTTCTGTAGTTACAGAAGAGAACAAAGTGGAAAAAGAGTAACATGTATCTATAGCGGATATACGTGGATAGATGATGGGTATACTTATTTTAGGAGTAACCCGTATATAGCAGGTAAGAATGCATAGTTTTCTACAGTAAAATCAAGTTGGGAGTTGAATCTCGGATCTTGGATATATTGTTTAAATGTTTCAGTGACTTCTGAAGAGGAGTCCAGTCTCAAGGTAGAGTATGTGCCGTCTTCATTTTCCCAGTTCTCATGCCAGGGAGCAATAGCGGCAAAGTGAATGTCGGTGTTTTGCAGTATGGTACGAAAGGCATCGTTCAACCATTTACTTTTGTCACCGTCGGGATGATGGTCGGTCACACCGAACTCCAAAAGCGCAACAGGTTTATCGGTAGAGAGTGCTTTGAAAGAAGCAAGATGTACCTTCAGTTGTGTCGAAAATGCAAGCCCCTCCCACTCCTCATCAAGTGTCTGCGCACCGTAAAGACTGAAGCCGATCCAGTCGATATAGTCATCTCCGGGATAATAGTACTTGGGCTGGTTCCATGCGACATCGGGAGATGATTCGTAGTTGAAATGGAAGAACCATGTGATATGTCGAACACCCTCATTTCTAAAGAGGGTAATGATATGCCGGTAGGCATCTCTGAACTTTTCAGGGCCGTCCGGATAGTTGGAGTCACCGTAGGTATCGGTTGTACCACCACCGTTCAAGATACCACTCCATGGGAACCAGTCACCATTCGCTTCTACTGCAAAATCGACCAGTAACGGAATGTTATCCTCTTTTGCGTCACGTGCCCATTGTCTTAGTTGCGTATCAAATTTTCCGTTAATAATGTTGACCATAGAGAAAGTTGTTTCCGTATGTCCCGGACTCTCGTCACTTCGTGGCATAAAACGTACAAACGGTACAGTACCGCTATCTGCGATTTGATGTATGGCAGCTTTAGGGTAGACGATACCGTTATACCAGTTTTGGGAAAAGTATGCCCATGCGATCTTTTTGCCTACAAGTGTTTCAAATGATGTAATTTTTTGTGTCGTCACTTCATCTTCTGAACCACCAAAATCCGGAAATGCACCGAAGTAGATGCTGCCTTTGGGAGGTGGAAGCAGTTTGACCGGTGTATCATCTGCATAATTGATAAGCAGGAGAGTGAAGAGTGATAGAAGTATTTTGACCATTGTTATACCTTTTCATCTCCTAATTATAGCAAATACTATAGAGAGGAAATTATTCATATACCGCAGAAAGATACCCTACAACCGAATCGGTATCATGGCTGTAGTCGGCACTGGTGGTATAGTGTAGAATCTTGGAAGTGAGTCTTAGATGTTTGGCTGCAAGTGTTAGTGCTTCTATACCGATCTTTCCGCAGGCTTCACACTGTTGCAGCTCGTTCATATTGAGCTCCTGAATACCTTTGATACAGTGTGCGTCGATCTTGTTTGCTTTTTCTAATGGATAGAAGTGGCTCAGATCGGAGCTGATGATGAGTCTGTTGTCGGAGTTTTGCAGCAGTGCTGTGATAATGTTTGCCAGTGCCTGTGCCGTGATTTCTCCGTAGATCAGTTCGATGACCTCACTGTCGGGGAAATAGTATTTGATAAACGGCATCTGTACTTCAGTAGCGTGCTCTTTTTCATGTGCCTGTGGTACAAAAGCGATGTTGAAGTGTTTTGCCAGTGCAAAGAGGTAGGCACTGTCTATCTTGAGTGTGCCGCAGGGGGTTTCATAGTTTTCAAAAAAACTGCCGGAGATCCCTGAAAAGTAGTATTTATGACTTGGACCAATGACTATGAAGCGTTGCTTTTTGTCTGGTTGGAGCATGCGGTAGGCAAGATTGGCGGTAAAGCCGCTGTAGATGTAACCTGCATGAGGAACGATAACTGCCTTAGGATGGATATCATGAAACTTTTGCAGTATCTCTCTTGTTTCCGGAAGCCGGTTATAGCGGGAGATCATCTGTTTGATGCGGTAGCAGCGGGCAGGGTAGAAACTGCCGGCTACTGCCATCTTTCGTATATCATCCATCAGTGCTCCTTGTACTTCTCTACCCGGTAAACCTCAATGGTGGGGTGATCCTTGAGGCAGTTGGGTTCAAGTTTTGCCTTCTGGCACAGTGAGGAGAAGAAGGACTCAAATGTAGGAAGCTCTTCCCATACTTGTGGCAGATAGGTGGCACGGTGAAGCCAGTGGCGTAGAATGACTCCGTCTTTTCTGGGTGTGATCTTCTTTTTGAGGTCTGACTCATCAGTATAGTCGATCTCCTTGGGTTTGCTCAGAACGGATACCTCTACTTTGATCTGCGAAAACTCTTCTTTTTTTAGAGGCGGAAAACGGTCATCTTCCAATGCTGCTGAACGGGCATTGGATATGACATCTTTGTAGAGAGGACGCCACGCTTCGAGTGAACCGATACATCCGCGAAGCTGTTCGTTCTTCCCTTTGGTAAGCGTCACGAAAACAGCCCCTTTCTCTTTGAGCTGCGGGTAGGTCTGTAACGCCTGTGTCAGGTTCAAGTCTACAGGTTGATGCAGTGCGGTCAGTATGGAGGCTTTTGCCAAAGCGATGAGAATATCATGCATGAAAAACTCCTTATTGGTATATTTTAGCATAGTTTTTAAATCCAAAATTGAAGTTACACTTCGGTCACATTCGGATGGTATACTACCGTTGGATAAAAGAGTGGAAGCATAATTCATATTCATTAATGAAGATTTTAACTCCCGCTTGATACAATGCATAGTAAAACAGTCCACATACTTCAAATAACAAAACAAAAGGATGGCATTTGCGATTTCTCTTACTTCTCCTTGTGATTACCCTCAATCTTTCAGCAGTAGATGCGACGCTGACCATTGAAAAAGATGTTGAGCAGCGTGCGCGTATTGCACTGGAGGACGGTTCGACACTCCCTGATGAAAAACTGTTTCAAATACTGCTCTCCGATCTGAAGATCTCAGGACATTTTCTGGCAGATGAGAAGCACTATACCGGTTCCATCGACGGAGCAATGATAGATCCGGCACTCAAAGCAAAAGAGTATGTCTTGAAATACAGCATGAGCCAAGCTGGCGGTGTGAAGCTGACGGTCAAACTTGTCAAAGCATCGGATGGGACACAGGTCTTTAAAAAGAGTTATGCCATCTCCTCTGCAGCAAAACTCCCTTTCCTTGCGCATAAAGCGGTTTCGGATGTGAACAGGGCACTGAAGTTCCCAAGTATTGACTGGATCAACCGTTATGTGGTTTTTGCCCGTTATACTTCGGCAAGAAAGAGTGAGATCGTGTTGGCGGACTACACTTTTACCTACCAGAAGACGATCATTCGCGGGGGGCTGAACCTCTTCCCTAAATGGGCGGACAAAGATCAGCACAGTTTCTACTATACCTCTTTCCGCGGAATGGTACCCACACTTTACAAGTTGAACATATACAACGGAAGTCGCAGCAAAGTGATCTCTTCCGAGGGGATGATGATCTGTTCGGATGTCAGCAAAGACGGGAAGAAACTGCTTTTGACCATGGCACCTTCAGGGCAGCCTGATATTTATGAACTAAACCTTGCGACAGGTGCGAAGAGCAGAGTGACACGTTTTAACGGTATCGATGTCAATGGGAAGTATGTCGATAACGAAAGCCGTATGGTCTTTGTCTCCAACAGGCTGGGATATGCGAACATCTTCATCAAAGATATTCACGGTTCTGCGGTATCGCAAGTGGTCTACCACGGACGTAACAACAATGCAGTGGATGCCTATGACAAAAAGATCGTTTATACCAGCAGAGAGAGTAACAGTGCGTTCGGGCATAACACCTTCAACCTCTACTTGACCTCTACAGACAGTACGACCACCAGACCGTTGACGACGACCGGAAAGAACCAGTTCCCACGATTTTCAGCGGACGGTTCGGTGATACTTTATGTCAAATATACAGGTGGTAGATCATCGGTAGGGTACATCAACCTGAACACGCAACAGAGTATGCTCTTCCCAATGAACGGCAGAAAACTTCAATCGATAGATTGGTAAATCAATTACAAGGAAACAGACATGATTAACAAAATTCTTTTAACAACAGCAACAGCAACTCTTTTTCTTCTGAGCGGTTGTGGACAACCCGCACCGGATATGGGTGCGAAGAAAACCAATGCCTATGATGCCGATACGGTGAGCATTGACGAGAGCGGATTTGGCGGTAACAGTGCCTCATCCAACCTGGGGAACAGCAGCAGTGACGGTTTCCAGAGTATCTATTTCGGTTTTGATCAGTATGGTATCTCTCCGGATATGGAAGCCTATATAAATAAGAACGCTTCTGTTGCAAGCAGTGTGGGTGGAAGAAAGATCAAGATAGAAGGAAACTGTGACGAGTTCGGAAGTGATGAGTACAACTATGCACTGGGGCTTAAGCGTGCCAAAGCGGTCAAAGATGCACTTGCAATGCAAGGTGTACCGTCATCTCAGATGGTGATGGTCAGTTATGGTGAGAGTAACCCGGTATGCAGTGACTCTAGTGATGCCTGTTATGCACGTAACAGAAGAGTGGATCTTCGTTTGGCAAAGTAGGTGTTGATGTTGATCAGACAGTTTATTCTTTTGGCATCGGTCGTTTCGATAGGGATGGCATTCGGTAACGATCTGGCAGAGCAGAACCAAAAGCGTATTGCTTCGTTGCAACGTATGGTCATAGAGCAAAATGAGCGTATAGACGGTTTGACATCACTCATCGAGGGCCTGAGCGCCTCTTTGGCGGACCTTAAGATGGCGCAGCATAACGGCACATCTCAAAAAGAGAATGAAGAGACATTGAAACTCATCAAAGATCTTGGTGCAATGATAGACAAAATCAATGCCAACTATGTCAGCAGAGATGAGCTTGCGCAGATGTTGGGAACAGGTAAGCACGTTTCCGGAAAAAAAAGTAAAAAAGCGTCTGCTACCAAAGAGACGAAAATCAATGTCCCCGCATCGCAACTCTACAGTGAGGGTGTCAGACTGTTTACCAAAAAGCGTTATGATGAAGCAAAAAAACGTTTCAGCCAAACAGCACAGAAGGGCTATAAACCGGCAGCATCGAACTACTATCTTGGGGAGATCTCCTACTACACCAAGCAGTATGAAGATGCGATATTCTACTATAAAAAAAGTGCAGGGCTTTATGACAAAGCAAGCTACATGGATGTGCTTTTGCTGCATACGGCTATTTCTCTTGACAGAACAGGGCAAAAAGAGCAGGCAAGGATGTTCTACGAGAGTGTCATAGAAAATTACCCGAACAAGAAAGCCGCCTCCATTGCCAAAGGAAAGTTGAGAAAACTGTAGCCATGTTCCGTCTTCTCATTCTGCTCCTCTTTCCTCTGTTTCTTTTGGCAGAAGGGGAGTATGATCCTGACGCTCCTCCCAAACCCCTTACGCATGAACTGATTCCGCTTTCGAAAACAGTGTTTGAAGTGCTCAGTCTAAAGAACGGTCACTCTCGTGTTGTAGACTTAACGGGAAAAGACTTCATTTTGGTCTCTGTCAGAGAGCCGGGAAGTGACGGGCGTTTCTATGCGGTCGACAGAGATGGAACAGTTTGGTGGAGTGCTTCGGTAGCTTCTGGTGCGCCTCAGTTTCGAAGCCCCTCAGGTGTATTTCATATTCTTCAAAAAAAGCGTCATCATATGTCCAGAGCCTACCCTGATGAGAGCGGGGTGAACAATATGGACTATATGATGAAGTTCACAAAGTGGGGACATGCGCTGCATAAGGGAAGTGTAGAGTGGCTTTCACATGGATGTATCCATGTTGATCCCAAAGATATTCCTGTTATCTACAATTGGTCAAAGCTGGGTATGCCTGTGGTAATTACACGGCACAGCTATATGCCGTTTGCCAGAGATGATTTAAGGCGTATCTATCTGGATACGCCTCGTTCCGATCATTGATCAGTGTGAAAGATCGACTGCTTTTTTGTACGCTTTTTCTATGGCATCCATACAGGCTGCACGCACTTTGCCTTTTTCAAGTGCACTGTAACCTGCTGCGGTTGTACCGCCAGGGGACATTACTCCATCTTTGAGCAGTGCCGGGTGATCGGTGGTGATCAGTTTTCCAAACCCTGCAAAGAGTCCCTGCATGACTTTCATCGCATCATCACGTTTGAGTCCCTGATTGACAGCACCATCTGCCAGTGCTTCGGCAATAAGTGCAAGATAGGCGGGTCCTGAACCTGCCAGAGCTGTTGCGATGTCAAGCTCTTTTTCACTTTCAAGCCACAGAACCTCTCCCGCACCACGCATGAGTACTTCTGCCTCTTCTCTATGGTCAGCATCACCGGTAAGGGTTGTCATGGATGCACCTACACTTGCTGCAAGATTCGGCATAGCACGGACAATCGCCTTGCTTTTGATCTTCTTTTTAAGCTTCTCCACCGGTACACCTGCCAGTACGGAGAGCAGGAGTTTTGCTTTCCCTTTAAGCTGTTTGGAGACACTCTCTAAATTCCCAGGTTTGACACACAGTAGTATCGTTCTATCCGTAATATCAAACTCGTCTAATGGAAATTTCTCTATTTTTTTCCCTAATGCAACCTCAAAGGCATCGAGCTTTTCCATATTTCTCCCGACTACTTCGATGTTGTATTTTCCTTTAAGTCCCTGTGCGATACTCAGTGACATAGTACCGTTACCTATAAATGTGATGGTTTGCATAACTGCCTCGTTTGTATTGATATTGTTTGAATTATAACATACAATGAGGGAAATGAGATTGTGAATCTGTTATAATAACACCAATGATTTAGAAGGATGAAACAATGGAAATATTTTTAAAAGAGGCAAAAGCATCAAGCAGTGTATTGTCTCAATTGAGTGGTATGCAGAAGAATGATGTGCTGCATCAAATGGCACAGGCACTGCGTGATGAAGCCAAAACAATACTCGAAGCCAACGAACTTGATATGGCGGAAGCGGAGGTGAACAATCTCAGTTCGGCACTGAAGGACAGACTCCTGCTTAATGATGTACGTATTGAAGGCATGGCAACTGCCATTGAGGAGATCGCGGCACTTAAAGAACCGGTAGGGCGTGTGCTGGACGGCTGGTATGCTGATGCAGGATTTAAGATAGAAAAAGTAACGGTGCCTATCGGCGTTATTGGGGTGATCTATGAGTCTCGCCCCAATGTAACGGCAGATGTGGGAGCCCTCTGTTTTAAGAGCGGTAACGTCGCTATTCTTAAAGGTGGAAAGGAAGCAGAGAACTCCAATCGTGCTATTGCAGATGTGCTTCAGGGGGTACTGGAGAAGAATGGACTACCCAAAGCTGCCATTGCACTTCTGCCTGACAGTTCACGTGAAGGCGTGGCAAAATTGATCAAGCAGGATAGGTTTGTAGACCTGATCGTACCACGTGGTGGGGAAGCGCTTATTCGCTATGTGAGTGAAAATGCGACGGTTCCTGTGGTAAAGCATGATAAGGGGCTGTGCCATACCTATGTAGATGAAGATGCCGATTTTGAAAAGGCACTCAATGTGATCGTCAATGCCAAGTGTCGTCGTACAGGGATCTGCGGTGCGATGGAGACACTTTTGGTCGATGTGGCGATCGCAGAGGAGTTCCTGCCTCAGATCAAAGAGGCTTTTGATGCACAGGGAACGGAGATACGCGGATGTGAACGTACAAGAGAGATCATTGAAGTGAACACAGCAACCAAAGAGGATTATGCAACCGAATATCTGGACAACATTCTGACCGTTAGAGTGGTCGATGGTGTCGAGGGAGCGGTTGCGCATATTGATCAGTATGGTTCACAGCATTCTGAGGCTATCATTACGGAGAATTACACAACGGCAGAGCATTTTCTCAATGCCATTGATGCGGCGTGTGTCTATTTGAACGCTTCTACGCAATTTACCGATGGAGGGGAGTTTGGTTTTGGTGCGGAAGTGGGTATCAGTACCAACAAGCTGCATGCAAGAGGTCCTATGGGTGTAAGTGAACTGACCACATACAAATACAAGATCTACGGACACGGTGAGACGCGATAGCATTTCATTAAGTTTCCTTGGATAGAATGTCACAAATCAATAAATAGGAAATATCAATGGCAATTGAAAAAGAAAACAGTGTTGTAGGTATCGAGTACGAAGTAAAAGATGCCGGTACAAACGAAGTTGTAGACAGTAACAAAGGTGCTCAGCCACTAGAATTCGTGATGGGAAAAGGACAGATCATTCCTGGTCTTGAGAATGCACTTGTCGGTATGAACGAAGGTGAAAGTGCAGACATTCTTGTAAAAGCAGCTGATGCGTATGGTGATGTGAATCCTGAAGCAGTACAGACACTTCCTATCGAGCAGTTCGAAGGTGTGGATCTTAAAGAAGGTATGACACTTTACGGTCAAGGTGAAGATGGTCAGACAGTACAGGTAACAGTCAAGTCTTTCAACGACAAAGAAGTAACGATCGACTTTAATCACCCTCTTGCAGGAAAAGACCTTATGTTCTCAGTAAAAGTTCTTTCTGAAAGACCGGCAACAGATGAAGAAGCAGCGACTGGTCAAGTCGGTGGCGGAGAGCACTGCAGTGACGGTTCTTGCGGATGTAGTCACTAAATCCCTTTTGATCCCTTTTTGGGGTCACCTTTTCTATCCTTTTTCTAAACTTTCTCACTTTATTCAAAACTGACGAAGAAACATTCAAAACATCTTTTTACTTATCCATTTATTTGCTAATGTAAGTTATAATCAGCCAACATTATTGCGTTTTAGGGGAGCCAATGAATAAAGTAGAGGATTATTTCGATATCAATATGGTTTTGATGACTATCTACTCTGCACTGGAGACAGTCAGAGAAGAAGAGAAGATCGAATTGGTATATGATATTGAACCGACTGTGCCAAAAGAGTTAAAAGGTGATGTAGAGTCAGTCACACATATATTGACACAGCTTTTAATGTTTGTTTTTCAAAATACACCCAACTGGGAGGTGATCTGTCATCTGCGTGCACCAGAAGATTTTCTTTATGAAGAGTCTATCACATTCGAAGTAGAAGATACTGGCATAAGCCGAGAAAAAGCGATCAGTTTCTTTGAAGCACGCCTAAAGCCTGTGCTTGAGAGACTTGATGCAAAAGCTTCCTATGATGACGTTACAGCAAAAATATCCATCTCAATTCCGATGAAACTGCATGATCTTGGAAACAGACGCTACTACAGACTACCCGATATCGGTATGTTGGGGAAGAAGGTACTCCTTATTGCCAAAAGCAAAATTGTTGCAGAGAGTCTTCAGAAGATGTTCAAATACTTTCTCTATGAAGTAGATGTTGGAGCAGAGGCATATAAAGAGCGAGGAAGTAATCTTGCTATTTATGACATTTTTGTTTTGGAAGACAACCTGCTTACACAGGGTATTGAAAAATTGGTAACAAAAGTGCAGGAGAAACATGATCTTAAGTTTGTTATACTGCAGGAAGCAGACAAAGCCCAGACATCAAATGAAGCATTCATCTCCGCCTATCTGGTCAAACCTGTGATGCAAGAGAGTATTTATGAACTCATTATTGCACTTTACGAAGAAGAGATCAAAGATCGGCAGATCAAAGGAAACGCAGGGAAGCCCATTATCAATATGGAAAAATATATTATTGATGCGTTTGAAAAGAGTGAAGAAGCATATATTCAAATGGAGAAAATCAAAGAGCAGATTGTTTCTCCGAAAAGAAAAGAGACACCTGTTCCGGAGGTCAATCTTGATGATAAAAATGCAATGGTATTAAATACGGAAATAGCATTGGAGATGGCAAAAGAAGCAGGCGTAGACTATAAAAAACTGTTACATGACTTTGTTGAAAGGTTTGATAAATCGGATATCTACTTTAGGGATATTGCCAAAAATAAAGCAGTCTGGCAGATTAAAGAGTTTGCTATTGATCTGGAACAGCATGCAAAGGTGATCGGTGCGGAGCGTATGGCTAAGCTTGCGGAGAAGATCAGTCTTTTGTTTGTCTACAATAACCTGGATATGCTGCCTGTCTATACAGGTAAATACCATTTGGAACTCAAAAAACTGATGGATGAGATCAAACAATATCTCAAAATACATAAGTAGGAAGCATGTCAAATTGACATGCTTTTAGTGTGATTCTCTTTTTTTCACTATACTTCTTCTATGCAATTCTATTATACTGACAGTCAGATTTTTTCATTTGGCATACTGCTCATTTTTACGTTACTGATACTCTTAAATATCTGGCGTCTGACAATGCGCTCCTCTTCTGTACGATACTTAAAACGCTTTAAGAGTACAAAGCGTTTGAAAAGGCTTGAATGGGACAAATTTGAACACCTGTGCCGTCTGCTTTTTGAAGCGGAAGGATGGAAAGTAACTGAAAATGAGAAGAAAGGTGCTGACGGTGGTGTTGACCTATGGATGAAAAAAAGAGGTCAAGGGGCAATTGTTCAGTGTAAAAAGTATGAAGATGCACGTGTGACTATCAAGGTGATCCGTGAAATGTACGGACTGATGTATGAATATGATGTTGATGAAGCTTTTGTTGTTACCACCAGTGAGTTTACCAAAGAGTGCTACCGTTTTGTTGAAGGCAAGTCCATTACTCTTATCAACGGTGAGGCACTTGTTACACGTATAGGAAAACTTTAAGTTTGTGTGTAGATTTTGGGTTTAAATGGTAAAATACGCCATATTTATTTTTTATTCAAAGGATCACTATGTCAGTTAAATGTGCATTTTTATTTCCGGGACAGGGCTCTCAGGCTGTCGGTATGGGCGAGGACTTCTATAACAACTCCGAGATCGCCAAAGAGATGATCTCCAATGCGAGCGATCGTACCGGGATCGACTTTAAGGCGCTTTTATTTACTGAAAATGACAAACTTGAGAAGACGGAGTTCACGCAGCCTGCGATCTTGCTTGTTTCCGCGATTGCACACAGACTTTTTGAAAATGAGATGCCGATCAAACCGGTTTACGCACTGGGGCACTCACTGGGTGAGTTCTCCGCACTGACAGCGGTAGGTGCACTTGATGCTATTGATGCAGTCGAGCTTGTGAATCTGCGTGGAAAGCTGATGGCTGAAGCGTGTGAGGGACAGGATGTCGGGATGTTGGTCTCTTTGGGATTGGATGATGAGACGGTCGAGAAGATCTGTGACGAGCAGAGAAAAGCAGGCATGAAGGTTTGGCCGGTGAATTACAATGCGCAAGGGCAGATCGTGATCGCCGGACTCAAGCCTGACCTTCAGAAGCTGGAGCCGATTCTCAAAGAGGCGAAAGCCAGACGTGCGATGCTGCTCAATATGTCCGTAGCAAGCCACTGTCCGCTTCTTGAGAGTGCAACCGCACCTCTGGCAGAAAAGCTTGAAGAGGTGCTCAGAGATGAATTTACCGCACCGGTTGTCTCCAACGTGACAGCAGAGAAGTACAGTACCAAAGCTGAAGCACTGGAACTGCTGCCAAAACAGCTGGTCTCACCGGTACTTTACAAACAGTCTATCGCTAAGTTCGATGATGAGGTTGACTGTTATGTGGAGTTCGGGCATGGTGGAGTCCTGAAAGGCTTGAACAGAAAAGCGACCAAGAAACCGCACTTTGTGGTCTCGGATATGCAGTCTCTTGCCAATGCGCTTGAAGAGATCGCGAAGCTTGGGTAGATGATGAAAACACAGAAAATTGCTATTATGGGTGCCATGCCCGAAGAGATAGAACCACTTATTGCAAAGCTTGACAATGTGACATCCATGCTCTATGCAGCCAATACCTACTATGAGGGAAGCTATAAAGGTCAGGAAGTTGTCGTTGCCTATTCAAAGATAGGAAAGGTTTTTGCTACATTGACCGCAACGATCCTGATTGAGAAATTCGGATGTGACATGCTGCTCTTCTCCGGTGTTGCCGGAGCGATCTCGGATGACTTGAAGATCGGTGATCTTATTATTGCGGATGGACTTTGTCAGCACGATCTTGATATTACAGCATTTGGACACCCTTACGGTTATGTTCCTGAAGGTGAAGTGTGTATCCCTTCTGATGTGACATTGAGAAACATTGCCAAAAATGTAGCTGCATCCAAAGGGATCTCTCTAAAAGAGGGTATCATTGCTACGGGAGATCAGTTTATTGCAGATCCTCAGAAAAAAGAGTGGATCGAGCAGACATTCAAGGCAGATGCCCTTGAAATGGAGGGAGCAAGTGTTGCAGTGGTTTGTAATGCACTGAATATTCCTTACTTTATCCTGCGTGCTATCTCTGACAGTGCCGATATGGATGCAAGTTTCAACTTTGATGAGTTTCTTGAAAGTTCAGCAAAGATCAGTGCAGATTTTATTCTCTCTATGGTCGAAGAGATCAGTGAAAATGCATAGAGACGGTCATAGATGTTAGAGAAGACAACTGTAGAGAAACGCAGAAGGGATGATGGTAGATCCATTCCCATGAGCCGAAAACTTCTCAAAGTGATAGGCAAAACCAATGTAGAGTTCCGTTTGATCGGTGAAGGTGACAAGGTGCTTGTGGGCTTAAGCGGTGGAAAGGACTCTCTGGCTTTGGTTCATGCACTCAAGCATATCCAGAGACATGCACCGTTTAACTTCGAGTTTGAAGCCTGTACGGTCAAGTACGGTATGCCTGATGAACACTACGACTACTTGACGGAGCACTGTAAAGAGTATGGCATTAAACATACGGTTTACGATACCAATATTTATGAGATCTCGCATGATACGATCAGGGAGAACTCCTCTTTCTGCTCCTATTTTTCCCGTATGAGAAGGGGTGCACTTTACTCTTTCGCCCAAGAGGGCGGTTTTACCAAGGTGGCACTCGGGCATCACTTTGATGATGCAGTAGAGAGCTTTTTTATGAATATGTTCTATAACGGAACGCTAAGAAGTCTTGCACCCATCTATAAAACAGGCAAAGGTTTTCACCTGATCCGTCCGTTAATCCAGGTACGTGAACGCCAGCTTCATGACTTCGCGACAGAGAACAACCTGCAGGTCATCGGTGATGAAGCCTGCCCCGCCATGCTCAAAGATGTCAAAATGCCGCATGCAAGGGCTTCGACCAAAGCGTGGCTGGCTGAGATGGAAAAAGAGAACAAAGAGATGTTTAAAATGATCAAAGCCTCGTTCAAACATATCCATGATGATACGTTTCTAGATCCTAAGCGTTGGGATAGGGATGATATAGAGAAAGATTGACAAGTACGGGAGAATCCCGCAGAAGGTTATTTCACGTAGAGGGTGTAGAGACTGCTCTCTTCGGTTGCAATACGTGTACTAAGCGCATCAATGATGCCGCTGAACTCTTTATCGAATACCATGTCGAACTTGATATCATCTCTTGCATAATGGTCGATGAATGCAACAACCTCTTTTTGGATCTTTTTGATACTCTCTTCGAACATTTTAATGGTCTCGATAGTATCTGGAGAATCCTTATAACGATCTTTGAGATACCAGTAGAGTTTGATATCCTCCTCCATAAAGTGTCCGAGCATCTCCATTTTCAATTGTTTAAGCCCCTGTTTTGCTTTTTCGGGATGATTGGTTTCGACAGCTTTTTTGATGTTGGTAATGTGCTGTACCAGTTTTTCATGATCTTTATGAAATTTCTTAATGAGTTTGCCATCATAATCAGGTACCGGACTTTTTTTCTTTTTTTCTTTTTTGAAGAACCCGAACATGTTTTGCCTTTATATTGTAATTTTGTTGTATTTCACGTATGTTTTGAGCATGAAATCATATCATAGCTTCTATAAATATCAATGAACAGTTTCTCTTGAAAATATAACAAAAGTATCAATAGAGGAAAATTTGATACACTTGATTGAATATCTGCTATAATCCCATAATGAATCAAAAAAGCAATATGAAAACATTTATCACAGAAGAGACAGGAAGATTAGACAAAGTACTGGCACAACAGCTTGATGTCAGCCGTAATCAGATTGAAAAATTGATCAAAGAAGAACTGGTTATAGTCAACGGTAAGTATGTTACCAAACCAAGTTTCAAGCTTATAGAAGGTGATGAGATTGGTTATACTTTCAAAGAGGCAGAAAAACGAGCCCCCGTCGATGTGGATTTTGATGTGGAGGTACTGTATGAAGATGACTATCTGTTGGTGGTGAACAAACCCAGCGGACTGGTTGTGCATCCTGCCCCTTCGGTCAAAGAAGCGACACTGGTGGACTGGCTTGTCAAAAAGGGTATCTCCCTCTCGACAATCAGCGGAGAGGAGCGTCACGGGATCGTACACCGTATTGACAAGGAGACTACCGGAGCGTTGGTGATCGCTAAAGACAACAAGACCCATGAGAAGCTCAGTAAACAGCTTCAGGACAAGAGTATGGGGCGATACTATCTGGCACTGATAGACCACCCTTTGAAAGAGGATGTTGTGGTGGACAAACCCATCGGACGTAACCCCAAGAACCGTTTGAAAATGGATGTGGTAGCACACGGAAAAGAGGCAAAGACCGCATTTAGAAAACTGCTGACATCTGAGTATAACGTTGAGTTGATCACGGCAAAACTCTTTACAGGACGTACCCACCAGATACGTGTCCATCTCAATACATTGGGACGGCATATTTTGGGTGATGATTTATATGGCTTTAAGAGCAAAAGAGATAAAATCCCAAGAGTTTATCTGCATGCCTATCTGCTCTATCTGATCCATCCGGCAACGGGGGAGACCATGGAGTTTACCGCCCCGCTTTTTGAAGATATGGATAGCTATACCAAGAAGTATTTTAATACCCAAGAGGTGAATGAAAAACTTGAACCAAAGGCGTTAAAAGCGGTTTTTGGCATGTAGATGCGAAAGTTATTACATCAGGATCATTATGCCGCACATTAAAGTCAAACCGTTCGATACCGCTATAGTCGAGGAGAAGATCCCACACAGTTCACTGCTTACTTTTCGTGCAACTGCCGTCAATCGCGGTGATGAGCTCTGGGGTGTAGAACTTGAAGGGAAAGAGTTCCTGCTTCAAGTGAAAAGTTACGAGAATGAAGTGCTTATCAAGTATGACAAAGTCACCCGTCCGCTCAAGGTCAATCTGCTTAAAGAAGCACTTGCACAAGTAGCAAAAGAGCTTGAACTGGAGATCATCGCTTCCAACATTGCACAGCATAAAGAGAGCAGGTTCGCTTCGGCTTATGAGAAGCAGATCGAAGACTTTTACGAGATCGACTTTCCCAAAGAAAAAGTCTCTGTTGAGGTAGGTTTCGGTTCGGGAAGACATCTGCTTTATCAGGCGAAAAAGAACCCCGATACACTTTTTATCGGTCTTGAGATCCACACCCCTTCGGCACAACAGGTTCTCAAACAGATCGAGCTTCAGGGGCTCGATAATATCTGGGTGGTCAACTATGATGCAAGGCTCTTTCTTGAGATGCTGCCATCCAACTTGCTTGAGCAGATCTTTGTCCATTTCCCTGTACCGTGGGACAAAAAGCCGCATCGACGGGTCATCAGCCCCACATTCCTTGACGAATCGATGCGGGTATTACGAGAAGGTGGGCGGCTGGAGCTTCGAACAGACAGTGACAACTACTTCTGGTATGCGCTTGAAACCTTCTTTAGTGTGCCTAAAACCCATGTGGAAGTACGCAAGAACGAAGCACTGGAAGTAACCAGTAAATATGAGGCACGTTGGCTGAAGATGGAGAAGGATATCTATGATGTCTATGTAAGATGTTTGGCTCATTCACCCGAACGTCAATCTTTGCCTGATTTTAACTTTAATATTGTAAAATATAGAAATGGCTTGGAGGGGTGTCTACCTCAAAAGGCACTGGTCGAAGAGGACTACTTTGTTCATATAGAGCGACTCTATAAAAGTAACGATGGAAAGCTTCTTGTGAAGTGTTCGTTCGGAAGTTTCGACAGACCCGAACACAAGTATATCTTGCTTGATGAAGAGGGGTGTCGCTATTTTGCTTCCCCTCCTGTCAAGACCAGTGTGAACCACAAAGCCCATGTCAAACTTACGGAGTTGCTGAGTAATGTCAAATGTGATTAGTGCGAAGAACCTTACCTTAGCGTACGATAACGGTCAAAAAGAGATCATTAAAGATGTCAGTTTCAATATACGCAAAGGGGACTTTGTCTTCATTACCGGACCGAGCGGTTCGGGGAAGTCGACACTGCTGAAATCGATGTATGGACAGATCAAGCCCAAAGAGGGGAACCTTGTTGTCGGCGGGATAGACCTAGCCAATGTCAAACCCAAGAAACTCCAAGAGCTACGTACCCACATGGGGATCATCTTTCAGGACTATAAACTGATCAATGAGTGGACGGTCGCCAAGAATGTGGTACTGCCGCTGATGATCGCCGGATACTCCATCGATGTGCAAAATACACAGGCGCAACGACTCCTTAAGCATGTAAAGCTCTCCGAACATGGAGACAAATACCCTATGGAGCTGAGCGGTGGGGAGCAGCAGCGTGTCGGTGTGGCGCGTGCATTGGCGAAGAACCCTGTGGTGATCCTTGCTGATGAGCCGACCGGAAACCTCGATGAGTACTCCTCCAATGTGATCTGGGATCTGATGGAGAATGCCTGCCAACAGCTTGAGACAACGGTATTGGTCGTGACACACAAGATCCCTACGATCTTCTCGCTACCGTACCGCCACTTTATCATTGAAAGCAAGGGTGTCTATGAAGTTCATTAAAAACCATATGATGTTCATATTGCCTTTGATGGCGATCTTGCTTGGGATAGAGTTCTATCTGGTATTTGACCGTACAACGGACAGTTATGAGAAGGGTCTCAAAGAGGGCTATACCATGCTGGTGGTGACTAAAAAACCGATTACCCTGAAAAAGCTTAAAAGTCTGAACGAACACATCGAAAGTCTTGAAGCGATCAAGCGTGAGCAGATCGTCTCCGAAGTGGCACAGGGTGTGAGCAAAGAGAGTAAAAAAGAGATCCTTGCGGCACTGCCGTACTTTTACAATGTAGGACTTGACAGCTATCTTGGTACGGCACAGATCGAGCAGATCAAAGCCGATCTGGAGAAGGACAGCAGGGTCAAACGGGTTGAGACGTTCGGCAGCAGTTACAGCTCCGCCTACAGGCTTTTTGCCTTCATCAAGTTCCTTTTGAAGGTCTTCATCGGTTTTATGGGAGTAGTCAGTCTTTTTCTTATTATCAAGCAGATGGAGATCTGGAAATATGCCCACAAAGAGCGTATGCAAGTGATGGAGATATTCGGTGCGCCGTTGATGCTGCGTTCGGGAGTACTGTTTAAAATAGCGATCTTCGATGCATTCATCGCAACGCTTTTGACAGGAGGAATCTTTTTTTATGTGAAGTTTATTTGGGCACCGCAGAGCGGTATTGACCTGATCTTGCAGAAGCAGGATGAACTCTTCCGGGTGACCGATATGGCGATCTTATTGGGTGTGTCACTCTTTTTGGTGATCGTTGCGGTCTATACGGTGGTGTTCAGTTCCAGGGGAGTACAGGAGTGAGATTGTTTTTTCTCTTTCTTCTTCTCTCCTTTTCACTCGTATGGGGAGCCAGCACAACAAGCAAGAAGATCTCCAGCAACAAAAAAACACTTAGCAAGGTAGAGCGTAAACAGAAACAGACCACCCGACGTCTGGACAAGATCGCCAAAGATATCAAACGGGCAGAGAAAGAGATCGCTTATCTTGAGAAGAAGATAGATGAACTCGGACAGGATAAAAAAGAGACCGAGGCGACCTATCAGAGGCTCAAAGAGGAGCTTAAAGGTTCGGAAGAGAAGCTGAAAACGACAAGCAGGGAGCTTGAAGCGAAGCGCAAGCAGTTCATTAAACTTCTCTCTGAACGATTTTCGGTCAATTTTGCGATGGAAAAGGCACACGAACCGACACGCAAGTCGATCATCGATCAGGAGGTCTATCGGGTCTATAAAAAGCAAAATGCCAAAATGCTCGAGCAGTTGAAAAAGGACATTCGCAAGCTTAAAAAGCAAAAAGACGATACCAGATACAAGCGTAACAGAACAAAAAATCAGCTGGCAAAGATCATTAAAAAGCGTAAGTCATATGAAGCGAAGAAGAAGCAGAAAGAGAAGCTGCTGAAAAAACTGGCTGCGGATGAGGAGAAATATACAGCACAGCTGCAAAAGATCGTAGACAGACAAAATGCACTGCGTGCAACACTTGCCAAACTGAATATTTTGCGCAAGCAAGAGGTGGAAGAGGCTAGAAAACGCGCTGCAGCACGCAAGGAAGCACTTCGAAAAGAGAAAGAGCGTAAGCGTAAGCTTAGACTTGCCAAGGCAAAAGCAAAAGAGAAAGAGCGCAAGGCAAAAGAGGCACTTAAACGTGCCAAGACCGAAGAGGCACGTAAAAAGGCACGTCTGGCGGAAAAAGAGGCACGGGAAGAGACCAAAAAGATCGCTAAAGAGAGCCAGAAGGTACGCAACATCAACTCCTCTTATAAAAAAGAGGCGGTCTATAAGTATCGCGGAGGAAAGACCATTTCACCTATAAGAGGTGCGAAAGTGGTCAAGAAATTCGGAACCTATGTCGATCCGATCTATAAGATCAAAATCTTTAATGAATCGATCACGCTGCAGGCACCATCTTCTCCGGCGAAAGTACAGAATGTACTTAACGGGAAAGTGGTATTTGCCGGCAAATCGAGTATGCTTGGAAAAGTGGTGGTCGTTGCACACAGCAGCAAGATGCATACCGTCTATGCCGGGCTCTCCAAGATCGCACCAAATATCCGTGTAGGGCGCAAGATCAAAAAAGGGTATGTGGTCGGTAAGGTCAAGCGTAAACTGGTCTTTCAAGCGACCAAAAACTCCAAGCATATCAACCCGCTTAAGTTGATCCGCCTTTAGGGCTGTTTAAACCCCTCCTAACCAACATTTCGCTATAATCGCGAAATATTATAGCAAGGGTGCATCTGTGGTAAAACGTGTATTGGTAAAGTTCTCCGGTGAAGCATTGGCCGGAAAAGAAGGCTACGGGATCGATACGAAGATCCTCAACTACATTGCTGGTGAGATCAAAGAGCTGGTTGACAACGGTATTGAAGTCGGCATCGTTGTAGGCGGCGGTAATATCATTCGTGGTGTGACAGCGGCAGCAGACGGGATCATTAAAAGAACTTCCGGTGATTATATGGGTATGCTTGCAACTGTCATTAACGGCGTGGCGATCCAAGAGGCTTTGGAACATGCGGGTCTTCAGGCACGTTTGCAGTCTGCAATCGATATGCAGGAGATCGGTGAGGCATTTATTGTCAGACGTGCAAGACGCCATCTTGAAAAAGGAAGAGTTGTTGTTTTTGCGGGCGGTACGGGTAACCCTTACTTCACAACGGATACAGCGGCAACACTGAGAGCTTCGGAGATCGAAGCGGATCTGCTGATCAAGGCGACCAAGGTAGATGGTGTTTATGACCGAGATCCAAACAAGTTCGATGATGCGGTCAAGTTGAATGAATTGACTTATGACCAAGCATTGAATGATCATATTAAAGTCATGGACGATACATCTATTGCACTTGCAAAAGAAAATGGGCTTCCGATCGTTGTATGTAATATGTTTGAAAAAGGTAACCTCATGTCTATCATTAATGGTGACATGAGTCTTTGTTCTATTGTAAAATAACACCCGATGAGCAAAGCCCACTGGGCTGCGTTAACACTGGGTTTGCTTTAGAAGAAGGCGCTCAGAGGAAGTGCCCTTGGGGTGCTCATGCGATTAGTCGCATATTAAGAAAAAAAACAAATTTTTTATTGAGTTTAAATAAGGAAATAAAATGAGAACAGAACAACTAACAGCAAAAGCACTTGAAAGAGTAGATTTCGATAAGTATCTTTTGGCAAATGCCGTAGGTAAAAGAGCAGAAGAGATCGCTGCGGGTGCAGAGCCACTGGTCGATGCTGATCCTAAAACGACCAAACATACAGACATTGCCTTGCAGGAGATTGCAGAGGGCAAGCTTGTTGTTACACTTGAGGGGTAATTCCCCTTGGATGCGTTCCTTGCAAAAGTCAAAGATATTCAGACGATAGATGCGGCTATAGCCCTTCTCTGGGAACAGCTTCCTACCCACTCTCCCCAGACACAAAAAGCGCTTGACCTTGCGATGACAGCCCATGACGGGCAAAAACGCAAAAGCGGAGAGCCTTACATCGTCCACCCCATTCTTGTTGCTGCTATTACCGCTTCCATCTCTAACGATGAGACCATGGTACAGGCGGCACTGCTGCATGATGTCGTTGAAGACACTGATTTTGACCTTGATGATCTCAATAGAGAATTTGGTGAAGATGTAACACATATGGTTGCAGGATTGACAAAGATCGTCGAGATACGGGATGAAGAGTTGGTGCCATCAGGTTCGGATGACAGACTGATCTCTTCGGCACTGACGTTCAGAAAGATGCTTATTGCATCCATTAAAGATATTCGTGTACTGGTCATCAAACTGTGTGATCGTTTGCACAATATGCTTACCCTTGATGCCCTACCGCCTCACAAGCAGAAGCGTATTGCAGAAGAGACGCTGGTGGTTTACGCACCTATTGCACACAGACTGGGTATTTCCCGTTTAAAGAACCATCTGGAAGATCTCAGCTTCTACTACATCTACCCTGATGACTATGCCAAGATAGACAGTTATATCAAAGAGAATGCGCAGAACCTGCAGTTCAAACTCAATGCGTTCATTCAAAAAGTTCGCAAAATGATGGAGCAACACGGTTTTGAGAGCAGCAGCTTTGAGATCATCGGACGTGTGAAGCACTACTACTCTATCTACCTGAAGATGCACAGAAAGGGTGTAAGCATAGAAGAGGTGCTTGATCTGCTTGCTATTCGTATCATCGTACATGAGCCGTTGGAGTGCTACACGGTGCTTGGACTGATGCACCTGAACTTTACACCACTTATATCCCGTTTCAAAGACTATATTGCCGTGCCTAAAGAGAACGGATACAAGACCATTCATACGACACTCTTCAATGAAGAGGGGATCGTTGAAGCACAGATACGTACAGTAGAGATGCACCGTCTTGCTGAGTATGGCGTTGCTGCACACTGGAAGTACAAAGAGGGAAGCAACAGTGTCAATTTACAGTGGCTGGAGAGTCTCTCCTATCAGAATGAGTCTGTTGAAGAGTTCTATGAGCTTGCCAAGAGTGACCTCTTCTCAGAAGATATTACGGTCTTCTCTCCCAAAGGGGACTACTATACACTTCCAAAAGGTTCGGTTGCACTTGATTTTGCCTATGCAATCCACTCTGAAGTGGGAACCCATGCTGTAGGAGCGCTTGTAAACAAGCAGAAAGCATCGCTCCTGACCGTTCTGAAAAATGGTGATATTGTCAGAATCATCAAGGATGATATGCCACATCTGCACTGCTCTTGGCAGGATGCCGTTAAAACCTCTAAAGCAAAAGAGGGCA
>Ga0256843_1000921_pt1 | contig 24133 bp, 25 predicted proteins | sample AlvinellametaG_FD_191572 | JGI IMG/M metagenome (GOLD analysis project Ga0256843, IMG submission 191572) | Pompeii worm associated microbial communities from hydrothermal vent at the East Pacific Rise, Pacific Ocean - Alvinella | ecosystem: Host-associated > Annelida > Integument > Unclassified ... | reverse complement strand
GAAAGCTCTTTATGAAAAGGCTAAACTGTTACTTTCCCAAAAACAATATCGTAAAGTTTTAGATCTTCAGTCTCAACTCTCCTCATTAGATAAGGAAAAATTTCCAGATACACAAAAAATAGTAGACGAGGCTATTGTTGGAACCATGAAAGAAGCACTGAAAAAACAAGAGTGTCAAGAGGTTTTAACTATTTCAAATGAGCATCATATTGAATTGTCTGATAGTTGGGATGATGGAATTTATCAATGTGCTATGAAGGGTGGAGATTTTCAACTTTCTAAAAGAATTGCACAAAAACATCTTCATTCTCAAAGTATAGAACAAAGAAAAAAATGGCTTTTCCGATATGTGAAAATAGATTTCCAAACAGGTAATTATACAGAGATGATTGATGCTGCAAATGATTTGATTGCATTGATAGATAATCCAAAAACATCTCCGTATAAAGAGGTTTATAGATATCTTTTTGATGCTTATAATCGAGTCTCTCAAAAAGAGCAGATGATTCAGACAATGTTACAACTTGAAAAGATTTTTGGGCTTAATTACAAAGATATTGATAGATATACTGCTATGGTTACTTTAGCACAAGAGTTACATGATGCAACAATGATGATTAAGTATGCGAAAATGGTACTTTCTATTGAAAAGAAGGTAAAAGCTTATCCTCAAAGTCCTTATGTTGATTTTGCACTTTATCAAGCATATATGGAAAAACGGGAGTACCAAAAAGCATATAGGGTTATCTCTTTTTTAAATAATATTTCTCTTTCATCTAATGATAGAGCACGACAAAAGTATCTTTTAGGAAATGTTTTAGATATACTTGGAGAAAAGTCAAAAGCGAAAAAAGCGTATAAGGCAGCTATTGTTGCAAACCCTTCGAGCGCATGGGGAAAACTGGCACAAAGTGCTCTTTCTTTATAGTTTTAGCTAATCTGTTTGAAAAAGGATTGTTGGTAAAGTTTGTCAAATGAAAACTTGAGGAGAGGAACAATGCAAAAGAGTATAATCTCAATAGTGATATCCTTAGTTATTTTGAGTTTGAGTGGCTGTGGTAGTTGTGCTAATGATGGAATAACGCCAGTGAGAGTCTTGGGTGCAGCAACAGATGATTATATTGTTGGTGGGGATGTTGCATTGTATAGATTGGATGCAACTTCTTTGAGTACTACAAGAAGTTGTAAAACTGGTGATTTTGGACTTTTTGAATGTAGTGTTAAGGGAATTGCATCTGATGAAACTATTCTTGTTGTTGTCAGTGGTGGGCGATTAGACAAAGATGGTAACAGTTCTACAAAAGAAGATCAACAAGATTTTACAAATCACTCTTTGATGGCGTTTACACAACCTGACAAAGCTATTATTGTCTCCCCTTTTACATCTAAGGTAATTACACAAAGTTTAGAAGAAAATATTGTTATTGATACACAGAAAAATCTTGCATATATCAATAAGGTATTTGTTCCAAGTGCACAAGAGGGTGTTATACTTTCTCAAAAGAGAGAGAGTATTCTTCAAAGTCAAGAAAATCTACCTATAGCGCATATTCTTAAAACCCAAGAGAAATCTCTGTTGCAACAACAAGTGGTTTCAGTAACACAACTTTTAGAAAATAATATCTCTTTAGTTGAGGATATTGCACTTGAAAAAAATAATTTAAGACTACAAATACTTCATATTAATGATACTCATTCCCATTTAGAACCTATTAGTATAACACTCTATCCTCAGGGTATAAAAACTTATGTGTATGTTGGTGGTTATGCAAAAATAGCAACTTTTATAAAAAAGAAAAAAGCTATAGATTCGCATAGTATTGCTTTGGATGCAGGTGATAGTGTACAAGGTACTCTCTATTATACTCTTTTTGATGGAAAGGCTGATGTAGAGGCTTTAAATGGTATGGATTTGGATGCTATGACGATAGGAAATCATGAATTTGACAAAGGTGCTCAAAACTTTGCTGTAGATTTTGCTTCTCAGGCAAATTTTTCTATTATTAGTGCAGATATCAATGCTAGTGCAAACTCTGAATTAAAAAATATTATTAAACCATATATAATTAAAGAGATAGATGGAGAAAAAATTGCTATTGTTGGTGATAGTATTGATGCTTCGGTTATTTCAAATCCTGGAGCAAGTATCGTATTTGCAAACTACTTGACAAGTGCTCAAAAAAGTGTCGATAGATTACAAAAAGAGGGTATTAATAAAATTATTTTCTTAACACATCTTGGATATATAACTGATAAATATTTAGCACAGCAAATTCCAGATATTGATATTATTGTTGGAGGACATTCTCATACTCTTCTTGGTGATTTTACAGATCTTGGGTTGATAAGTGAAGGAAGTTATCCAACGGTTGTGCATCATGAAAACTCTCAAACTTTGATTGTTTCAGCATATAAGTGGGGAGAAGTTGTTGGTGATTTAAATGTTGTTTTTAATGAGCAAGGTGTTATTACCCAATATAATGGTACACCTGTAATGCTTGTTGATGATATATTTTTAAGAAAAGATATGAATGGTGACAAGGTAGAGGTTAATGCAACGATTCAAGCAGAGATAGAGAAAGTATTTGCTTCTATGTCAAATATTGAAGTAGAAGCTGCCGATAGTGCTGTAAAAGCAATTATTGAGAGTTATAAACCTCAAGTAGATGACTTAATGCATCAGCGTATTGCAATAGCAGCAGAAGATCTTATTAATGTAAGATTACCAGGTTCTATAGATCCTGAAAGTGGAATATTTCTAGCTCATGGTTCCATGATAGCTCCTCATGTGGCACTTGCTATGTATGAAAAAGCAAAAGAGATTGGTGGGTGTGATTTTGCTCTTCAAAATGTTGGAGGGGTTCGCATTAGTATTCCTCAGGGTGATATAACAATAGGGGAAGTATATACCCTTCTTCCTTTTGGCAATACACTTGTTACTTTCAAAATGAAAGGTGATTTGATTAAAATAATGCTTGAAAATGCTATTGATCGAGCGTATATTACTCAAGAAAATATGGGAGCTTTTCCCTATTTGGCAGGAGCGAAATTTACATTTTCTCAAGAAAACGAAAAAGGAAGTAGAATTGTAGCATTTCAAGTAAAAAACAGTGATGGTGAATGGGTTGATTTTGATACAGAAAAAACTTATACAATCGCTACTAACGCTTATGTCGCGGGTGGGGGCGATTACTATAGTGAGATATTACAAGTAGCAGATAAAACAGATACAGGTTTTATAGATGCAGAAATTTTTATTGAGTATCTTCAAAAGGTAAAAGTTCTCCAGCCACTTGCTGAAGATCTTTTACCTGTGACATGTTTAGAGGTTCATGAATAGCAACTCTTTTTAAGATGCTGCTTCTCCTCTAGTTATTTATCAAGTTCTACATCAATAGAGAGGGCTTCAACCCCTTCGTGTGTCTCTTTTTGGATAGAGACACCTTTGACATTGATATATTTTTTGACAACTTCTATAATCTCAGCTTTGAGTTCATCCATAAATGGAAAATTTGCACTCTCTCGATCTGACATAATAGCGATAGTAAGTCTGTCCTTCGCTGTTTTTGCGCTGCGTTTTTTATTGAAAAAAGAGAACATTATTTAAAAATCCCCTTTATTTTGCTCATAAAACCTTTAGCATCATTTTCTACATCAACAAAATCAACTTTTTCATCACAAATGCGTCGTGCAATGCGTGTATATGCTTGTGCTGCTGCTGCATCTTGAGAAAGAATAATAGGTTTTCCTTGGTTAGAAGCTTCAATAATCCCTTTATCTTCTGGAATTTTTCCAATAAGAGGGATATTTAAAATATCGAGTATATCTTCACTGCTGAGCATCTCTCCACTTTGTACCATTTTTGGATCTATTCTGTTGATAATAAGATATTTTTCTACCTCTTGACCCTCTTTAACTTTTTGGCTTTTAGAGTCTAAAATACCAATAGCTCTATCTGCATCTCTAATGGAAGATACCTCAGGATTGACAACAACAATAGCTCTATCGGCAAATTCGATAGTATGTTCATAACCACTTTCTATCCCTGCTGGTGCGTCAAGAATAACAAAATCAAAATCTTGCTTGAGCTCTTCTACCATTTTTTTGATCTTTTCTGATTCCAAAACAGATTTGTCTTTTGTTTGAGATGCTGCTAAAAAAGAGAGGTTTGGTGTTATTTTTGATTTGATAAGTGCTTGTTTAAGACTAATACCATCATCCATAACATGTACCATATCATATACAACACGGTTTTCGAGTCCTAAGTGCATATCAAGATTTCTTTGTCCAATATCGAAATCAACAACAACACATTTTTTGCCGTTTTGTGCAATACCTACACCTAAGTTTGCTGTAGTGGTTGTTTTTCCAACACCACCTTTTCCACTAATAACTGCAATAACTATACCCAACTTTTCTCCTTTAATACTGGTGTGATTACTATTTCATCATTGATAAGTTCTACACGATTGAGTTTGTCTTGTAAAAAAGAGTTATCAATCTCAACATCGTGAAAAACAATATTCGCTTTGTTTGAAGCTTGTAACATCATAAAGTTACCATTACATCGGATCGAGCCATCAACAACTTGTGTAATGATAAGTGTCCCATTAATGATAATACTTCCTCCACTGTTAACTCTGTTAAGAAGAAGTAAATCTCCATCAATGTTTAGCTCTTGACCACTTCTTATAAGTTTATCTAAAACTTGTAAATTTTTTTGTATCGGTTTTTCTTTTGGTTGCTTTTTCTCTTCAGGTATTTTTGGTGTCATCTGTGTTTGTGTTGGTGTAGACTTTTTTGGTATATCCACATTAAACACATATCGAAGCGCTTTTTCTTGTAAATAACGCTCTATTCGATCATTTTTTTGACCAATAATAGAGATAAGATGATTTTGAAAAAAGAGATAGTTTTTATCGAAAAAGGAGATAAATCTCTCCTCATCCTCAAGAACAACCTCAAATACTTTTACTGAGTATTGTTTTGTTTTCAAGCTTATACCCCATCAACTCGTAAAACTTTTGTATTTCCAACCATTAGCTCAATTGTCATAACAATTCTTTTGAAAACACTCTCTTGACGGTATTCTAAATTATGTTTTTTACAAATATCTTTAACGATAGGTTGCATTTGTTGATAGAAAGAGTGTGGCATATTTGGAAAGAGGTGGTGTTCTACTTGGTAGTTTAAAAAACCGTGTAAAAAGTCTATGAAATCACTTCCCGTATTGTAGTTTACACTTCCCATAATTTGACGAAGATAGTATTCTCCTTGTGTTTTATGTGGTGTAGAAAATTGGTAAATATCTTCTGCTGAGTGGTTTGGTACAATCACTAAAAATGAATGAAGATTTGCCCAAAGTTCCCCAAGTACCATAAACAAGAGTGCAAAACCTACAGCACTCCAACCAAATGGCAAGAAAAGAAGTGGTAAGAAAACAAATTGGAAAAGTCCGTATGGTAAAAGGTACTCTTTCCATAACTCTTTCCCTTTTTGTGTAAATGGTGACCATTCATAATCCTGATTTCTTACATCATTCATATTTTTATTATCTTTGTTTTCTAAAATACGCTGTGTATTTGGTGCATAATATGCAAGTTTCCAAACAGCAGCAAAGATGTAGATGATAGCATATTTAAAAAACATAGGCATTTTTGATTCATGTAGCCATTCTAGGTTTTTTTCAACATTATCAGGATCATCAAGTTCGCCTAAATGGTAATGGTGCATAATATTATGCTCATAAGCCCAAGCATCAGGTTTTATCCAATCAAGCCAGTCAATGTAGCGTCTCCACCCTTTTGCAAAACCTGCTTTGGTATATTTCTCAGGAATATTTGGAACTTTATCATAGGCTCCGTGTAAAATAGGGTGCGTTACATTTGCCCAGCGAGCAACATTACCTACTCCCATTAAAAAGGCTCCAAAGATGCCTAAACTCCAGAACCAAAAACCTCCTATTCCACTTGTTGCATCCATAATAATTACAAATGCAATAAGAAAAAATCCACCAAAAGTGGCAATTCTTCCCCATCTTTCAAGTTTTAAGAGATGTTGGTAATCATCCTCTCCCACTTCAATAGTTTTTTTGATTTCATCAATATCTTTTTGAAGTTGTGCCTGATCGACCTCTTCATACGGTGTGTAGTGTTTCTCTGTTGTGCTCAAGAATCTCTTCCTTTTCTTATATATTTTATTTGGCTCTATTATAGTACATAAATGCTAAAATAAAAGTGAACTTAATAGTATGTAAATATCATTTTGGATAAAATGGCAATAATTAATTATAAAAATTGGAGAGATATATGGACGCTGCCAAATATATTTGGATGAATGGAAAATTTGTAACTTGGGATGAAGCAAAAGTACATGTACTTTCTCACACACTACATTATGGTAATGGTGTGATTGAGGGAACAAAAGCTTATAAAACTGCTAAGGGTTATGCAATTTTTCGTTTAAATGATCATACAAAACGCTTAAAAGAATCAGCTAAAATGACCCTGATTGATATCCCTTATACAGTAGAAGAGATGAATCAGGCGCAAATAGATTTAATTAAAAAAAATGAGTTCACTGGTGATAATGTATATATTCGCCCATTTGCCTTTTTAGGATATGGTGTGATGGGTGTATACCATAAAGATGCACCAGTTGAGACTGTAATGGCAGCATGGGAATGGGGTGCATATCTTGGTGAAGAGGGACTTCAAAAAGGGATTAAACTCAAAATTGCTTCTATGACAAGACCTGCGAATACTTCTAATATGGGAAAAGCAAAAGCAACTGCAAACTATTTAAATTCACAAATGGCAAAATATGAAGCGATAGATTGTGGTTATGATGAAGCTCTTTTACTTGATGATCAAGGGTATGTAGCAGAAGCAAGTGGAGCGTGTTTCTTTATGGTAAAAGATGGAGAGTTAATCACTCCACCAAACGATAATTCTTTAGCATCTATCACACAAAAAATGGTAATAGAACTTGCTGAAGATATGGGTATGAAAGTTTCAAGAAGACGCATAACTCGTGAAGAGGTTTATGTTGCTGATGAAGCATTCTTAACAGGAACTGCTGCTGAGATTACTCCTATTGCGATGGTTGATGCAAGAGAGATAGGCAGTGGCTCTCGTGGTGACATTACAGAAAAAATACAAAGCACTTATTTTGATATAGTGTTTGGTAGAAATGAAAAATATGAGCACTATTTAACATATATAGATGCACAATAATTAAAATAAAAAAAGGGATATAGATGGCGTCAGATATGAATGACTATTTCAATAAAAAAAAGAGTGAAAGTGGAGGATTTAAAAAAGATTCCTCTTCAAATGCAGGGGGTTCTAATAATAATGGACCTCAAGTGCCAAATGTAGATTTTAATTTTGGTGGTGCAAAAGCAGTATTGAGTTATTTTCTTATAGCTATTGTTTTGTTGTTAGTTGTAGCAAAACCTTTTACAATTATACAAGAGGGTGAAAGAGGTATACTCAGTACGAATGGTAAGTATCAAAATCAAGCACTTTTACCAGGACTCCATTTTATTATACCTGTAATTCAAAAAGTATATATTGTAGATACAAAAGTTCGTATTATCAACTATGCTTCTCGTATAGAAGCAAGTTCAAACAGAGGCTCTGGCATCATTACAAAACCAGCAATTACAGTACTTGATAAAAGGGGTTTACCTGTAAGTATAGAACTTACTGTACAGTATAGACTAAATGCACAGTTTGCAGCGCAAACAATCTCTAACTGGGGTTTTAGCTGGGAAGATAAAATTATCAATCCTGTTGTAAGAGATGTTGTGAGAAATGTTGTCGGTAAGTATGAAGCAGAACTTTTACCACGAGAGAGAAATACCATAGCAGCAGCTATAGAAGATGGTATAAGAAAAAGTATAGAATCTCTTAAAAATTCGCCTGCTATTTTACAATCTGTACAGCTTCGTGAAATTGTTTTACCAAAAAAAGTAAAAGAGCAAATTGAACGAGTTCAACTCGCTAAACAAGAGGTTGAACGAGCACAACAAGAGGTACAAAGAGCAAAACAAGAAGCTCTTAAACGAGCAGCAGAAGCGCGTGGTGTTGCTGAGAAAGCAAGAATTGAAGCACAAGGGAAAGCAGATGCAGTAACGATTGAAGCTGAAGCGAATGCAAAAGCAAATATTTTAATTGCAAAATCTTTAACAGAAAAATTATTACAACTTGAGCAGATGAAAGTGCAAAATAAATTTAATGAAGCACTTCGTGATAACAAAGATGCAAAAATCTTTTTAACACCAGGTGGTTCAACACCAAATATCTGGGTTGATATGAAAAATGCAAAACAAAGAACGACGGCGAAGTAAGCATGGAAGAGATACTTAATAGAATTGATTGGCAAAAGCAATCTCTTTTGCCTGTAATTGTTCAAGATGTAAATAACAATGAAGTGCTTATGATGGCATATATGGATTATCAGGCACTTGAACTTTCACTTGAGACAAAAATAGCGCACTATTTTTCAAGAAGTAAACAGCGTATCTGGAAAAAAGGGGAGAGTAGTGGTCATACTCAAGAGATTCAATCTTTTTTCCTTGATTGTGATAATGATACTCTTCTTATAAAAGTGAAGCAAAATGGTGTAGCCTGTCATACAGGGCGTCGTTCATGTTTTTTTACTGAACTTGAAAGTGGCGAGAGTGTGAGTGATGTTGAAATAGATACACAAGCAGCTTATGGTGTGATAGATACACTTTATCATACAATTCAGGAGCGTAAAAATGCAGATCCTTCATCATCATGGACAGCAAAACTTTTAAGTAAAGGTGAAAATACTATTTTGAAAAAAGTGGTAGAAGAAGCTGGTGAATACTGTTTTGCACATAAAGATAATGATGAAGATGAGATGGTATATGAAGCAGCAGATTTAACATACCATATGCTTGTTGCACTTGCTTCAAAAAATATCTCTCCAGATAGAATTAAACAAGAGCTTGCTCGCCGTTTTGGTATGAGTGGTATTGAAGAGAAAAACTCAAGGAAAGCTTAGGTGAAAGAGAAAATCATCGCTTTTGTGCACACTTTGGGGATGTATGATTATATACTTTTTGGAAGTGTGGTTTTTCTCTTTTTCTTTTTCCTCATTATGGCTATTGTAGTGAGGCAGAGGCTCGGACTTGCTTTGAGCTTCGTTATTTTTGGTTTCTCACTTTTAATGTTTGGTCCGACAGTAGGATATATAGAACTTCATAAATATCTTTATAAACATACACTTACACTTTCTTCTTATAAAAAATTACATTTTACAGATGCTGTTGTGATTCATGCTTTGTTGAAAAATGATTCACAATTTGATTTTAAAGAGTGTGTGATTAATGCAAAAGCCTTAAAGGTAACTCCAAATAAATATAAAAACTATATTTTAAAATTAAAGCCTTTTCAAAAGATGTCGATGATTGAGAAAGATATAAAAAAGGGTGAGGTGCGAGAGATTAAGATGTTGATGGAACCATTTACATATACAAAAGATTTTACCATTGCAATAGGAGCTAATTGCCGATGATACTTTTAAACTACTGGCACTATATTGCTTTGGGTATAATTTTTCTTCTTTTTTTAAGTGGTGTGTATTCTTCATTGAAACAAGAAACTTTTAAAATGAGAGTTTCTATGTTTTTTTCTGTTGTTTTAGTTAATCTTTTTTTGGCACTTTTTTCTCTTGTTTTGGTTGATAAATATACCAAAGAGGTCTCTTTGCATAAACTTAAAAATAAGAGGTTATTGAGTATAGAGAAAATCATTTATACAGGTCTTGTAAAAAATGATGGTTCCTTTCCTGTTGGAAAAGTTGTTTTAGAGATTAAACTTGTCAATAAAGGGCATGAAACAGGTAGAGTAAAAGGTGGTAATTTTTATAAAGCCAGTGGTTTTTTTGACTTTTTTTCAAGTGGTTTTAATAAAACAAAATATAAACCACAAACAGTTGTCAAAGAGTTTGTAGTTGCAAAAGATTTACAGCCTGGTGAGGTGAAAGCTTTCCGTGTTTATTTCGATTATCCACCCTATTTTCGCAATGTAGCACAGTTTACAAAGCTAAAAGCAGATACTAGTATTTAAGCCCTACTGCTTTAAGTGCTTTATTGATATGTTTGATTTGTTGGTTTTTATTACGACACCATTGTGGTGCTAAAAGGGAGTCGTCATCTATACCTGCTGTGACTCTTTGAACGCTTACATGTAAGGGTTTCATTTGTATAGATTTTACTAAGGTATCAAGATATAGTTCCTCTGATATAGGTTGAAATATTCCTTTTGCATAGTCATTTGCAAGTGCTGTTCTTTTAACGACATAGAGGGGATGGTATTTTACACTATCAATCCCCCAGCTATAAGCCTCTTTAGAGGTTTGAAGCATCATCTCTTGTGTTTCATCCGGTAAACCAAATATAAGATGACCACATACATGTAAGCCTGCTTTTTTTGATTTTAAAATCCACTTTTTGACATTATCACTGTTATGACCACGGTTGATACGCTCAAGGGTAGAGTCGTATACGGATTGTATTCCAAACTCTATCCAAATCTCTTTTGTTTGATTGAGTTTAGCTAAATATTGAAGTGTTTCATCGGTAATACTGTCACTTCGTGTACCTATACTGAGTCCAACAACATTCTCAAAAGAGAGTGCTTTGTCGTAAAGTGCTTTGAGTGTTTCAAAAGGAGCATAAGTATTTGTAAAAGATTGAAAGTAGACTAAAAACTTTTGAGCACCATACTCCTCTTTTTGTCGTTGAGAGATAGCTTTAAATTGAGATTCAAGCTGCTCAAGTTGTTTTTCTAAAAAAGGATTTTCTTTTGATTGAAGATTTAGATGGAAACCTTTGAGTGCAACAACTGTATCTGTTGAAGCTGAAAAAGAGTCATTTTCACAAAAAGTACAGCCACCTTTAGCAACTGTACCATCTATGTTTGGACATGTAAATCCTGAAATATTGATGCCGACTTTATAAACTTTTGCACCAAATTTTTCTCGAAGATAAGTGCCATATGTATAGATTTGTTTCATTAAACGATATACTTACCTGTAAAACATGCTGTACAGTATTTCTCTTCATCTACTGTAGAATTAACACTTTTAAGGAGCGATAGTTCATCAAGGTATGCTAAAGAATCAGCTTCAATGAAGTCACAAATCTCTTGCGTTGACATATTTGCAGCAATAAGTTTTTCTTTGTCTGGTGTATCAACTCCATAAAAACATGGATCAGTTGTTGGAGGGGATGAGATACGCATATGTACTTCTGATGCACCTGCTTCTTTTAACATTCTAATGATGCGTTTAGAAGTTGTTCCACGAACAATAGAGTCATCAACCACTACAACTCTTTTTCCCTTGATAATGTCAGTCATTGGAGAGAGTTTCATTTTTACTTTTAAATCTCTCATCTCTTGAGTTGGTTCTATAAAAGTACGACCAATGTAATGGTTACGCATAATTCCCATTTCATAAGGGATACCACTCTCTTGAGCATAACCTATAGCAGAAGGTACACCACCATCAGGAACAGGAATGACCAAGTCTGCATCAACAGGAGCAATGCGTGCTAACTCTTTTCCCATATTTTTACGAGTTTCATAAACTGATTGACCAAATACAGAGGAGTCAGGGCGTGCAAAATAAACATATTCAAATATACAGTGTTTTGGTGTAGGTTCAAAAACCTGAATACTTTTTGGTGCTTTCCCTTCTTCGAAAATAACAAGTTCACCAGGCTCTACATCACGAATATATGTTGCACCCACAAGATCAAAAGCACATGTTTCACTTGCAACAATATAGCCACCATTTGGAAGTTTTCCAAGGCTTAGTGGTCTAAAACCGTGTCTGTCTCTCATCGCAAACATTTTTGTACGACTTAAAAAAACAAGAGAAAAAGCTCCCTCAATGCGTTCAACAGCGTCTATGATTCTATCAAGAAGTTTATCTTTTGAAGATTTTGCTATAAGGTGAATAAGGTTTTCTGTATCCATAAATGTCTGAAAAATGGCACCTTTTTCAATGAGCTTGTTTCTTACCTCTTCTGCATTTGTTAGATTTCCATTATGAACAATAGCCATCTCACCTAGATCATAACGAGCAAAGACGGGTTGTGCATCTAAAATGGAATCATCGCCTGCTGTAGAGTAACGGGTATGCCCTACAGCAGCATTACCTTTGAGTGTTTTAAGATTTTCTTCATTGAAAACCTTCATCACTAAACCACGATCCTTAATGGTATGCACTTTTTGACCGTCAGCTGAGCTGATACCAGCTGCCTCTTGACCACGATGCTGTAAAGCATGGAGAGAAAAGTAAGCTAATTTTGAAGCTTCCTCATGACCAAAAATTCCTACAACTGCACATTTTTCGTTCATATTTTCGCGCAAGATAAAGTCCTTAATAAATAGTGCTGTAATTATACTAAAAATAGCTGTAAATTATCTCAAAGCTATCTTAATTATTTTAAAAAAATTGGAACTTAATTTGCTTTATATATTTCTAAACTTCATGGGGTTGCTAGAATGGACATCATACTTCGTAATAATCTTATTCTTGTAAGAACGGACTTTGCTACATTAAATGCGCCATGGATGCATGAATTTTTGAACTTACATGTAAGAGGAATGCTCTTCTTACCAAAAGCAGTTCTGGTTTTTAAAAATGAGGCTCTTAAAGAGCATAGAGAAAAGTTTTTGAGACATTTAAGTGAACATTATGCTAAAGTTCATGATTTTGATTCTCAATTTTTTTTGCGTTCCATGCTAAAGTATACAATACAACCTATCAAAATAGAACTTCAGCGTTTAGAAGAGATGGAAAGTGTAAAGGTACATTTGTATGCGTATGATAAAAATACTGTACTTATTACCCTTGATTCTCCTAACGCATGGGTTATTAATTATATGCGTTCACAGCTTGAAGTATATGTTGAAAGGGGAACAGATCTCTCTCTTGTTGTGGATGTGAGTGATGTTAAAGCCAAAGCACGACTTGATAGAACACTTAATAAACGCTATATTTTACATTATCAAATCCACTACACTTTTGATAATCATTTTATGTCAAAACTTTACAGTGATTTTACAAGTTACTCGTTTGGTGATTTGGTACAAGCTGATTTTGCAGATAAAAATAAACAGTTTTATACCATTTTGGAATGTCCAATAGGTGCATCTCAAGATGTGTTAAAAAGAAGTTATAAGAAATTAACAAAAGTGTATCATCCTGATAAAGTCTACCATGAACAACCACATATGATTGCTCATTATACACATAAATTCCAATTACTACAAGAAGCGTATGAGGCTTTGCGCATTGTGAGTTGATTTTTGTTTTAACAAAAGTTGAAAATCATCACAACTGTAAAGTGCTAGCTCTTTGGAAACAAGATTCTCTAGCTCTTTGGAAAAACCTCTTTTTGCAAAAAAAATAATTTGTGTTGGTTCAATGGAAAGTTTTGCACATTTATCTTTGAGTTTATGGAGCTCTTTTTTGTTGATTTTACGATTACTCCATTTACATTCACCTACATAAATTCTTTTTTTGGAAGTTGTCATTAAAATATCAATTTCTGTTTTTGCATCCCAATAACTTCCAGAACTTTCAATCACTTCATCCCTAAGATGATAATTCAGTAAAATTTCAGAGAGTTCTTCAAATATTAAACTTGTATAACTGTTGTACTTTTCTTGAAAATTTTTCAAAAAAGGTGCATAATTTTTTTCTTGAATCTCTTTATGATGGGGTACTATAAAATAGAACCAAAAACGAAGAAAAGCTGTAGTAAAAAGTACTTTATGAGAAATACGATGACGCGCTTCTTCTCTTTTTAATTTTTTCTTTGGGTATTGCTCTTTGGGATGTCTCTCTCGAGAGTATTCGAGTTGAATGATCCCTTTTTCTTGTAAAAAATGGAGAGCAGCACCTCCATTACCATTATTTAATTTAGCTTTATTGAAAGCTGAAAATATACGCCTGTCTCCTGTTGCTAATGCTCGTAAAAGTTTCGTGTGCTGAGGGTTAGATAAAGTGAGTAGTTCTATTTGTTCATGTAAAAATGTATAGTTTTCAAGAATATATTGTTGTATGAGTTGAGAAAGAGGGCGTGTTGTGTCAATAGTGATATCTAGTCCACCAAAAATAGAAAAATAGGAAATTTGTGTTTCCATATCCTGAGGATAATTACGAAAATAAAAAGAGCGAAATTGCTCTAAAAGTCTATTAGATATCATAAGATGTATTGTAACATAAATCTCGATTTGTTGAAGTCTATACTAGAAAGAAAAAATGTGAAGTGGCTCCGGATACTGGATTCGAACCAGTGACCAAATGATTAACAGTCATCTACTCTACCGCTGAGCTAATCCGGAATATTTGTGTTTGAGTGGTGCGGACGAGAGGACTTGAACCTCCACACCTTGCGGCACCAGATCCTAAGTCTGGCGTGTCTACCAATTTCACCACGTCCGCGTGGTTAAAGTGTTTAATGTCACTTCTGACAAACAGTTTTAAAAAGTGGTACGCCCTAAAGGATTCGAACCTTTGACCTACGCCTTAGAAGGGCGTTGCTCTATCCAGCTGAGCTAAGGACGCTCATATAATTTAAAAGTCAAAGTTGTATGCCTAAATGGCTTTTTTATAAATAAATGGTACGCCCGATAGGATTCGAACCTATAACCCTCGGAGCCGAAATCCGAAACTCTATCCAGTTGAGCCACGGACGCTTACTTATTTAATTTATAGTTATTTGTTTTTATATTTTAATTTCATGGGGTGGGATACGAGATTCGAACTCGCGGCCCCCAGTGCCACAAACTAGTGCTCTAACCAGCTGAGCTAATCCCACCATATTGACGATTATAAAATATAAAAGTTGAATATCAAAAAAAATGGTCGGGGTGAAAGGACTCGAACCTTCGGCCCCTTGGTCCCAAACCAAGTACTCTAACCATACTGAGCTACACCCCGACCTGAACATTAAAAAGCTGTTATGCTTAGTAATGAGGTCGAAATTATAGACAACTTCCTAATAAATGTCAAGGGTTTTTTGAAAAAAAGTAAAAAAAATTATGATTTTTGTCAATTTATCGTATAATTAGGAATATTTAAAGAGGTAGAACATTAATGAAAGTAGCAAGGTTTAGTAGAATAGGGTTTATTTTAGCAGCAGCAGGAAGTGCTGTTGGACTTGGAAATATTTGGAAGTTTCCTTATATCGCAGGTGAATATGGTGGAGGTGCATTTGTTTTAGTGTATCTTTTAACAGTTTTGTTGATTGGTTTTTCAATTATGATAGCTGAGATGCTTATAGGGTATCTAGGAAGACTTGATACTGTTTCCTCTTTTGAAAAACTTGCACCAAAGCGAAAAAAATTTTGGAAATTTGGAGGTTTTCAATCTTTAGCAGGGCTTTTTATTATGATTTTTTACTCTGTAGTGATTGGATGGATATTTCATTATATAGTGACATCTATTACTTATTTACCATCTTCTGTTAAAGAAGCAGAAACAACTTTTTCAACAATGCTTCATAGTGGTTTTTTAACACAACTTTCTTATCATACACTTGCTGTTGTTGTAATTACTTATGTTTTAACGAAAGGTATCAAAGGGGGAATTGAGAAGTTAAACAATTATCTTATGCCTCTTTTGATGATTATTTTAGCAGGGATGTTTGCGTATGCCTTAACATTAGATACTTTTTCTCAAGCGCTCTCTTTTATGTTTGCACCTGATTGGTCTAAAATTAATTCAGAAGCTTTTGTAACAGCTGTTGGGCATGCATTTTTTACACTCTCTCTTGGGATGGGTGCAATTATGACTTATGCTGCTTCTTTAGAAAAAGATTCAAATCTCGTTAAAGCTGCTTTTTGGGTAGTATTTTTAGATACACTTATTGCAATAGTGGCTGGGCTGATGCTTTTTACATTCCTTTATCAATATGGTTCGGGTCCTGCAAAAGGTCCAGGATTAGTTTTTATCTCTTTACCTGCAGCATTTTATGAGATGGGTATTTTAGGGAATATTTTTGCTGTACTTTTCTTTATAGCTTTAGCGTTTGCAGGTCTTACATCCTCTGTTTCACTTGTTGAGCCTATGGTACAGTACTTTATAGATAGATTTTCTTGGGGAAGAGTAAAAGCATCTATTGCAATGGGCTTTTTCTTTTGGTTTTTTGGAATATTTGCTATTCTCTCCAATATTGATGGAGCAAAAGAGTTGCTCACTTGGGGAGGAAAAAACTTTTTTGATTGGGTAGATTATGTAACTGCTGCTATTATGCTTCCTCTTGGTGGGCTTATTATGGCCGTTTTTGTTGGTTTTGTGATTCCTCGTAGTGAAGTTGAAAGAGTGATGCAACCACAATTACAATGGGCATTTGAGGCATGGTATTTTTCTCTTCGTTATATCACTCCTGTTGCGATGTTTGTTGTGATGCTCTCTTTAATGGGAGTTTTATAATGGATATTTTCAAGGAGTGTAAACAACTTTTAGAGGAAAAAGGGGTTAATACCCATTCATCTATAGATTTTGAAGTGAACGGTGAGATGATGAGTCTTACTTTAGAATATATTATAGATACTTACATGCAAGCTTCTCAAGAATCACAGTTGGTATTTTTAAGAGCACTCCAAAAGTCTTCATCTTCACCTCAAGAGATACAAGCTTTTTTTGAAGGGATGGGTAAGTTGTTGTTAATGACACAGCTGACAGATAAGGATCTCTCAACACTCTCTTAAAAAAGGAGAGCCAGAAGAACAATGAGAAGAACAGGTGGTGTTACAAGAATACCAAATTTGGCATACGAGTAGAAGCTTATATAGATTCCTTTCTTTTTAAGAGAGTGAAGCCATAAAAGTGTTGCTAAGGATCCAAACGGGGTCATTTTTGGTCCAAGATTACACCCTATGATATTGGCATAAATCATAGCATCATTCCCTATATGTTTTAGTGATATATCCATAATCATAATAGTAGGAAGATTATTCATTATCGCTGAGAGTGTTGCCGATAAAAATCCTGTGCCTATAACAGCGATTATTTTTGATTGGCTATTGAGATAGTTGAGAATTTCTGAGAGTTCATTTGTTAGTCCGACATTTTTAAGTCCATAAACTACGATATAAAGTCCCAATGAAAACCATACTATTTGCCATGGAGCTTCTTGTATTATTTGTTGTGCTTCTACACTCTTGCATAAACTTGCAATGATTAAAAAACTAAGAGCTCCTCCAAGAGCAAAAAGGGAGATGGGAAGCTGATAATTTTCTGCTAAAAAATAACCAAGAAATAAAATAGCTAGAAAAAACCATGAAAAATAAAAAACTCCTTGATGTTTAATAACACTTGATGCAGGTGGGAGCAGCTCTACATCTATCGTCTTTGGTATCTCTTTATGAAGAACTCCATAAAGTACAAGCATACTGATAAAAACACTTATAATGTAAGGAAAAAACATCTTTAGCATATAATCTTGGAAACCTATATGAAAGTAGTTTGCTGTTACAATATTGGTTAAATTGGAAAAGATAAAGGGTAAAGAAGCACTATCACTGATAAAGCCTCCTGCTAGTAAAAAAGCAAGTATTGTTTTTGTATTGAGTTTGAGTACTTTCATCTTAGCAAGTAAAATAGGTGTAAGAATAAGAGCTGCACCATCATTTGCAAAAAGAGCTGAAACCAATGCTCCTAAAATAATAGAATAAAAAAACATTTTTTTTCCACTGCCTTGAGAGAGTTTTGCCATTTTAAGAGCTGACCATTCAAAAAAACCTATAGTATCTAAAACCATAGATAGAATAATAATACCTATAAAGGTGAGTGTAGCATCCCAAATAATACTAAAAACAACTTCTACATCGTGAAAACTCACTATATCTAAAGCAAGAGCAGTGAGAGCAGCCAACATAGCTGTTGTCCCTATTTGAAGCCCTTTTGGTTGCCAAATAATGAAAATAAGAGTGATGAAAAACAGTGTAGAAGCTAAAATCATTAAAGCCCTAACTCTAGTCTAACAATGGGAGTGAGTTCCATAGTGATAAGCTTGAGTGTTTTTTCAAAAGCACTATAGGGTTTTTTATCGGGATCTTCATACCCTACATGGATTACTTTAGTTTTGTTTGGGAAGATAGGACATGATTCTTTGGCATTGTCACACACAGTCACAACAAGATCAAACTCTTCATCAATGACTTTGTCTAGTGTTTTGGAATGATAACTATCTTTCCATATCCCTTTTTCTTGGAGCACTTTTTTTGCATTTGGATTCACTTTACCACTTGCTTTGACACCAGAACTATACGCTTTGACACCATCTAAATAGGCATTGAGTACAGCTTCAGCAATGATAGATCGACAAGAGTTTCCAGTACAGAGTATTAAGACTTTTTTATCCATTATCTATTTCCTTTATAGTTTTTTTCCATAGAGAAGTGTTGCACTGTAGCGACCTCCCCAAAGAACAAATAAAAGTATCCATGCTGTTGCAGTGATGTCAAAAAGAAAATCTGTACCCCATCCAAATGCTATGTTAAAACTATAAAGAGCACGAAGAAGTACAATTAACTGTACTCCAAGAAAGATTTTTGTAGCAAAAGTATCACCATGAGGAGCTTGGTTTGAGTGTCCTAAAATAACGCGTGTTCCAAATCCTATTAGTACAGTTGTTAAAAAACCAAGAGCTAAAAGATGTATCGTAAGAAAGTAAAAAGATGTTTCTAAAAACATTTCAGCTGTGACACTTAACGCACCGAGAATAAAACTCAGAGGCAACCAAAAAAGAGCTACATGTAAAACCCAAAGAATAGGGGGTGATTGGAGTGGATGTAACTCCCATCTTTTTATCTCATATGCCATATAACCACCTAGCAAAAGGTTTATAATGAGTGTAAGGGGTTGGAGTTCTAAAATCAGGGAGAAGCTTAACAATAAAAAAAGGTCAAAGACAAGAGGGACAAATTTTGGATTTTTCTGTGCAAAGGAGTGAGAGAAAAATGGAATCATTCTTTGCCCTACACTAAAAGCAAGAAAAATAGCGTACATGTAAAAGGAGAGAATGATGGCACTGTTTTGTATATCTGGTAAAAATAAAGATATAAAAAAGAGGGCATGTCCTACTAAACCAAAGGCTGAAGCGATTAAAATCCAATAAGAGTCGCTCTTATCGTGAGCGTAACCTTGTTTATAAATTTCATACAGTTTGTAAACATTAAAGCCATGAGAAATGAAAAGAGTAACTATTGAAAGATACACCATATATGGAGAAACGATAGCACCAACAATAACACCTATACTACCTATGAGATTACTATAAAAGATAGTTGTATAAAAATCTTTTTCTATCACCTGTGATTGATTAAAGCGAGGAAATGTTGTAAATAAAAAACCTGTAAAACCATTCAGAAATAAGAGAAAAATAATCGTATAACTATGGAAAGTGAGTGTATCTATGGTGAGCGTAATAATCCCTTTATAGCTCAGTAAAAACAGGAGCATAACTATTATTGCATTTGCAATAGCTAAAAGAAAAAAGGGTTGATGAGGTTGTGATAAAAAATAGTTTTTTATAGTGTTGTGTGTTGTATTCATTAAATAAAGTTCCTATACAAGATAATTTTGACCAATTTTTTTACAGTAAGCTTCAATCATAGCATGTTCAAAGTTATTGTTTGTCGCATAGTTATACCCAAATGTTTTTTCCCAAAGTTCATGAGGTTCCATACAAAGATAAAAAAATACCTCTTTATGCCATGGCTTAAAGCTTTTGTATGCATGTTGAAACATCTCTATTTTTGTTTCTAAAGGATAAGATGTTTTACCACTTGCATCTTCATGGGGAATTTGTGTGATTTTTGTATGAAACTCTCTTTGTCGTAGCTGTTTAATAACAGGTTTTATAAAAGTAAGTGTTCCAAAGCTCACAAGAGCAACTTCTGATGGTTGAAACATCTCTAAAAGGGTGTCATACACTTTTTTGTATTCATCAAGATAACCAACATATTCAACGATAGGGTGAAAATGAAAACCAACTTTTACCCCTTTATCAGCTACTTTTCTTGCAGCACGCAGTCTTTTTTCTAAAGAGGCTGTTAAATGTTCTTCATTTTTGATGATAGTTGGAGTATTTAAACTCCATGTACAAAGGATGTTTTTTGGGACATCATGCTCTAAAAGGTAGGAGATATTATCTGATTTGGTTTTAAACTCTAAGATAACATTAGGGTATTTTCGTGCAAAGTCAAACAGGGCATCTAAAATACCTTCTCTGTTTCCAAACATAAGGGAATCACTTGCTTGGCCTGTCCCTATATGGTAGCTTTTATTTGGGTCAAGTTCTAAGTTGAGAAGTTTATCTTTAAAGTTTGCATCAAAAGTGATGGTATTTTGGTTGTAAAAACTCTGAATTGAACAGTAGGAACAATCAAAACCACAACTCTCTACAGCATCAAGTGTTAAAAGATTACAACAGCGTGTTTTTTCACTAGCTACTGGGCATAAACCAAGACCAAAACCCTCTTTTGCTTCTGTTTTAAAGGTGAATTTTTGTTCTTGAGGTATGTTTTTTAAGCTGAAATTATCATAAGAGTTCGGTGTATTACGAATTTTTTCATAAGCTTGTTTAAGTCTTGAAAATACCACTTTTTTTGTTGGATGTTCAGGAAAAATTTCTGCTATTGAGGCTTCGTCCCATAGCTCTAAATCTCGTGCTATATCTATAATTTGTTTAAGCTCTTGGTGGGAGAATTTGTAGGCAAAAGCTTTCTGCTTAATGAACGCTTGTTCTTTCGCAGAAAGTTTTGTAAAAAAGGTATTTGTTATTGCTTGTGTAAATTTTTCATTATAAGAATTCATAAACGAATTCTAGCAAAAAAAGTTCACTATTTTATAGGGATAATTTTTGCTTTTGGTTTTTTTATCTCTACTTTAGGAATTGTCACTGTTAAAATACCATCTTTAAATGCTGTTGTAAGTTTACTTTGGTCTATATTTTCGGGAAGTTGAATCATGCGTTCAAACGAACCATAAAAAATCTCTTTTTTAATAAAATTTTCTTTTTTATTTTCGATTTTTTCCTCTTTTTTCCCTTCAAGTTTTAAAATATTGTGTTCATCTATAGTCAGTTTGATATCATCTTTTGAAACACCAGCCAAGTCAAATTTGATGATATAATCATGAGCTGTATCTTGAATGTCAACACGAGGATAGTTGAAATTACTCAGTTTTGCATTGTTAAAATGAGATTCTATGAGAGAGTTAAAATATTGATTCATTTTTGCGAACTCAGCATCATAAGGAGTTCCTACAAGTTCAGCAGCACTTAAAGGAAGTGTTAATGCACCAAGTAGTGCCATGGTTGTCATTATTTTTTTCATTGTGTATCTCCTTGGTGTATCGCTATTTGATAGCGATACTTTTTGTTTTTTTGGATTCTACTTTCTCCAAAGTAAGATACAATCTTCCATCTTCAAATTTTGCATGGATTTTATCTCTGTCTATATTGTCTGAAAGAACAAAACTTCTAGAGATAACGCCAAAGTTTGATTCACATAGATAGTAATCATCCTCTTTGACTTCATTTTTGTATCTTCTTAGAGCTGTTACAGTTAAGTAGTCATCCTCTACTTTCAATTCTATATCTTCTTTTTTAACACCTGGTAAATCAACCTCTATCGTAAAAGTGTCATTTTTATGTTTTGCTAAGTTTGCAAGTGGCAAGTGAGATGCCACATTGTGAAAAGTATCTTTTACAACCTCTAAACCTTTTTCAACTTTATCTTCTACTTTATTGACTAACTCTTGTGTTGTTTTTGTTACATCCATCATAAACTCCTTTTACTCAATCTCAATTTTTTTTGTTGTCTCTTTAAGTACTGTAAGTTTTGGAATGGTAATCTCAAGTACACCATCTTCTGTATGTGCTTTGACATTATCAACATCTACCTTCTCTGGAAGAGTAAAGCTTCGTGAAAAAGTTCCATAACGACTTTCTATTCTATAGTAGTCATCCTCTTGAACTTCTTCTCTAACCTCTCTTTTTCCTTTGATAGTTAAAACATTTTTATCAATGCTAATATCAACATCCTCTTTTTTTACACCTGGTAAGTCAACTTCGATATAATAAGCATCCTTATCCTCGCGTGTATTAACTGTTGGTGTAAAGTCAAAAACCTCTTTTGGTTCCTCTTGCTCAAGAGCTTGAAATGTATTAAAAAATTCGTTTAGTAAATCAAATCGTCTATCTTTTCTTATTGGGTTTGAATATCTTGTGACTAACATTATGCACTCCTCAAAAATTTTTTATTTGAGAAATGATAGTAAAAAGAGGGAAAGAAGTTTGCTACTTAAGTAGCATTTGAGAACTTTTTTCTAAAAGTTTGTCATAATTTTTAATTTTTATATTACGGCGACTGGTTTCTATAAGATTATCTGCTTTAAGTTGTTTGAGAGTTCTTTCTATAACATGACGAACGGTTCCTAATATTTTTGCGATTTCACTGTTTGAAAGATTATGGAGAAGATGGTATTTAAAGCGTTTGTTAGGATTAAGATTGTCAACAAGAAGATTAATAAGTCTATCTTTTGTATCATAAAGTGCAAGATCTGTACTTAACTCTTCAGTATGTCGCATCTGTGCAGCAATATAGGGAAGAAATTTTTTGTTAAAAGTGGTATCATTTTCTAGCCAGTAACGAACTCTCTCTATTGGGAATTCCAAGACAGTTGCTTTTTCTATTACTTCATAACTTACATCATGCTCTTTATTATCAAGGAGAGAAATAACATCAAACATATCTCCTCTTTTATAGATGAAAATAGTTTGTTCTTTTCCTGTTTGGAGATTGAGTTGATATGTTTTTATGCGTCCATCAACAACAACATAAAAGTGTTTAAGTAAATCATCAGGGAAAAAAGGGGAAGAACCTTTGTCATAAGTGATTGTTTTTGCATATTTGTAAAATTCATCTTCAAAAGACTGGTTTGTGTTGTTGAGTATTTCAAGTTGCTTTGCCATAATGTAAAACTCTTCTTTTTTAAAAATTATAGCTAAAATATGACAATATGTAATAGATATAGCTTTATCATTTTTAAATGGTTATCATTGTCAAAAACTAATTATAAAGAAGGAGTTTGTATGTATCTTGGAAAATGTCCTTATTGTGATGATGGTAGTATTGAAGTGCGTACAAAAGAGGTTCGAGGTAAAAAAGTAAAACTTTATGCGTGTAGTAATGCTCATTGGATGACAGAAGATGGTGAGTTGTTTGAGTTAACACAAGAGGCTACATGTAGCTTTCGAATTTGGCAAAATACTCTTGCTCGTTATGGTAAGTGGCTTACCTATAAAGAGATCCGTATGCTTTTAGAAGATGGTGAGTTGGAAGTGGAGCTTGTAAGTAAAAAATATGGAAAAAAAACTACTTATACAAAGCGTGCAATTTTAGACAAAGAGTACGGAATTAGTATTCTTTGGGAATAGGTTAATAAAAGTTTTACATTTATTTGGATATAATTCTCATCCGCTTTGCTGTTTTAACAAAAATAAGAGTGTTTTTATCTTTATATATAATGTATAGATAAAAGTATTGGCAAGCGAATAATTAAGATTCTTTGCCTAAAAACAGTAAAGACAACAAGATAAGGACTTACGATGAAAGTAAGAGCTTCAGTAAAGAAGATGTGTGATGACTGTAAAGTTATCAAAAGAAGAGGTATTGTAAGAGTTATCTGCAAGAACCCTAAACATAAACAGAGACAAGGATAAGCATGGCTCGTATTTCTGGTGTTGATTTACCTAAGAAAAAGCGTATAGAGTATGGCTTAACATACATTTACGGAATTGGTCTTCATACTGCTCGTCAAATTCTTGACGCAACAGGTATCGACTATAACAAAAGAGTTTATGAACTCAATGAAGCTGATGTAGCTGCAATTACTGCTGAGATCCGTGCTAACCACATGGTAGAGGGTGATCTTCGTAAAAAAGTTGCAATGGACATCAAAGCACTTATGGATTTAGGAAACTATCGTGGTCTTCGTCACCGTCGTGGTCTTCCAGTTCGTGGACAAAAAACTAAGACAAATGCGCGTACTCGTAAAGGTAAGCGTA
>Ga0256843_1000919_pt1 | contig 24208 bp, 19 predicted proteins | sample AlvinellametaG_FD_191572 | JGI IMG/M metagenome (GOLD analysis project Ga0256843, IMG submission 191572) | Pompeii worm associated microbial communities from hydrothermal vent at the East Pacific Rise, Pacific Ocean - Alvinella | ecosystem: Host-associated > Annelida > Integument > Unclassified ... | reverse complement strand
GAAAGGTGTACGATTAGATTCGGCTGTTCCGGCTATTACAAAAATCGTAAAAGCTATCAATGCAGGAATATGTCCTTGAATTAAGAAGATGCCATCGCGTTGTGCATTGATGATACTATCGACATCCAAAGAACCGGCTATCAATATGATGGTTAGCATCGCCAATCCGGCAGATAATTCGTAGCTTATCATTTGTAAACCACTACGCATAGCACCCAAGAGCGAATATTTGTTGTTACTACCCCAACCACCAAAAATAAGTCCTAAAACACCTACTGATGACACGGCTGAAATAAAGAAAACACCAATATTAACATGAAATGCTTGCACACCGGGAGCAAATGAAACTACTGATAGCGATACTAAGGCTGCTACAATAACCAAATAGTAAGCAGTATGGTATAATAAACCGTCTTTTCGGTCGGTGCCTGTAATTTCCTTCGCGACCAATTTAAGCGCATCGGCAATGGTTTGTAACAAACCCCAAGGTCCTACACGATTAGGACCTAAACGCAATTGAAAAAATGCAGCAATACGACGTTCCATATATACCAACATCAGTCCTGCAACTGCAAAAAATGCCAGATACACGGCAGCAATAGCTACATAAGCTAATATTTCGCCGGCAAAACCCAAATTAAGCCCGTCACTTCCTGACAGGTACTCAACGAGTTTGGCAAAATAATTTGTTGTATTTGTTAATATCATTTTATAATAATTTATTTGTTGAATCGATTTGCCTAAAAACAATTCGATTATATATATTTAATGTATCATTTATCTGTCAATATCAGGAATTACAAAATCCATGGTTGCCGAAATAGCAATCAAATCTCCCAACAATGTATTTTTTCCAAGCTTAATTAATGTATTTAAGTTTGAAAAACCGGGAGAACGGAATTTAACGCGATACGGATTTTTCTTACCATCACTGATAATATGCACGCCAAAGTCGCCACGTGCTGTTTCTACACGTTGTAAAAACTCGCCTTTTGGCAATTTGATCAAGGCTTTTGTTTTGGCTTGAATACCATCATCCGGAATATTGTCTATGAGTTGTTCAATAATATTTAACGACTCGTACATTTCTTTCATACGCACATTGTAACGTGCCAAGTTGTCTTTTCCGTCAAGCAATATTTCGTTAAAGTCAACTTTATCTAAGGCACTATACGGTTGTATTTTTCGCACATCGCTGGCAACACCCGATCCGCGTGCTACGGGTCCGGTTGCGCCATACGAAATGGCATCTTCGGGTGATAAAATACCGATACCTTTCATACGTTTGATAAAGATAACGTTACCGGTAAGCAGTTCATCATACTTTGGCAAAACACTTCTAAGATGAGGAATAAACTCCTTCACTCTTTTGACAAAATCTTTGTGCAAATCGAACATTACACCACCCGGTGTACTGTAGTTCATGGTTAAACGTGCACCGGTTGTATCTTCCATGATATCATTAATCATCTCACGGTCGCGGAATGCATACATAAAGGTTGTTAAAGCACCTACGTCCATACCCATAACACCCCACCAAAGCAAGTGAGAAGCAATACGCGTAAGTTCGCCCATAATGGTACGAATTACTTTAACGCGTTCGGGCACTTCAATTTCCAAAGCTTTTTCTATTGCCAAAGCAACCGCTTCGTTATTAATATGTGCCGAAAGATAATCTAAACGGTCGGTAAGGTGAATAATTTGTTTATATCCTTCGTATTCGCATTGTTTTTCGATAGAGCGATGAATAAAACCCAAGTCGGGTTCAATATTCTTAACGACTTCACCGTCCATAGTCAATATCAAACGTAGTACACCATGCGCAGCAGGGTGTTGCGGTCCCATATTGATAAAATACTCTTGCGATTTTAAATCTAATGTTTGTAAGTTTTGTGTATCCATAGCCTAACGAATAATCATTTTAGTTTCATCCATCCAATCTTTTCGCATTGGATAGCCTTCCCAATCTTCGGGCAATAATAAGCGTTTCATTACGCTATGTCCTTTGAAATTGACACCAAAAAGGTCAAAAATTTCTCTTTCATTCAGGTGTGCATTTTTCCAAATGTTTTCGATGGTTTCAATCTCGGGGTTTTCACGATCGGCAATCATTACTTTAACGGCAATCATTTCTCTATCGGTTGAATTTTCCAAGTGATTGGTAATTCCCAGTTCTTTACCCCAATCCATGCCAATCATAGAATATAATGAGTCGAAATCGAAATCGTTTCTGAGTGTCTCCATCAATTCGTAGTAATTTTCTTGGGGAACAGTAATGGTTGGCAACTGCATTCCTTCGGTTACTACTTCCAGATTTGGAAACTTGTTTTGTAATTTATTTATATTTTCCATCATAGAAAATTAATTTGATTAAATATTTATTGATAATGTCATTCAGAAGGAGGCACGATTGATGAATCTTTTTCTTGAAAAACGGAATAGATTCCTCGTTATTCCTACGTCTCCCGATGGTTATCGGGATTATCGGAATGACAATGTTACTTCCCTTCATCAAATCCTACAATAGGATTCTTTTTGGTTTTCATTTTTTCGGTTTTGATTTTCTTTTGCAAGAGCATCATACCGTCTAGCAAAGCTTCGGGACGTGGCGGACAACCGGGCACATATACATCGACAGGTATTACGTGATCGGCACCTTTGACTACGGAATAGGTGTTGTAGTAGAAAGGACCTCCCGAAATAGCACAAGCACCCATGGCAATTACATATTTGGGTTCTGCCATTTGATCGTATAAACGACGTAGCACAGGTGCCATTTTTAGGGTAATTGTACCTGCAATGATGATAACATCTGCCTGTCTGGGGCTAGGACGCGCTACTTCAAAACCGAAACGCGACCAGTCATGACGCGCCGCACCGGTTTGCATCATTTCTATAGCACAACAACTAGTACCAAAATACAAGGGCCATAGCGAGTTGCTACGCCCCCAATTGATAATACTATCTATTGAGCCTACTAAAATATTTCCTCCATTTCCTGCCGGAATGATTTGTCCGGGGAAATCATTTACAATTTCGTTGTGTGAATAGGGTTTCTGAGGTGTATCTCCTATCCAATTTTTTTGATGATCTAAACCCATTTTAAAGCTCTTTTTTTCAATGCATAAACTAAACCTAATCCTAAAATTACCAAGAAGATAATGATATCTACTAAGGCAACACCACCCATTTTCTTAAATACTACCGACCATGGCACCAAGAAAATAATCTCGACGTCAAAAATCAAAAATATTAATGCAAACAGGTAATAACCAATCTTGAAACGCACCCAAGTTGGTCCAATAGTCTCTATCCCACACTCATAAGGCTCTCGCTTGGCAGGATTGTCAGATTTATGCGAAATTAAATTTGATAAGTTATTGGCTATCAATATCAAAGCTATTCCTGCAAAGATAAATACCAATATTGCTACTATTCCCATATTCTTTGATTAAAATGTTACACAAATTTAAACCCTTATACCTGCATATATATGACTTTGGTCATAAAAACAATACAAATTTAGGTAAATAAATTGTAAACTCGGATAACAGAAACAATTAACAGAGAATTGAATTGTTTGTAAAAAAATTAGGTTTTTTATTACGATTTCTGAGTTGATTTGAAAAATATTTCCACAAAATGAATTTAAAAGGTGTAATTTATAATGATTCTATTTTGTTGATGAACCGATGAATCGATGAACCGAGTAATCGATAAGCATTGAGGCGGCTGAGTGTTTTTTATGAGGAACGAATAAAAAATGTATCGAAGCCCCGTTGTTTGATGAACCGATGAACTGATGAATCGATGAATCGTTGTGCAAAGTTTGCAACTTCATGCTTATTAATCCTTTTTATTGACAAATTACAACGCTGTAATTTTGGAAACCAAATCGTATTTTTTTAACGAAAACCCATCCCGATAACTATCGGGACTAAAATTGATAAATTGCGCTTGCACCCATCAATATAATACTTTCCCTAGACCTTTTATCTCATTTAAAAATAAAAAATCTATACATTCAACACTATTATTCATTACTTTTGCTAAAAATACACTGTTATGAACAAAGCTGTTTTTCCGGGTTCTTTTGACCCAATTACCCTAGGACATATCGATATTATTAAGCGTGCCTTGCCATTGTTTGACGAATTGACTATTGCCATTGGTGTAAATGTAGATAAGCGTTATATGTTTGATATTGAAACACGTATGCAAATGATTCGTAATGTTTTTGCCAACGAACCCAAAATTAAGGTAGATAATTACAAAGGATTAACGGTCGATTATTGCCACAAAAAAGAAATGAAATTCATCTTACGTGGCTTGCGCAATCCTGCCGATTTTGAATTTGAAAAAGCCATCGCGCAAACCAATCGTAAGTTGGGTGATGTAGAAACAATATTTTTGTTAACAGGGCCCGAAACCTCATATATCAGCAGTAGTATTGTACGCGATATTTATCGTAACGGCGGCGATGTATCGCAATTAGTTCCTTCGGAAGTTTTACAATTCTTATAAATCATTATCGATGAAAGATACTTTAATCAAGCTGAATATGCTTACTAAAAGATTGGTTATTTTGTTAATAATTTACCAGTTTTTACGTGTATTATTCTTCTTTTTTAACAAACATCATTTTCAAGAAATCACTTTCTCCGGGTTTTTAACCATTATGCAAGGCGGTTTGCGTTTTGACTTGACCGGTCTTTTATACTTGAATCTGTTATACATTATTTTATTTCTATTGCCTTTTAACTTTACAAATACTACTTGGTATAGCAAATTATTATGGGGATTGTTTATGCTGACAAACGGCATCGGTATCGCTTTTAATTTAATGGATATTTTTTATTTTGATTATGTTCTAAAACGGAGTACTGTCGAGGTATTTATGTTTGCCGGCGAATCAAATATCGGTAGTTTATTTATGCAATTTATCAAAGACTTTTGGGTCGGATTTATCATCTTTTTTATACTTATTTACCTTTTGCATAAATGGTATTATTTTGTTGAAAAACCTATTCAAAAAACAACTTTTTCGTTGAAAAATTTTACTTTTAAGACAGCCATTCTTTTGCTAGCCCTATATTTTTCAGTAGTAGGTATAAGAGGTGGTTTTACGCGCACAACACGCCCCATCAGCATCAATAATGCAGGAGCTTATGTAGAAAAACCTTTGGAAATGGCTTTGGTGCTCAACACACCGTTTACCATCATTCGGACTTTAAAAAAACAAGTGTTTAAGCCTGTGCATTATTTTTCAAATGAAGAGTTAAATTCCGTTTTTACACCCGTTAAGCATTATCATTTTGAGCAACCCATGCAAAAGAAAAATGTGATGATACTAATTATCGAAAGCTTTGCCAAAGAATATACCGGCTTGCTCAATAAAGACATTAAAAACTACAAGGGTTATACACCATTTTTAGATTCGTTGATGTTGCAAAGTCATACTTTTGTCAATGCTTATGCCAACGGGCGAAAATCTATTGATGCCATGCCTTCGGTTTTAGCATCCATTCCGTCGCTGATACAACCTTATGTTTTGTCGCCATACAGCACAAACAAAATCAATGGTTTAGGTACTTTGTTGAAGCAAAAATCATATAAAACAGCTTTTTTTCACGGCGCACCCAACGGGTCGATGGGCTTTGATGCCGTTGCCAATTTAACAGGATTTGACGAATATTACGGCATGACCGAATACGGTAAACAAGAAAATGATGGTAGTCCGTGGGGCATTCCCGATGATAAATTTTTACAATACACTGCCAAAGTTTTGGATACTTTTCAACAACCTTTTGCTACGGCTTTGTTTACCTTGTCATCACATCACCCGTTTAAGCTTCCAAAAGGTTTTGAAAGCAAATTCAAAGGTGGTCCATTACCCATCCATAAGGTGATACAGTACATGGACTATTCGTTAAAACATTTTTTTGAAACGGCATCAAAAATGCCTTGGTACAAAAACACTATTTTTGTGATAACTGCCGATCATTGCAGTCAGAATTATTTACCTGAATACAATACAAGCATTGGCAGATATGCTGTGCCCATAATTATTTTTGATCCTTCTGACAAAAAATCTGTACAGTTAGACAGTACTTTAACACAGCAAATCGACATTATGCCTCGACTGTTGCAAAAACTACAATATTCAGGAGATTTTATCTCATTTGGCAATGATCCAACACAAAACAAATCGCCTTTTGTGGTCAATTACACCGGCAATACTTGGATGATTTTACAAGATGACTACATGCTTCGATTTAGAAATAACAAGCCTTTAAATATGTATAATTACAAGAAAGACAGATCGTTAAAAACAAGCATTTTGCATAAAGAACCACAGCAGGCACAAAAAATGACACGTAATTTAAAAGCTTTTATACAGCAATATAAAAACAGACTGATAAATAATAATCTAACTGTTAAAAACTAGCCTTGCGGCTAATTCCTATTTTAATACACCGGCTAAAGTGCACTTCAACTCTATATAAGAACAATCAGTGTTTCTAGTGTCATAAAATTACATTAATAGATTTGCTAAATACATATATTTTATTGGGCTCAAACAGGGATGAAATTTTACATTTTGGTGTATTTGTTTCTAAAAATATTAATATCTAAGTATGATGTCAGGAATATATTTCCGGCTTTAAATTTTAGACTTCAAACCAATTGAAAAAAAACATAAATTACATTTATTATTAAAACCTACGACACTTTTAGATTTTAGTGGTTTAGTTCTTATTATTATTGACCCCAACGGGGTCATACGTTAGTAGAAAAAAAAATGTATCTTCAGTCCTGTCTTCCTCAGGGTTTGCCTACGGCAAACCCTGAGGAAAAGATTAGTGGTAAGTATTGTTATTACTAACGTGTGACCCCTTTGGGGTCAGACATTAAACATCGGATACATTTATAGAATAGTCCATAATATTTTGGTTCCGATAGCTATCGGGAATTTTTGGCTTAATCAAGGAGAAAAACACAGTCGTCCCCAAATTCACTTGGGGACGAGCGAGTTTCGACGCAGAGTAAGTGAAAAATAAACAAAATATTGAGCTAATGTATATTTAAAATTGCTATAAGCAATAAAAAGTTTTTTTAGAGAGAAAATTATTCAAATAGCGCATCAAAATAGGAATTAGCCAGTCTTACTCAATTGTTTCATCATTTACCAACACTGCTGCTCTTCGTTTTTTTCCGTCGATTAATACTTTGAGCGGTTTGTCAAAACGGACATGCTTGTAATATTTCGTCTCTTTGATTAACTCGGCACTATTAAGCAAATCATAGTTAATAGCATCAGGATCCTTGTCCAAGAAAACCGACAAATAGGCAATATTCATCGTGGTTAAATTATGAAAAAAGTGTGATCCTGACGAAGCGTCCAACGGAAAGCCGTCCAAACTGGTTTCGACAATTACTTTGGCATTAGATATATGTGTCCAATTCACCGGAATACCGATAAAACGATCTCTTGTTCCCCAACGCCCCGGGCCAATCAAGATATATTTTTTACGATTAAATTCTTGATTAATTTGTTCGATTTCGGCTGCCATTTCAACTGTTTCTGTTTTGTTAAAAGTTTCATTTTTTACAAAAACTACATCAGACAGATTGCTAATCATACCATTTCCCATACTTTTTTCGGCATACAAAATAAGCTTTTTCTTGTCTAGCTCTTCGGGTTTAAATGTATGATCTTCGGCAGGCATCAACAAAGGTTTTACTTGTAAAATATAGAAAGTAGCGTCACCATCCTCATCGGGTTGTAAATCAACGGCAAATTCTATTTCAACAGGCGTGTCAAATGCTTGCTTTAAACTGTCCAATACATCTTGAATCATTTCGGGTAAGGGAATGTAATCGTTTTGCAAAATACTGGCAAAGTTGGTTACCAAAACACCGCCTTCATCCACTCCGGGATACATAATATCGTTGTTGTAATCATAAGTCGATACCAAATGCGTCAAAGTACCATGTTCGACAGCATCATACAAATCAACTTTTTTGATGGCGGAATAAGCACCTTTAAGTAAATCGATATTCGGATTTTTTAAATCGACTGCGTAAAAATAGTTTTGACTTTGTTTAATTTGGTCTTGTAACGAATTGAGTTGAATTTTGGGATATTTGGGCGCAAATCTATATGCACTCTCCCCTTCTACCACATAAGAACCTAAGCCTATGGCAATTACAGCAAACCCATCCTTGGGTTTCATCGAGGCAAACGGGTAGTAATTATACGATTGTGCTACGCCACTGATGTCGGGATAATATAAGCCTTTATGTTCGCGACCTACTAGTTCTTGTAAAACAATCGACATTTTTTCATCGCCAAGTTTATGATCTAAGGCACGCGCATAATTCAATGCGATATTTGAAAAAGTTGATGCATAAACCAATTTAATGGCATCGATCAATTGTTGCAAACGCCTGTTTTTGTCGTGGTGATTATTCGGAATAATATAGGTTTCAAAAATACCGGCAAAAGGTTGTGTCAAACTATCTTCAAACAAACCGGATGAGCGCACAGCCAAAGGTTTTTTATAACAATCTAGAAATCCGTCGAGTTTTTGCACCAATTCGTTGGACAAACGGGCTTTTAAAAACTTTTTATTGACCTCCTCATCGGTCAGATTCTGCCCTTTTAGTTCTTGCAGATTATTGTCAGCAATAAAATTACTAAACTCTTCGGCGCCTATAATGGCGGTGCGAGGCATTTTGATTTTTAAACCTTCGAGGTGCGAAGCCAAATCGGTTTTATATAACAACGAATTGATAAATGCCAAACCGCGTCCTTTACCACCGTAAGCACCATCGGAAAGTAACAAAATATTCTTTTCGTTTGTACAATCTGCATCTTCCCAAGGCACCACTTTTCCTTGCGGTTTTTCATCGCGATAGGCTTTGAGCATTTTTAGAATATAATGTCTGATTTCTTCAATATCCTTAAAATGTGAAGATTTTTTAGCGCCCAATATTTTGGCTAGTTGTATTTCGGAACGCGCCATGAGCCAAAGCGAAAAGTCATCTCTTTTGGCATGAAACTCGATACTTTCTTGCGGTATTTTTTTAATAATTTTTTCAAATTCTTTTAACGAAGCGGCACGAGCCAATATATTTCCGTCATGATCTCGAAAAATAAAATCGCCAAAACCTATTTTTTGTGTTACTTGATAAATAAGTTTTTGATATAAATCCTCATCAGATTTATCGATAAAAGTCAAACATCTGTTTTCGGCAACTGCCCTTTGTTCTTTGTCGGATGACAATACAATGGTGGGCAAATTCTTCTTGATTTTGGCAATCTCGTCAATGAGTTGAAAACCGGTATCGGGCTCAATCTTTCCGTTTTTAGGAAATTGCACATCGGTAATCATGACAAAAATATTGTCTTTGAATTTATTGAATAATTCAAGCGCTTCTTCATAATTGGTTGCCAACAGAATTTTGGGACGTGCACGCAATTTCAAAACTTTATATAGTTTATCCATCTTAATTTCGTCAATAATCTTATTGGTTTGCTTGAAAATAATTTTGTATAAATGATTGAGGTAATTCGAATAAAAAATTGGGTTGTCCTCTACTACCAATATCATTCTGACCGAAGCGAGTTTACTGTCATTTTCGGCATTTCGTTTGTCTTCGAGGTATTTAATCATCGAGAAAAAGGTACGTGATTCGCCATCCCAAACAAAAATTTTATCGTAGTTTAATTCGGCTTTCTTTTTTTCCAAAAACTTGATATGATGCGTATTGTTCAACAAGATGAAAATAGGCAAATCGGGATAGCGTTGCTTTATTTTTTGAATGATTCTAACCGGTCTTTGTTTATTAAAACCCACTGTAACAATGACCATGTCAATGTCTTTGATTTTGAGTTGCTCCAAGGTCTCTTCGGTCGAATATACACCGGTAATTCTAGGCAACGATGTTAGGTTCATTTTACCATAATCATACAGCATTATTTCCGAAAATTTTCCTTCTTTATTGATGGAAAAAGCGTCATATAAATTGGACACTAACAATATTTCTTTGACCTTAAACTTATTCATATCATGATAAATATCGCGCATACGACTATCACGATTCAGGTAATTTTGCAGTAACTCTTTTCTTTTTCTCATGAATCATTTTTTTAAGACGGTTCAAATTTAATCAAAAAAAACGGTTCTAAGAACAACTCAGAACCGTTTTTATATATGTAATAAAATATTGTCTTATACAATACCTTGAGCTAGCATAGCATCGGCAACTTTTACGAAACCTGCAATGTTTGCACCTTTTTCATAATCAACCCAACCGTCAGCGGTTTTACCAAATTTAACAGCATTTTCGTGAATACTTTTCATAATTTCTTTCAATTTAGCATCCACTTCTTCGCTTGTCCAGTTGTAACGCATTGAGTTTTGGCTCATTTCTAAACCTGAAACGGCAACACCACCGGCATTTGAAGCTTTACCCGGAGAGTATAAAATTTTAGCTTCTTTATATACTTTAATAGCATCGGGTGTCGAAGGCATGTTTGCACCTTCTACAACTGCCAATACGCCATTTTCAATCAATTGTTTAGCATCTTCTACTTGCAATTCATTTTGTGTAGCACAAGGTAAAGCGATATCTACTTTTTGTTCCCAAGGTTTTTTACCTGCGTAGAAAGTAGCTTCGGGGAATTGCTCAGCATAAGGTGCAACCACATCATTGTTGGTAGCTCTTAAACGTAGCATATAGTCGATTTTTTTACCGGTAATTCCTTCGGGGTCATAAATATATCCGTCAGGCCCTGAAATAGTAACTACTTTGGCACCTAATTGACCTGCTTTGGTGATAGCACCCCAAGCCACATTACCAAAACCTGAAACGGCTACCGTTTTGCCTTTTAATGAATCACCTTTTGTTTTAAGCATTTCATTGGCAAAATATACCACTCCAAATCCGGTTGCTTCGGGACGAATTAACGAACCACCCCAAGCCAAACCTTTTCCGGTAAGTACACCTGAAAAATCTTTGGTGATTCTTTTATATTGACCGAACAAGAATCCAATTTCACGTCCACCAACACCTATATCACCTGCGGGCACATCAATATTTGGGCCGATATGACGGTATAATTCTGTCATAAATGATTGCGCAAAACGCATTACTTCGGCGTCAGATTTTCCTTTTGGATTAAAATCCGAACCTCCTTTACCACCGCCCATTGGCAAGGTAGTTAAGGCATTTTTAAAAATTTGTTCAAAACCTAAGAATTTTAAAATACTTTGGTTTACAGTCGGATGAAAACGCAAACCGCCTTTGTATGGGCCTATGGCAGAATTAAACTGAATTCTGTAACCACGATTTACTTGAATTTCACCTTTGTCATCAACCCATGGCACTCTAAAAGAAATAGCTCTTTCGGGCTCAATCATTCTTTCTAATAATTTTTTGCCTTGGTACTTGGGATTTTCAGCAATGTAAGGGATAATAGCTTCGGCTACTTCTTTTACTGCTTGCAAAAATTCAGGTTCATTTGTATTACGCATTTTAGCGTATTCCATGAAATTATCAATTTGTTCTTGATATTTATTTTTCATTGTGATTTGTTTTTATAAAATTGAATTTTTAATTTTTAATAGACCAAAAATATACATTTTTATCAAAAAACCATATGTATTTATGTCTTTTTTTAATTTTTTCTGATTTTATTTTAGCAAAGGTGACTTTTGTCATTTTGCTGACACCTTGCATATTATGCAACAAATTACCCGTTTGATTATCAGATGAATAATTTTTATCGCACTGAAGTTTTTAGTATCATAATAAAAATATAAATGTCGCCGAATTATGCAAAAAAATTGTAATTTTGAATTTTTAAACATTCTAAATAACGATGGCTGACAACAAGTTAAAACGACACGACCTGGCTTACCTGAAAATGGCGATGGAATGGGGTAATTTATCCTATTGCAAACGTCGAAAAGTAGGTGCGCTGATTGTCAAAAACAAACGTATTATTTCTGACGGTTATAACGGCACACCCAGCGGTTTTGAAAATATTTGCGAAGACGAAGAAGGACAAACCAAATGGCATGTACTACACGCCGAGGCAAACGCCATTACCAAGGTTGCCGCCTCGACACAAAACAGTCAAGGTGCTACGCTTTATGTAACGCTTTCGCCTTGTAAAGAATGTAGCAAACTGATTTACCAAGCGGGTATCAAACGCATTGTTTATTACGACGAATATCGCGATACAACGGGCATAGATTTCTTAAAAAAAGCGGGGGTACAGGTAGACAGAATAACGGAATTAGACAAATAAAACATGAATCATAAAAACAAAGCTTTATATAGTATTTTTATAGGAATTGCCATTATTGCAGGTATTTTTTTAGGACAAACACTCAATTTTAATCAACCCAATAATATTTCTTTCGGGCATACCGAAAAAGACAAAATTGACAATCTGCTTCGCTATATCAATGAAGAATATGTCGATGAAGTAAATACCGATAGTATTGTTGATGCCGTGGTAACTGATATCATGAAAAATTTAGATCCGCATTCGGTTTATATTCCCAAAAAAGACGTAGCCGAGGCAGATGAAGAACTCGATGGCGAATTTGTAGGAATCGGTGTGCTTTTTCAACAATACAAAGATACTTTTACCGTTATTCGTCCCTTAGACAACAGTCCTGCCAAACGCGCCGGCATCAAGGCAATGGATCGCATATTAATGGTTGAGAATGACACACTTTTCGGCAAAAATATTGACATCACCGATATTTCAAAAAAAATAAAAGGCAAATTAAACAGCCAAGTAAAATTAAAAATTTACAGAAAAAACATCGATAGCATATTTACTGTCAAAGTTACCCGAAATGAAATTCCGATTATCAGCGTTCCTGCCCATTATATGATTAATGACAGCATTGGTTTTATCAAAATCAAGACATTTTCGGCAACCACTTATGACGAGTTTGACAGCGCGCTGAAAGATTTGAATAAACGCGGTATGAAAACGCTGATTTTAGACCTGCGCGACAATACAGGCGGCCTTTTAAAACAAGCCGATTTAATTGCCGACGAGTTTCTGCCCAACGGCAAACTCATCTTTTTTACTAAAGACAAAAAAGGTGCTGTTAAAAAAGTGGCGGCTACAGCTCGTGGTCGATTTGAAAAAGGAAAAGTTTATGTGCTCATCAATGAAAATTCGGCTTCTGCCAGCGAAATAGTTACCGGTGCTTTACAAGACAACGATAAAGCAACTATTGTAGGACGCCGTTCCTATGGCAAGGGACTGGTACAACGCGAAATGCAACTCGGCGACGGCTCCAAAGTTCGCTTAGTTGTCGCACGATACTATACGCCGACAGGCAGATGTATCCAACGCCCTTATAAAAAAGGCGATCGCGAAGCCTACGAGCAAGCCTTTCAAAACAGACAATACAATGGCGAATTGTACCATAAAGACAGTATTCCTATTATTGACTCCTTAAAATTTACCACCCCAAAAGGTAAAGTAGTTTATGGCGGAGGCGGGATTATCCCCGATGTATTTGTGCCTTTAAAAAACAACGATTATTTGTATAGATATCGTGTATTGAATCAGTTTTTGTCCAACAGCATTACCGATTATTTAGATAAGCATTTGAAAGAATTATCACAAATGAGTGAAGATGAATTTATTCAAAATACAAGTATTTCCGAAGAATTATACAATAATTTTAAAAACAGTCATAAACGAAAAGTAAATCCGCACAGCAAACATAAAAGCAAAAAAGGCAAAGAAAATCTGATGCGTATGATGAAAGCGCTTTTGGCAAGAGATTTATACGGTACCAATGCCTATTACCGTATTTTAAATGCAGATGACAATATGGTTCAAAAAGTGTTTGAAATTGAAAAAGACAGCACCCATGTTACAGTGGAATAATTTAGGTATTTTTGATATAGATGCCCCTCAAAATTTTGACGAGCTGGCATTACAAATTTTTCGTTATCAAGCGAATAATAATGCTGTCTACAAACAATTTATCGAGTACCTGAAAATTGACATAAATAACATAAAATCAGTAACAGATATTCCATTTTTACCCATTCAGTTTTTTAAAGAATATACAGTTACAAGCGCCCCCGGACCTTTTGCAACGGTTTTTAAAAGCAGTGGCACAACGGGCATGACACGCAGCAAACATTATGTTAAAGATTTGGCACTTTACAAAACGAGTTTTTTCAAGGGTTTTAAATATTTTTACGGTGATGTCAGTAATTATACCATCTTGGCATTATTGCCTTCGTATGTGGCACAGGGCGAATCGTCATTGGTGTATATGACGCAAAAACTCATCGAAAAAAGTGGGCAAAAATATAGTGGTTTTTATCTCGATAATACAGATGAATTAGCAGGTATTTTACATGAGCTAAACACACAAAATAAACAAGTTTTACTACTAGGCGTCTCTTATGCACTACTGGATTTAGTCGAAAAACATCAATTTAATTTACAAAACACCATCGTTATGGAAACCGGTGGTATGAAAGGACGTCGCAAAGAAATGTTACGCGAAGAGTTACATGAAATTTTGTGTAAAGGTTTTGGTGTAGATAAAATACATTCAGAATACGGCATGACCGAATTGTTGAGTCAATCCTATTCCAAAGGCAAAGGTATTTTTAAAAGTCCACCTTGGCAAAAAATACTTATTCGCGACACCGAAGACCCTTTCACCTATCTTCCCGAGGGTAAAACCGGTGGCATCAACGTTATAGATTTGGCCAATCTCTACGCATGTTCGTTTATTGCTACGCAAGATTTGGGTAAAATACAGCAAAACAGCTTCGAAATACTGGGTCGTTTTGACAATTCTGATGTTCGTGGTTGTAATTTGCTTATTTTAAGTTAATAAATATTGTGTGATTTTCAATATATTAAACATTATTTGAAACAAAAAGCGTATTTTATTATTAATCTTTCAAAAACTTATATTTTTTCGTATTCATTTACCAATACTACACTGCAACTTGTTATATTTGTTGTTTAATAATCATACAAAAACAAAAAACTATGAAAAAAATTACCTTATTATTTGCTTTGCTTTTGGCCACATTCGGCTGGCAGGCAAATGCACAATTAGCCCCGGATGACACATGTACAACAGCATTTGAAGACATCAGTAGCACAGGAACCGCATTAGGTTTAAGTGATGACGGTGAAGAAAACATCACAATTCCGTTTGCTTTTACACTTGATGGCGTAAGTTCATCAGATTTACGCGTAGGAAATAATGGAGGTGTTCTGTTCGGTGTAACGACAGGAAATGTCTCTGTTGTTTCTTCTCCTACGGCAATTGGATTTTATCCATTTGCTGATGATATTGACAATGACTACGGCGATGTATACTGGGAAACATTGGGAACAGCACCCAATAGAAGAGTTGTAATTCAATGGAATGACAGACCCCATTATAACAATTCACCTTCCGGAGCAACATTTGAGTTAATATTATATGAAACTACAAATGAAGTTAGTTTTGTATACCAAGATTTAGATTTTGGTGCAGGAAATACAAATAATGACGGTGCTTCTGCCGGCATTCTAATTGTTGGTGCCAATGGTACATACACCTATTCTACCGACACCGCTTTACCAGCCGGGGTAACTTGTATACATTGGACAATCCCACAAATTTACAATCCTGTTTTTACACTTGCTACAAATGCGGATTGTGCCAATAGCCAATTTAGCATTGATGTAAACATTACAGATTTTGGCGGAGCCACTTCTGTTACTGTATCTGATGACCAAGGAAGTACTACACAACAAGCTACTGCTACTGGCACAGTAACTATGGGTCCTTACCCTAGTGGAACAAACGTAACTATAACCGTTACAAATGAGCAAGACAATAATTATGTTGCCTCTAATAGTTTAGAATATATTTGTCCTCCCGCTAATGATGACATCTCAGGAGCTATTCCTATTACACCTTCACCGGAAGGAACAAGTTGCAATAGTAGCAACTACACTTTCCAAGCTTGGACAGCCAATAGTGGTGTTACAGATAGTGGCTTAGATGGCACTTGTGACTCAACATATACAGGTTTAGATGTATTTTACTCTTGGACAGCTACTTCTATTGGCCTAGTTTGGAATGATGGCGCCGGCAATCCAGGAATTATCATTAGAGATGCAGCAACGGGTAACGAAATAACTTGTGAAGGAACTTATGCATCTGATGATACAGTACTTTCGGGCTGGAATATCGGTGATAATTTAATTATTCAAATTTATGACTTTAGCACTGCTGATGTAGATGTATCATTCTGTTTAGCTGAAAAGAACACTTTCAATCCAACATTTACTAATTCTACTTCTATTGATTGCGCTAATAATCAATTTAGTATCGACGTAAATGTTACTGATTTTGGAGGAGCTACTTCAGTAACTGTTTCTGATGATCAAGGTAGCGCTACGCAACAATTAACAGCTTTGGGAACTGTCACATTCGGTCCTTATGCTTTTGGTACAGATGTTGCCATTACCGTAACCAATGATCAAGATAATACCTATGCAGCTACACATAATGCAACAGTTGGAGGCTGTCCTCCTGCAAATGATGAGTGTGATAATGCTGTTGCGCTAACAGTTAATCCATACGATACTTGTGATGTTGTAACAAGTGCAAGCAATCAATTTGCAACCGCATCACCACAACCTGATAATGTTAGTGGATACCCCACTGACGATGTTTGGTTTAGTTTTGTCGCCACACAAACTGAGCACGTAATTGCCCTTACTAATATAACTGCTATTACTGGCACATCAACTGATATGGGAATAGGATTATATGATGCAACTAATGGTTGTAATGACTTGGTTTTTGTAGCCACAAGTGATCCAGAGACCATGACAGCATCAAATTTAACAGTAGGTAATACTTACCTAGTAAGAGTCTATGGCTGGTGGGATGACGCTTCTTCCGCACAGGTTACTTTCGATATTTGTGTAAGAACAACAATTGCTTCTATTGAAGACAATCAAATAGCAGGTTTTAAGTTCTACCCTAACCCTGTAAATAATTCATTAAATTTATCTGCACAAGATAATATTGAAAAAGTAAGCATTTATAATATTTCAGGTCAAGAGGTAATGAATATTACACCTAATGCCATGCAAACTCAAGTTGATATGAGCAGATTACAAAATGGTATCTATTTTGTAAAAGCACAAATTAACGGACAGTTAACTGCATTTAAAATAGTTAAAAAATAGATTATCAAATTATTATTTAATAAAAAAACCTGCCAATGGCAGGTTTTTTTTATTAATATGTTCCAAATAAACATAAATTAAGTAGATTTGCAATTTAATCATCAAAATATAAAACTGTGAAAAAAATTACATTATTGTTTGCTTTGATATTTTTCGTACTTAACTGGCAAACAAATGCGCAATTTCTAGAATCATTTGATACTGAAATCCCTTCAACTTGGACTATTATAAGCGCTGATGCCAATAGTACATATACTTGGCGATATACAACCGACAATCCTCATTCAGGTGCAGGTCAAGCAGAAATGCATTGGGAAAGCAATACTCATGATGATTATTTAATTTCTCCATCATTTACTGTAACGTCAGGAGTTTCTGATAAATTATCTTTTTATGCCGCTATTTATAGTAGTAATTGGACAGAAACATTTGATGTAATGCTATCTACTACTGCCGGAAATACTGTTGCAGACCTTGACGTAACATTAGGCAACGAAACAGCAACCGCAGTAGCACCTAATCATGAATTATTTGAATATGATTTAACTGCTTATATAGGACAAACTGTCACAATTGCCATAAGAGCAACCGATACAAACAGACACCATCTTTATATTGATGATTTTTTGATTTCTAATATTACCGCTTGCTCTAATCCATCAAATATTACTTTATCCAATATTGTTTCCGATGGTGTTCAAATTGCATGGACAGACAATGCCGGTGCAAATGCTTGGGAATATGTTGTGCAAACTGCAGGAACGGGCATGCCAACAAGCGCAGGAATAGCCACTTCAACAAATCCAACAATTGTATCAGGCTTAACATCTGAAACTGATTATGAAGTATTTGTAAGAGCAAGTTGTAGTGCCTCAGATTTTAGTTCATGGATAGGTCCTATGACATTTACTACTGCTATAAGTTGTTTAGCTCCTAGTAATTATGCTGTTTCAAACATTACTACTAATTCTGCTACTGTTTCATGGACAGACAATGCCAATGCAAGTGAATGGGCATACGTAATACAACCCGCAGGAGGAACAACACCAACAGGTACAGGAACCATAGTAACAAGTCCAAGTGTTAATCTTAGTGGCTTATCAGCTGCCACTGTATACGAATTTTTTGCAAGAGCAAATTGTAGTTCAACTGATTATAGCGACTGGACAAGCTTTACATTTAATTCAGGTTGCAATCCGTTTACAGCTCCCTATTCTCAAAATTTTGATAATGTAACAATACCCGATTTACCGGTATGTTGGTCAAAAATTGTACATTCAAACTATAGCGATGACTATATCCAAAGCTTTGAATTTCTCAGTCCCTCAACGCCTAATGTTATTAAATTTACAGGACGATACGCAACATTAATTCTCGTTTCTCCGGAGTTTTCTGATTTAACAAGCCAACAAAACCGCATTACTTTTAAAGCACGTGGCTTGATTTCTCCTTATGGCGATTTTATTATTGGCACTATGAGTGACCCTACGGATGAAAATACATTTGTTGCTTTTCAGACCATTACATTAACCGGTAATTATGAGACATACACAGTAAATTTTGACAGTTCATATACTGAATCTAACCAATATATTGCCTTTAAGCACGGTGGTGCAAACGATCCTATTTACCTTGATGATTTTGTTTATGAGAATAATCCTGCTGCTATTTCGAACAATCGAATCAAAGGATTCAACTACTACCCTAACCCAGTAAATAATACTTTAAATTTATCTGCACAAGATAATATTGAAAAAATAAATATTTATAATATTTCAGGTCAAGAGGTAATGAATATTACACCTAATTCCTTGCAAACTCAAGTTGATATGAGCAGATTGCAAAATGGTATCTATTTTGTAAAAGCACAAATTAACGGCCAGTTAACTGCATTTAAAGTGGTTAAAAAATAAATTTCATATTTGTTTTAATAAAAAAATGCCCCGCAATAGCGGGGCATTTTTTTACGTTTATATTTCTTGTTTACTACTAACTGATAACTATTAATTTAGGATCCGTAAATTCTTCCATTACATATTTTGCACCTTCGCGTCCCATGCCTGAATCTTTAATACCGCCATAAGGCATACTGTCAATTCTAAAACCGGGCACATCGTTAATAATGACACCACCAACTTCAAGGTCGTTTTGTGCCGTAAGCATATTTTCTAAACTATCGGTAAAAACACCTGCTTGCAATCCATATCTTGATTCGTTTACTAAATCAATGGCATGTTTAAAAGATTTTGCCTTTTCAATCATTACCACAGGCGCAAAAGCCTCTTCGCTATTAATTCTCATTGAAATATTGGTATTGGTTAAAACGGTTGGTTCAAAAATATTTGCCTTTTCATCAAATATATTGCCACCATATAATATTGTTGCACCTTGTTGAATTGCTTCATTTATCCATGTTTGTGTACGTTTCAAATCATTTTTTGAAATCATACTACTATTGATAACACTTTCGTCTCGCACATCACCTGATTGTGTTTTTTTTGTTTCTTCGATAAAATATTGAATGAATTCATCATACACATTTTCAAGCACATAAATTCGTTGTGTGGATATACAAATTTGTCCTGCATTTAAAAAACTACCGTAGACCAATTTGCGCGCGGCGCGTTGTAAATTGGCAGTTTCGTCTATGATTGCCGCTGCATTACCGCCCATTTCTAAAAGGACTTTCTTTTTATGAGCCAGGTTTTTGAGCATCCAACCCACTTTATCACTACCGGTAAAAGATAGAATCTTTATACGATCATCTTCTACCAAAGTTTGCGCATTTGTATTATCGGTCATTAATATATTGACTGCACCTGCCGGCAAATTAGTGTTATCAAGCAACTTAGCAAATGCCATTAAAGTAAGTGGCGCTTGTGGTGCCGGTTTTAAGATAATTGGTGCGCCAACGCCAATAGCAGGTATGAGCTTATGCAAGGCGAGATTCAGCGGAAAATTAAAAGGTGTAATACCCAAAACTACTCCGGCAGGTTTGCGAATAGTATAAGCCGTCTTATTCTTACCATTTAAATAATCAATAGCAACCTGTTTGCCTGAAAAAGTAAGTGTTTCTCGGATACCTGTTTGTATATTATCAAGTGCACGTTGCACTTCGCTACGTGCATAACTGATGGGCTTGCCACCTTCGGCGGCAATAAGCTGTGCAAATGCTTCGCTTAAATCGTTTAGTTGATTATATAACTGTTCTAAAATATGGGCACGCTTTTCGGCAGAAAATTCTTTAAAAACAGGAAAAGCTTGGTAGGCGGATTGTATGGCTAATGCAACTTGATTTTGGTCTGCCATAGGAATATTTGCAATTAATTCTTGCAAATATTTATCATAAACAGCGACTTTTTTATCCGATTGCAGGAATGTTCCGTCAATATAATTTTGCGTTTGTAAAATGGCTTTATACATAGGACTTAATTTTTCAGTAAAAATAAGCAAAGTTTAACAACAAAAAAAAACCTTCTGACAGTTGTCAGAAGGCTTTTTGTATAATAATAAAATATTTACTTTTCGAAATTAGTTAACACACTTCCTTTAGTGGTTGAATAGTTAACTTTTAGTGCATTTACCCTACGTAATTCTTCTTTAATATCGGTAATAATACCCATACCAACATCGGCATCTGCCTTGATTGAAGTTTTTAAGAAAGGTTTTTCTTCCTCACGTTTTGTTTCTCTAAATGCCAAAACATAAGGACCTACTTTATCTACGGTAGCAAAGTCATCATTTAATTGAATAGTTGGTTCTTTACCACGAATAGCTTGATATTTCTCGGTTGGTACACCTACATAAATATAAGTAACCAGTTTTTTATCAACTTTTTTTACTTGATCTGCAGAAGGGAGCTTTATCAAAAGCTTTTTTTCTCCACTTTCGCGCATTACGGTTGCTACCATAAAGAAGAATAACAACATGAAAACGATATCAGGCAACGATGCTGTTGAAATGGCAGGTGTTCCGCCGTCTTTTTTCTTTGAAAATTTACCCATAATTTATCTTTTTGGTGTTGATTCTGCTATTTGTTGCGGATAAGCGTCTTTGACAACTTTCTTATCCTCCTTATTTAATTCGTTAAACAATTTGCCGAATTTTTGTTTGGCATATTGATTTCTTACAACATTATAAGCAGCTATCAGCTCGTTATAAATTGAGATATACTCCTTATATGTTGTTTGTCTTGTATGCTTAATCTGAATAATCGCCTTTTTCGGACTGTCAGAAGAACTGGGATCTTTACCATTATTGGTGATAAATGCAATAGCTATTTGTTTAATATCTTTTACATCTTTAGGCTCTCCTTCAATCAACATTTTGTCTTGCCCGTTGACTACAATTTCCAAAACATTCTTTTTCTTAAAGTCTATTATTGGTTTATTAATATCTTGTGGTGGTGGCAACTTTCTGCTCACTCCGTAGTTACTTTCCATAGTGGTTGTAACCAGGAAGAAAATCAAAAGCAAGAACGCGATGTCTGCCATCGATCCGGCATTTATTTCTTGTAATTCTCTTTTAGCCATTTTTTTAAATTTTTATATTATTGTTTTTATATTTATTCCACGTCATCCGAAACATCTTCGGCAATCTCTTCAACAGCTGCTGAAGAACCCCCTCCGAAACCACTTAAGACGGGTGATAAAAACACTAATAAAACGGCGATAATTCCAAGTATATAAAAAGTATATAATCCTGTATCTATCCAACTGGATGTACTAGCATCTACATACAATTTTTTAGTTAATTGCTCACCTTTATTCGAGGCAAATACAAACTTAGCTATAGCTACAATTGCCAAAAAGGCAAGAGCAGAAACTGCAGTTTGTTTTAATTTTTCGGGATGTGAAATAACATCCATTAACCATGCTGCTACTGTTGCCAATACAGCAATGGCGAGCACGAAAAAGGTATACGTGATAAACCCGTCGATTGCTCCACCGGCATTATCAGTGTCCTTTGCGATGGATACAAAGAAGAATAATGCGATTAACGCAAGTATTCCAATGATACCCATTCCTATATATTTAATATTATTATTTTTCATCTGTTTTTGATATTTTATTGGTTATTATTTAGCGTATTTTACCAACATGTCAACTAATGAGATAGAAGCATCTTCCATCTTGTTAACAATACTATCAATTTTTGCAATGATAAAATTATAGAATATTTGTAAAATAATAGCAACGATCAAACCAAATACAGTTGTTAAAAGGGCGATTTTAATTCCACGTGCTACTAATGCAGGTTGCATATCACCTGCTTGTTCAATTTTATCGAATGCGTCGATCATACCTAATACGGTACCCATAAAACCAAACATTGGTGCTAAGGCGATAAATAAACCTAACCAAGATACATTTTTTTCTAAGTGTCCTACTTGTACGTTTCCATAAGATACTACTGCTTTTTCGGCAGCGTCAACACCTTCGTCCATTCTTTCTAATCCTTCATAAAAGATAGAAGCGATAGGTCCTTTTTTGTTTCTTAATAATTCTTTTGCTTCTTCTACGCCGCCTTCATCAAGTGCAACTTCTACTTCGTCTAACAATTTGTTTGTATTGGTGTCAGCAAATGATAAATATACAATTCTTTCAATAGCAATAGCTAAACCTAAAATAAGGATTAAAAGTACAATACCCATAAACATAGGACCTCCTTCGACAAAACGTGTTTTTAATTCTTGGTGGAAAGTTTGGTCTTTTCCGTCATCACTTTTTTTAGTTTTTTCAACTTTTTTTTCTGTTTTGGCTTTCTCAGTTTGCGCCTGTACGTTACTTGTTACAAAAAATAACATTCCTACAATAGCCAGAATAGTAAATACTTTTTTCATGTCAATTTTAATTTAATTATTATTATTTTATTTTTATATTATTAATTTATTTCAATTTATGAAGCGGAGAGAGAGGGATTCGAACCCTCGGTACGCTTGTGACGCACACACGCTTTCCAGGCGTGCACCTTCGGCCTCTCGGTCATCTCTCCTGACGCCACAAATATAACCGCTTTTAATGGAATCACCAAATTTCATACTTTAATTTATAATACAACGTAATTTATCAACGTTTTTGTATATTTTAGTGTAATTATTATTATTTTGTCACGAATTTCGGTTAATTACTGAAAATAATACAACATCCCAGCATGCCTAAATAGTCATTTCACCACGAATTGGTCTTTCAAAAGCGTTTTTCAATCCAATTTTCGATAATTTTTTAGTCAATAAATACATCATTTTGGTCACAGCAGCCTCGGTTGTCAGGTCGCTACCGTTTAAAACACCTATTTCGACCAATTTTCTACCGGTTTCGTATTTTTCAGGGCTTATACCTCCCGAATGGCATTGGGTAATATTTACGACTACAATCTTTTTTTCTTCAATTGCCTGTTTAAGCGTTTCAATAAACCAAGATTCGGTCAATGCGTTTCCGGTGCCATAGGTTTGTAAAACAAGCGCTTTTAAACCGGGTATATTTATAATGTATAATAGTTGCTCTTTGGTAATGCCGGGATGGATTTGTAAAATAAACACATCCGAACTCAAATTGGTGTGCACATTAAAAATGCCCGATTGTGCCGGCAAAATACGATGCTTATAAAATTTTAAATGTACACCTGATTGCACCAAAGGCGAAAAATTAGGCGATTCGAAAGCATTAAAATGCTCGGCATTTGCTTTGGTTGTACGATTACCTCGCATCAATTTAAACTCGAAATAAATACCCACTTCAGGCACTATGGGTTTGCTGTTTTCGTAACTGCCTGCAATTTCAATTGAGGTAATAATATTTTCCTTAGCATCTGTACGCAAATCGCCAATAGGCAATTGCGAACCGGTTAATATAACCGGTTTTGATAAATTTTCGAGCATAAAACTCAATGCCGATGCGGTATATGCCATAGTATCTGACCCGTGCAAAATGA
>Ga0256843_1000918_pt1 | contig 24209 bp, 23 predicted proteins | sample AlvinellametaG_FD_191572 | JGI IMG/M metagenome (GOLD analysis project Ga0256843, IMG submission 191572) | Pompeii worm associated microbial communities from hydrothermal vent at the East Pacific Rise, Pacific Ocean - Alvinella | ecosystem: Host-associated > Annelida > Integument > Unclassified ... | reverse complement strand
AAACTTAACTATATAATGTAGTAAATTTTTTTGATCAAAAAATATTAAAGCCTCTTTATACCCTATACTCATAGTATTAGATGCATAAAATAGTGAAAATAAACATATTGCAAAAACTAATGTTAATGCAATATTATATTTATCAACACCTATATTTTTCATAGTTTCAAAAAGTTATCCAATATCTCATGACCATATTCACTCATAATTGATTCTGGGTGAAACTGAACACCATAAATTTGTTTATCTTTTATTTTTAAAGACATAATTTCATCATCATCTAAACTTTTTGAAGTTACTTCAATATTAGATGGTAAATTGTTTTTATTTACAGTTAAAGAGTGATATCTTGTTTGTCTAAACTCTTTTGGCAAACCATCAAAAATACAACTATCTTGTATAACTTTAATTTGAGAAGTTTTACCATGCATCATATGGGGAGCTCTTATTACTTCACCACCATACACTTGAGCTATACTTTGATGTCCTAAACAAATTCCAAGTATTGGTAATTTATCTCCAAAATATTTTATAACTTCTAGACAAATTCCAGCATCATCTGGAGTTGCAGGTCCAGGAGAGATTATAATCTTTGATGGATTTAATGCTTCTATTTGCTCTACAGTTAATTCATCATTCCGTATCACTTTTAAGTTTGCACCCAACTCTAAACAATACTGAACAATATTGTATGTAAAACTATCATAATTATCTATCATTAAAATCATTATAAATAAAACCTTTTTTCAAACTCATCATCAATATCAATAATTTTTTTATCTTTTAATTTTTGTATAACCTCTTTTGTACAATCAACATCATCTGGCCATCTTCTTGTAAATCCATCTACAGCACTTTTATTTGTAGCATCTATACATACTGTATTATTATCAATCACTACATCTCGTGCAGCATCTATGTTATTTACTACTCTCCATACAAGCATATAAAGATTTTCAAGATCATTGTTTTTTTCATCTACGATTATTAACACTTTTATATTATCAAATAATACTTTAAGTTGTTCAATTAATTGTAACTGTGAATTTTGTTTATTAACTTTAACAATGCACACAGGTGTATTTGTATCTTTAAAATATTGTTTCAAAGATACAACATCACTATTTATAGCTTGAATTTTATCTAATAATATATCATCCTCAAGCAAAGTTATTCCACTGCTTTGTAAAGGTTCATTTGTACAGTCAATTCCAAGTTTTCCACCTACAGCAAATTTTGGTGAAGAGTGATCTAGGGCATCTACTACTCCATGAGATATTAAAATATTTTTTATATCAAGTCTGTTTAAAATCCATTTTGTAATCTCTTCATCATTATGAAGTTGTGGTGCATCTTGATTTACAAAAATTGCATGTTTTACAAAACTCATCTGTCCCACACCCCAAAATGCATGCATCATCTGTTGAGCATGACCAGGGTAAAAAGTGTTTATTTTTGCTAAAATAAGGTTATGAAACACCCCGTTTTCAGGCATATAATAATCAATCAAATCTGGTGCAGTTGTTTTTAATAATGGCAAAAATATTCTCTCTGTTGCATACCCCATATATTTGTCTTCAAGTGGTGGTTTACCCACAACAGTAGCTGCAAAAATTGGATTGGCTTTTGATGTAATTGCCGTAACATCAAGTAGGGGATACTCCTCTTCAAGTGTATAATAACCTGTATGATCACCAAAAGGACCTTCAATTTTCATAACACTTGGATCTACAAACCCCTCAATTACAAAATCTACATCTTGAGGTATATAAATATCATTTGTTATTGATTTTACAAGTTGAGCATTTTTCTTTTTCACAAATCCATAAAGTAAAAGCTCAAATACACCTATAGGAAGAGGTGCCTGTCCACACCATATATACATAGGATCTCCACCAATTCCAATAGATACAGGCATCTTTTTACCTGCTTTTTTATACTCATGGAAGAAATGATTACTGTCTTTGTGTATTTGCCAATGCATTCCTAGTTGCCCATCATTATACATCTGAAGTCGATACATACCAAGATTTTTCATCTGCCCATTTAAACTTTGTGTATAAACCTGACCCATAGTAATAAATGGTCCACCATCTTGCTCCCAAGTTGTAAGAATTGGCAGATCACTCAATTTAGCATCTTTACCAAGTTTTATAACCTCTTGACACTCCCCTTTATAGTTGTTTCTTTTAGGAAATACCGATTTTAGATTAAACAGTTTTCCAAACATAGAAAGTTTATCCATAAAATCTTTTGGGGGTTTCATTTTTAACAAGGCTTCTATTTCATTGGCAATTTGATCAGCATCACCAATAAATAATTCTACAGCTTTTGGTGAACAAAAAATATTCATCAATACTGGTGTATCAAATTTTTTATTGTTTTTGGAATCAATTGGATTTGTAAAAAGCAATGCTTTACTAGTTGGTTTTTTAACCTCTACATAAGCTACATGAGGAATCTCAAGATATATATCCAAAGGTTCATCTATAACTCTTAATAGATCATTTTGTTTTAATATTTGTATTATTTTATCTTCTATCATAAATTACAATCTTTGTGGCATCTCATCTTTAAATGCAATTTTCTCAGCATCTTTTAAAATCTCCATTGCACCATCATCAATAAAATCTTTTGCCAAAGTTATACCTAAATTATCACAATTAGAAATAAGAGCACTTAAAGCTTTTCTCATAATATTTGTTCCATCAGGGTAACCAATCATCGCTTCAAGATTTACTATATCATCATCTATTGTTGCATTACAAGCAACAGGAGCAGAACAACCTGCACCAATAGTAGCTATAAAATCTCTTTCAACTTTTGTACAGATATAAGTTGGTTCATCATTTAAACTCATAGCAATTTCACGCACCTTATCATTTGAAGCTACTATTTCTATTCCAAGAGCAGCTTGCCCCATAGGTGGTATCATATTTTTCAGTTTTAATTTTTTTACAAAAGGGATATCTTTTAAAAGATCAAGCCTATGTAGCCCAATATATGCCAAAATAATCGCATCATACTGCCCCTCTTTTAGTTTTCTAAGACGAGTATTTACATTACCTCTTAGATCTTTTACAACTAAATCTGGTCTTTTTCTTAAAAGTTGCATTCTTCTTCTAAGACTTGTAGTACCAACAACTGCACCTTTTGGAAGATCTTTTAGTTTTTTGTATTTATGTGATAAAAATACATCACTTTGATCTTGCCTTTTTGTAATAGCAACAAGCTCTAATCCTTCAGGAATATATGTAGGAACATCTTTTAAACTATGCACTGCCATATGAGCATTCCCTGCAAGCATCTCATCCTCTAACTCTTTTGTAAAATGACCTTTTCCACCAATCAATGCTAATGGCTTATCTAATATTTTATCTCCATTACTTACAATGATATTCAATTCCACTTTAGTATCTGGAAAAGATTTTTCAATTCTATCTTTCACATAATTTGCTTGCCATAGTGCCAAATCACTCGCTCTTGTTGCTATTACTAATTTATTCATACTATCCCTTATTTTTTAATTCTATCATATTTATATCTACTTTTATCATAAACTCCATCAAAAAATACTGTTGGTGTACCTTGCACCATTGCCTCTTCACCCATAAATATATCATGTTCAATACTTTTTTTAACATCTTTTGAATTTATTTGATCCAATGTAATATTTGTTTTCATAATTTTATTAAAAACTTCCAAAACTTTTTTATCAGAGTTTTTATGCTCAGTTAAGTAGTCATAAAAATTACCAGTATATGTTTTATATACTACATCTTTGATCCCCATTTGTGATGCTACATGCATAGCTTTTGTAATCACATCTGAATCTGGATGTAAACCAAGAAGTGGGAAATGGTAATAGTAAAGTGCAAATTGCTTAGGATTCTTTTTTACATCTTTTATTAGTTCAGGAGAGTATTCTATACAATGTGGACACAATGGATCAGAAAACAATACAATTTTATGTTTTGCATCTTTATTTCCAGCTATTAGATGCTCATCATCATAATATTTTTCTGTAAGTTTTGGTTTCATATAGTCTTTATATGATTTTCCTGTTTTTATATTATACAGTTCTGGTGTAGCAGTTTGTCCATTTGTAAATAATATATCTTTTGCTTTTACAGTTTTGGCATCTAATTGTGCAACCACATCAAATACTATACCATACCACCCTTTTTGATCAAGCTCTTTTTTCATAGCTATATTTACTGATTCTATTGTAATATTTGGATTTTTACTTAACCTTGCTTTTTCAAATTTTAATATTTTATTTTCATCTATATCAGCATTAAGAACGCTTGTCAATAGTATGAGTGTGCTCAATAATTTCAACATCGATAACATCATCATCTCCTTTTTGTGTATTAAATTCATTTGTATTATTATAAGATGATTCTTTTTTGATAAACTTATTTGCTATAAATACTCCTACAAATTCAAATTGCAATAAGATTCCTATAATATCTGTAAAAAATCCAGGTATTATAAGAAGAATTGCCCCCAATGCCATAGAGATATTCATTCTGGAAAAATCTCTTTGTGAGATTTTACCTTGAGATAGTGCTCTCATATTTTCAATTAAAGCAATATTTAAATTTTTTAATAAAAACATTCCAAATATTGCAGAAAATATTATCTCTAAAAATGTTAAAAATCCACCAATTTGCCCAGCAATATTTGATGAAACCATCACCTCAGCAAATAAGTAAAATATAAAATATATCAAGATATCATCTCTTGTAATTTTATAACTACATCATTAATAGAAACTTCAGTTTTAGTTCCTGTTTCTCTATGTACTATTTCAACCATGCCATCTTGCAGTTTTTTACCAACAATAACAGCATAAGGGAATCCAATCAGTTCAAAGTCTCCCATTTTAAATCCAAATCTCTCTTTTTTTCTATCATCTATTATTGTTGAGATATTGGCCTCTTTTAATTTTTCATATATATTTAACCCAACATCTAACTCTTCATCTTTTTTCGCATTTGATACAATAACATCAACCATATAAGGTGCAGTCGTTTTAGTCCAGATACACCCCTTTTCATCATGATTTTGCTCAATTACAGCTGCAACCAATCTACTTACACCAATACCAAATGTTGCCATCTCAAAAGGTTTTGATTTTCCATTTTCATCTAAAAAATTTGCCTCTAATGCACTTGAATATTTATCTCCAAGTTGAAAAATATGTCCTACCTCAATCCCTTTTTTAAAAAATAGTTTTCCACCACAAGAACATCTTTGCTCTACTGTTTTTTCCTGAAGTTGTTCATAACTCAACTCATTTAATTTTTCAACTTCATTCTCATCTTCAAAAATAGTTTCAATATTTGCACCAAAGTCACAATCTTGACATACCAAAATTGTATCTTCTCCACTATTTGCTAATACATGAAACTCTTTGCTTCCACTACCACCAATAGCACCACTGTCTGCTTGTACTATTGCAAAATCAAGGCCTAGTTTTGTAAAAATATTTTTATATGTTTGCTCCATTAGATCAAACTCTCTAATCATATCCTCTTTAGTTGCATGAAATGAATATCCATCTTTCATAAGAAATTCTCTACCTCTTAGTAATCCATATCTAGGTCTTGCTTCATCTCTAAATTTTGTATTTATTTGATATAAATTTACAGGTAGATCTCTATAGCTTTTAACTCTGTTTTTAACAAGTTCAACCATAGCTTCTTCATTTGTAGGACTAAGTACAAAATCATTTTGATGTCTATCTTTAATCCTTAACATCTCTGCACCCATTGCATCAGCTCTTCCACTTTGTTCCCACAGTGACATTGGTGTAACAAAACTTAATTGTACTTCATTACATCCAGCATTATCAAGCTCATGCTTTACAATATTTCTAATTTTATCTAATACTATTTTACCCAAAGGCATATAGTTATATAATCCAGATCCATTTGAACTTATAAAACCTGCTCTTATTAAAAATTGATGAGATGGCAATGTCGCATCATTTGGTGTCTCTTTTGTTGTTGGTATAAACATTTTTGAAAATTTCATAAATTATAATCCATATATTAAATTTTTTGATATTTTACCATTATTAAGATATTTATATGATTAAGGTTGCCAACTTTTAAATTTTATATATTGAGGGAAAGCCTCATATTTATATAAAGATTTTCCACTAAGTAATCTTAAACACTCTTGTATACCTTCAGTTATACTAGGGTGAGGATGCACTGTTTTCATAATCTCTTTTAGTGTTGTATTATGATCCATAAGTGTAGCTATATACATAATTGATGCTGCTGCTTGTGGACCAGCTGCTCTCATACCTAAAACTTTTGAATTTTCATTTTCATCACTCACAATTAATTTAAAAAAACCACTCGTTTCTCTCATAGCAATTGCTCTACTAACTAAGGCATGTTTATAAAATACAACTTTATATGGTATTTTTTGTTCTTGACACTCTTTTTCATTTAATCCTATTGCAGAGATTTCTGGATTAAAAAACATAATAGTTGACATATTTCTATATCTTAATGGAAAGCCGATTCTCCCTTCTATTGCTTTTGCTGCAAATCGTCCTTCCATCTCTGCTACATTCACAAGTGCAGCATTTCCTGATATATCACCAACAGCATATACATTATCACAAACTTTACATTGTTCATCTACTTTTAAAAGATCTCTTGAAGTTAATGTTGCATCTATATTCTCAAGACCAAGTTTTTTTACAGTTGGTACTCTACCAATAGATACTAAAATAGTATCAACTGCAATCACTTCAGTATGTCCATCTTTATAATCCAATATCACATCCATATGTGTATCATATTTTTGTACTTCTCTCAATGATGCAGTATGTAAAATATTTACTCCAATATCCTCTAACATATCATTTGCATAATCACTTATATCATCATCTTCAAATGGGATAACTCTTTCTTGTGAATCCAATAAATATACCTGAGTTTGAGCAAACTCTGCAAAAATAGTCGCAAATTCACAACCAACGACACCAGCTCCAATAATTAATAATCTTCTTGGAAATGTTTTAAGATTTAAGATATGATCTGAAGTAATTATTTGTTTACCATCTATTTGTAGCGTTGGATGTTTTCTTGGATGTGAACCTGTAGCAATTATATAATTTTTTGCTTCTATTTCTATATTTTCACTATTTGAGGCATTTACTACAACTGTTTTATCTTTTGTAAACTTTCCCCAGCCCTTAATTAGTGTAATACTTCTATTTGAATTATCTTTTTTAGAAAAAGTTTCAATCTGAGATCTCATTTGATACTGTTTTTCCCTTACAGCTTGAAAAACTGTATCTTTAACCTTATCAAAACTAACATTTAAATTTAATGCTCTATATCCTCTATCTACTCTTCTTGCCATGGAGTAGTCTTTGGATATCTCCCACATAGTTTTAGAACTTAAGGCTCCATCATGAATACCAGCTCCTCCTACTTTATTGCCTTCTATGATACATACATGATTACCAAAATCATAAGATCTCATGGCTGCAGCAAATCCTGCAGGTCCACACCCTATTACACACACATCAAATTTTTGTTTTTTCATTTGGAAACCCTTAGTTAGTTTTCACATTTATAATTACTATTATCGTCCTTAATCTCTTTTATATCGAATACTTTTCTCATATGTTGAGTCAACTCATCATAATCACTTTCATATGATAAAGTTCTTAAATTTTTTGAAGAGGAGTGTAACATCTCATTTATAACTGATTGACACAGTTTTTTAATATTTTGTTCATCTTCTTGTTTGATAAAATGTTTTTTTATAGCAGTTTGAACTTTTCTTTCTATAATATCATTTGCTTTTAGATACATCCCTTTTATTAAAGGTTCAACACCAAGTGAATTTAACCAATTGTAAAACTCTTTAGCCATTTTGGATACTATTGTATAAGCTACTTTTGCCTGTTCTGCTCTTAAGTTCATATTATCATCAACTATACATTGTAAATCATCAACTGCATAAACTTCTAAATCATCATATTCAAATACTTCTATATCTCTAGGAAGTGCTATATCAAACCAATATCTTTTTTGTGGGTAATACTCAACAATATCTTTTGTAATAATTGGATAAGGTGCAGCAGTTGCAGTAAATAATAATTGCATATTATTAAGAAGATATTTTAATTGTTCATACGGTTTTACTTCAATCTCTTTATCAAATGTAGTTGCCAATAGTTGCGCTTTTTTTAGATTTCTACTTATTAAAACTACTTCAAATCCATATCTTAAAAGGTGTTTTACTGTAAGTTCACTCATCTCTCCAGCACCAATAACCAAAGCCTTAATACCAGAATTTACACCAAATATCTCTTTAGCTTTTGCAACAGCAGTTGAAGCTACTGAAACAGAACCAGTACCCAAACTTGTAGCATTTCTTACTGCACTTGCACATTTAAAAGAGTATTGAGCAAGTCTGGCAAGTGAAGTTGAACTATATCCTTTATCTTGAGAAAATCTAAAGGCATCTTTAAACTGACCTGCAATTTGTGTTTCTCCAACTACAAGACTATCTAAAGATGAAACAACTGTAAATATATGGTGAACTGCATTTTCATTTTCATATATATCAGCTCTACTCATAAGTTCACTTTTAGATAATCCTGATGTATTTGATAAAACTGTAAATATTGTATCTTGTGCATTTGCCATAGAACCAACACTTGCTGTTATCTCTATTCTATTACATGTTGAAAGAACCATAGCTTCATGTACATAATTACAATCTATTACCTGCTTCAAATAGTTCTCTTTTGCCAAATCATCACTAAAAGCTAATTTTTCTCTTGTACTTATATCTGTATTTTTATGTGTAAAACTTACTACTAAATAATTCAAATTTTAAAACTCTCTTTCAATCATAGCTTTCATAATCAATGCTAAATCTTCATTCTTTTCTGATTTTATAGCTTCAAGAGCTTCATATCCTATTTTTTTTGCCATATCTATAGATTTTTCTAAAGCTTTTGTCTGCTTCATTTTTGATTTAATCCAATTAGATTCTTCATCATTCAATTGTTTTTTATATAATTTAACCAACTCTTGTTTATCTTCTAACTTATTATACAAAAGTAAATATGGTATAGTTACTTTACCTTCTACAAAATCTAATAATGCAGGTTTACCTAAAGTTGCACTATCTTGAGTAATATCCAATATATCATCTATCATTTGAAATGCAAGACCCAGATTTTTACCATACAGGGCAAATGCCTCTTCATCTTTATTTGCTAATATAGCTGCAGCTTTGGCACTTGCTTCTATAAGTGAAGCTGTTTTTTTATAAATCATATCTAAATATGCATCATAAGATGTATTAAACTCATTTGTTAATTCCACATCCAACATCTCACCTATACTTAAAAGTGTAACTGCATTTGATACCGTATATGCAATTTTTTTATCCATTTGGCTAAGTTGAGTAAAAGCAATAGAGTATAAAATATCACCAAACATTATAGATGTTTTATTATCAAAAAGGGCATTTATACTTGGCTTGCCCCTTCTTGTATCAGCTTCATCAATAACATCATCATGTAGCAATGATGCAGCATGAATCATCTCAACAATAGCACACAATTTGATACTTTGTTCATTGATTCCTGCTATTTTCAGGATCAGTTTGCTTCTTAACATCTTACCTTGTGCAAGAAGACCCAAAAGTTCCATACTTCTTTTATCTCCACAGCCTTGCACAAAAATTTCTATTTGATTTTTTACTTGTTCTAACGCTTCCATTTGACAATATGCCTTTAAATTATGAATCTAATCGGCAAACAATCTCACCTGTAAACTCTATATATAAACCTTTTTTATGATTTTCAACCTCTTTTGAGTTTTCAAAAATATATTTGCTTAAAGCTCTATCTATTCTTTCATCATCATCATCATGAAGTTTTCTTAACACAAGCTCCATAGCTGCATATTTTTCTAAAATTTTATCAAATTCATCTTTTACAATCTCATCATTTGCCTGAGTTGCTATATCCCAATATTTTGATTGTGGAGTTCCACCAAACATATTATCTTCATCTTCAAATAATGCTTCCCATTTACTCATATTATATATCCTTTATTTATCTAATCTAACTCTAACTGACTCTTCATGAGCTGTTAAACCTTCTGTATTTGCCAATAATGCACACTCTTGCCCTATTTCGTTTATAGCTTGTTTTGAAAAACTGATAATTGAGCTTTTTTTCATAAAATTTTCAACTCCAAGCGGTGAATAAAATTTTGCAGTACTTCCTGTAGGCAAAGTATGATTTGGTCCAGCTATATAATCCCCTATTGGTTCAGGAGTATTTTGTCCTAAAAATATAGCTCCAGCATGTTTGATACTTGGCAATAACTCAAAAGGGTTTTGAGTCATCACCTCAAGATGCTCTGGAGCAATCTCATTCATAAGATCAATTGCTTCATCCATATCTTTGGCAACTATAATTGCACCTCTGTCATTTATAGATTTTGATGCTATTTCACTTCTACTTAGTTTTTGTAAATATATTTCAACCTCATCACTTGTTTTGTTTGCAATATCTTCATCAGTAGTTATCATAATAGAACTTGCCATCTCATCATGTTCTGCTTGAGAAAGTAGATCAATTGCCAGATATTTGGTATTTGCACTGCTGTCTGCTAAAATACCGATTTCACTAGGACCTGCAATCATATCGATATTTACTTCACCAAATACAAGTTTTTTAGCTGTTGCCACAAAAATATTTCCAGGACCAGTTATCACATCTACTTTTTTAATACTTTGTGTACCATATGCCATTGCTGCAATCGCACTTGCTCCTCCAACTTTAAGTACAGTTTTAATCCCACATAAGTGACAAGCTGCAAGTAAAAGTTCATTTGGTTCATTATCTGGAGTTGGAGTACATACAACAATCTCTTTAACTCCAGCAACAAGTGCAGGAATTGCATTCATCAAAAGTGAACTTGGATATGCTGCTTTTCCACCAGGTATATAAAGTCCGGCTCTTTGTACTGCTGTTACCTTTTGACCCAAAATTGTACCATTATCTTCAAAATCGATCCAAGATTTTGGTAATTGTTTTTTATGAAATGACTCAATTCTATCATAAGCTAAATGTAAAGATTTTTTTAACTCTTCATCCATATTATCATAAGCTTTTTTCATATCCTGTACATCTATATACATCTCATCAGAATTTTTTGGTGTCCAGTTGTCAAATCTTGCTATATGATTTTTTACTGCTTCATCACCATCTTGTATAATCTCATCAATGATACCATTCACTATAGATGATACTTTTTTTATATCTGTTTTTGCTCTGTTTAATATAGTTTGAAACTCTTGCTCAAAACTTTTATCATTTGTATTAATTATTTTCATTTGTACCTTCTATAATATTGTTTATAATTGTATCTATTTCTATTTGCTCAACATCCACAACCAAATCTGCTACAGCTTCATACTGACCAACTCTTTGATTATAAAGCTCTTTTGCTTTTTCTTGATCTTTTAATAAAGGTCTTTTTTTAAATTTAGCTTTTGCATTTGGCGAGTTTTCAAGTCTTTTGATAATACCTTCAAAAGATGATTTTAAATATACAACTTTTCCAATTTTTGATAAATTTTCCTGCTTGTAAAATCCACCACCTGTTGAGATAATAGTATTTTCTACACTATTTTGTAGCCAAATTGCACATTTTTTTTCCAAATCTCTAAAATATGGCTCACCATATTTTTTAAATATTTTTTTTATTTTTCTATTTTCCATAGATTCTATTAGATCATCAGTATCAATTGCAAACTTATTAGTTTTTTTAACCAATGCTCGTGCAACTGTACCTTTACCTACACCCATAAAACCTATTAAAATTATATTGCTTTTCTTCATAACTTTGGATTATATCAAAATAGCTTAATAAATTTGCTGAAAGATTGTTTTATTGGCTCATTTTTATATATTTTTGACTATAATTTCTCCAAATTTTACACAAGGCATTTTTATGACATATTTAATTATACATACAATACACCTTTTTAGTGCATTTATCTATGGTGGTTTTTTGATTGTTGACAACCTTTTTTTATCAAGAATAAAAGAATCATTTAGCCAGGAAGAACATGCTAAAATCAGAGAATCTTTTATGAAATATGTAAGAAAAGTTATCCCACCTAGTTTGATTATTGCAGTAGTTACAGGATTATATATGATTAGTCAGGTTTTTGGTCCAATAGCTGATGATGGTTTAAGCAGATTTCAAATTTTATTATCTATAAAAGCATTTTTAGGTATCTGGCTTGGACTTAGAGGTGGATTGCAGGTATATTTTAAGATCCAACCGTTTGTATTTAAAAGTCATGTATTACCATTTACATTTGTAATAACTATCATCTTTTTATCTCAATTTATGTGGATTTAGTTTTCTGTCATATCTTTGCATCATTGTAATATTTCCTATAAGTCCACCTTGATGGATATATAGTATAGGAGTATCTTGATTTATCAAATCAAATTGAAGCAAGGTTTGCCAACCTATTGGATCATATAAAAGATCAAACTCTATATTGGTTTGATCTTTTAACTCTTGCCATATCTCATAGTTTTGTTTATAAAGTTTTCCAAAATGAAATTTCTTTGGTGTTTTTAGTATTATTGGGTGGTTTTGTTTTTCAAGATTGTTAAACTGTAATTTTAAATAATCCTCATCTCCTACACATGCACAAGTATAGACTTTATATGGTAGGTATTTTTGCAAATAAAGTGCAGTAGTTCCTGTACCACTTGGTAAAAAAACATTGATATTTTCAAACCTATTTTGCTCTGTCCACTGTTTTATCTCAGAAGCTAAAATTTTTATACCAAAACTTGCCTCTTTTATAGCACCACCCTCATCTATAAATAAGATATTTTCATCTAAATTTTGTGGTGGTTTTGCTTCAATAATATTCATACCATTTTTCAAAGCATATTTATAGTTTCCATTTGGATTATCTTTTAGATAACTTGGTATATGATCTACATAATAATCGAACTTCCACCCTTTTAGTTTACATAATACCGATAATGAATACATAGCATTTGATTGATTGGATCCATAACTTACAACTTTTTTTATATTTGGAAATTCATTGTGTAAAAAATAGTAAAACTTTCGTGCCTTATTACCTGAAAAGTCTTTATGCAGAAGATCATCTCTTTTTATAAAAAAAGTATGATTTTGAAAAGTTATTTTATTTGTTGGACAATGGTGCAGTTTCATACTGCACCATTATAATATATAAAAGATTAATTTAAAACTACAATTTAAGCAACTGCAGCTTTAAGTTTTTTCTCTTTTGCTTTTTGAGTTACATATAATAAAGCATATAATCCCATACCAATAGCATATGATACATACTCATGTGGTAAGCTAAACCAATCAGTAATAATATTTGGGACTAACAACATTGGCACAATAGCTAAGAATGCCAATCGCTCTATAATATTTGCTTTTACATACATAAATCCTTGTGTTGCACTACTAAAGGCAAACATTCCAGCTGTTGCCATTAAGAAAATCAATGCAATCTCTGCAGGATTTGTAATCCATTGCCAAAGTGCTGGATTATCTGGATCAGCAGCATCAATACCAGCAATTAGTAACAACTTATTATTAAAGAAGAATGCAAAAGGTAAAATTGCAGTTCTAATATCATAAGCAAACCCTTGTAAACCTGTTTTTATGGGATCAGATTTAGCGATCCCTGCTGCGGCGTAAGCCGCAATCCCCACAGGCGGCGTATCATCGGCCAGAATACCAAAGTAAAATACAAATAAGTGAGCTGCAATAGTAGGTATTAAAAATCCACTGTCAAATGCAAGACTAATAATAATCGGTGCTGTTAAACTCGCCATAATAATATAGTTTGCAGTTGTAGGAAGTCCCATACCTAAAATTAATGAGATTAAACCAGTAAGCATTAAAATAGCAATAATATACCCACCTGATAACTCTTCAATAACTTCAATTAAAACTTGTCCAATACCTGTAAGTGTTACAGACCCAACAACCATTCCAGCAACACCAGTTGCAATAGCAATAGGAACCATATTTTTAGCACCATTTACCATACCAATAGCGATATCTTCAAAACCTTCAATCCATACTCTAGCTGTTATTTTCTCTTTATTTAAAAATGCAGTAATTGGTTTTTGTAAAACCATAATAATCATCATAAATTGAATCGCACTAAGTGCTGCACTTTGAGCTGATTCTCGTAAAATTATCAATGTATAAATAAGGAAGAAAATAGGAATAATATAGTGAATACCTTTTTTAAATATATCCCAAACTCTTTGAAGTTTACTTGGATCTTCCCCTTTTAAACCTAATTTTAAAGACTCTAAATGAACAATATAAAACAGTGCAAAATATGAAACAAATGCAGGGATAAATGCTGCCATTACAACATCAGTATATGCAAGCCCCAAAAACTCTGCAATGATAAATGCAGCAGCTCCCATAATAGGAGGCATAAGCTGTCCATTGGTTGAGGCAGCAACTTCAACTGCTGCTGCTTTATGAGGAGGAAATCCTAATCTTTTCATCAATGGAATTGTAAATGTTCCTGTTGTAACTGTATTTGCAATTGAAGATCCAGAGATAATCCCTGTAAGTCCAGATGCAGCAACTGCAGCTTTTGCTGGTCCACCTTGATATTTACCAAGTGCAGCATACGCCATACTAATAAAATAATCACCTGCTCCAGCTCGCTCTAATAATGCTCCAAAAAGTACAAACAAAAATACAAATCCAGCTGATACCCCTAATGGTACACCAAAAATACCCTCAGTTGTAAGATACATTTGACCTGTAAGTTTTGTAATACTTGCACCTTTATGAGCAATAAGATCTGGCATATATGGACCAAAGTAATCATATATTAAAAATACTATTGCAATAATTGATAAAGCCATACCAAGAGCTCTTCTTGCAGCTTCAAGCAATACTACAACAGTAATTACACCAATTACAACATCTCTTTGTAAATAAGCCCCAGGTCGCATAGATAATCCAGCATAGTCATAATAAACATACAGCGCACCTATTGCACCTACTACTGCAAAGAAAAAAGCATGCCATGGAATTTTATATTTTAATATGTGTGATTTATACATTGGAAACATCATAAAACACAATACTAACGCAAATGCTAAATGCACAGATCTTACAAATGCTCCATTTGTAGGAACAATTGCTACATATATTTGGTATGCAGACCATAAAAATGCTACTACACCAATTAGCCAAAATTCCCAATCAGATTTTTCAAACTGTCTTTGACCTTCAAGATCTGCAATCAGTTTTTCTTCATCTTGCAGTTCCTCTTCTGAAGGTGGAATTTGATCACGATTCTTTTCCAAATCGTGTAGGATTCTTTCATCCTCTTGTGTTAAATCTACTTTACTACTCACTATCTCTCCTTATTATATGAGCCTATGGATTTTAAAAAATAATATTAATATAACTTTTTTAAATCCATCGAAAAAAAAAGCTAAAGAGTCAAACTCTTTAGCTTTTTAGTTTAAAAACTAAATCTTATAAAAGACCTGCTTCTTTAAATGCTTTGATTGCACCTTTATGTTGTGGTACAGATAAACCATCTAACAATGATTTTTTAGTAATTGTTTTATATGCAGGGTGAAGTTTTTTAAATGCTTCAAAGTTATCTAAGATAGCTTTTGTTACTACATATACTGCATTTTCATCAAGAGCTGTACTAGATACTAATACTGCTTTTACACCAATACTTGGTACATCATGAGTTACACCTTTGTAAAATGTTCCAGAAATTGAACCTTTTGCATAGTATGGGTATTCTTCAACTAATTTATCAATTGGTGCACCTTCAATTGGAACAATATCAATTGGTAAAGAGTTTGAAGCATCTTTGATATTTGCAGTTGGATGTCCAAATACACCAAAGTAACCATCAATTTTTTTATCTTTTAACATATTTGGACCCTCAGTTGATTTTAACTCACTTTTAAGAGCTAAATCACTACCTTTGATTCCAAATGCTTTCATAACAATCTCAGTTGTCATTCTTGTTCCAGATCCAGGTACATCAATATTGATTTTTTTACCTTTCATATCTGTAAGTTTTTTAATTCCAGAATCTTTTCTTACAACAAATGCAAGTAACTCTGGATAAATAGCAATAACTGATCTTAAGTTCTTTTGAGGTTTACCTTCAAATTTACCTTGTCCATGGTATGCTTGATATGCAGTATCACTTTGAGAAATACCAAAATCTAACTCACCAGCTTTAATAGTGTTTACATTGTAAACTGATCCACCTGTAGATTCAACAGAACATCTAATTCCTGTTTTCTTCTTAAGCTTGTTAACCATTCTACATACAGCACCACCAGTTGGGTAATAAGTTCCAGTAACTCCACCAGTTCCTATTGTAATAAATTGAGCTCCCATCATTGGTACACTCATAGCTCCTGCTAATGCAATACTCATCACTGTTTTTTTCATATATAATCTCCTATGTTTGATTTGTTTTTATTATAATAGGTTAAATATTAAATAAAAATAAAATTGGTGATTATGTACTAGATATGTAAGGAATAAGTTTCTCTATACACAATCCCATAGCAGTCGATTCATATCCATGTACCTCTTTTATATACTCTTTTGCAAATCCCTCTACCATAATTGCACCAGCTTTACCCATACATTCACCAGAATTTATATATTGATTTAATTTTTCTTCATCAAATTTTAAAAATTTATATATGGTAGATGATATATCAATAAGTTCAATATCTTTTGATTTAAATATCATACATGTTATTATTTTTACCTCATTTGAACTTTGAAGTTCAAGCATATATCTTGCATCATTTTTATCTTTTGGTTTTCTAAGAAGTTTATTATTCGAAGTTACTACTGTATCAGCTACCAAAAGAGGCATATCATACCCATAAAGTTCTAAACACTCTTTATATTTACCCAAAGTAGCTTCATAGACAAAAGATTTAGGATTGGTTGTTGTAATACTCTCTTCATCAAAAGAGCCGCCACTTTGAATAAAGTCTATATTAAATGATTTTAATATATTAGCTCTTGTAACAGAGTTTGAAGCTAATCTTAACAATTATAAACCTCTTAGAGTAATACCTATATATAAAGCAACCAATCCCAAGAATATATTCAATGGTATCATCCAAGCAGCAATTGGAGACAAATACAACTTAGCTGTTTTAAAATCATTTTGATCAAAAGCTTTCTGTGCTTTTGTTCTTCTTGAATAAATCACTGCAAATACTGCAGCCATTGTCATCCAAATCACCTCTTTAAATACAACTACATAATGGAATGATGTATTTTTAAAATCATATGCAAATATCATAATTATTGCTGTGATTAGAAGTATTAATATAGATGGTATAACCATTTTAAAAAATCTTTGTAAATACTCTAAAGTTCTACCTAATTTAATCTTAGGGTCTTCTACTTTTGCCATAGAGTAGTGTACTGCAAATCTTATTGCTATCATACCTCCTACCCAAATAATCGCACTTATTACATGTAAAAACACTATAAGAGCAGGCGAAAAATGAAACAGTGATATACTTAATTCTCTCAAGAAAGCTGCTCTTTAACAAAATTGATTGCTTCATCTTTAGCTTGTTGTACTTTTGAGATATCTTTCCCACCAGCTTGAGCAAAGTCAGGACGACCTCCCCCTCCACCATTTACTATTGGAGCAATATGTTTAATCCAATCTCCAGCTTTTACTGAAGCATTTTTAACACCGCTCACCATCATCACTTTATCACCTTTGATTTGTAATAAAAATATTGCAACTTTATCATTTCCATTTTTAAGGTCATCAGTAATTTTTTTAATATCACCATTATCTACAATATCTACTACAACTTTAACATCACCAATCATAGTTTCATCTAATGGTGAAGTATTAGAATTTATTGCATCATTTAACTCAGTTTTTAAAGTTTTAATTTGCTCTTTTAATTTTGTAATACCCAAAATCAGATCTTTGTTTTTAACCTCTTCTTGAGCTTGTTGTACAGTTTTTATAAATGATTTTGCATATGATATTGCACTAAGTCCACAAACTGCTTCTATTCTTCTTACACCTGCACTTACACCACTCTCTTTTGTAATATAAAAACTTCCAATAGCGCTTGTATTTGGCACATGTGTTCCACCACAAAACTCAACACTTACATCTCCAAATTTTACTACTCTTACAACATCACCATATTTCTCACCAAACATAGCAATAGCGCCACTTTTTTTAGCTTCTTCAATTGGTAACTCTTTAATATCACCTTCAATTCCATGTGCTATCATTGAATTTACAAGATCCTGAACCTCATCAATTTGTTCATTTGTCATAGCTTTTGCATATGTAAAATCAAATCTTAATCTTTTATCATCATTTAAAGATCCAGCTTGAGAAACACCATCTCCAAGTACCATTTTTAATGCACTTTGAAGTAGATGTGTAGCACTGTGATGTTTTGCTACTTCTTCTCTGCTTACAACTACAGCTTCAACCTCTTCACCTACTTTTAAAGTAGATCCTACAACCTCTACTAAAGACAGATTCATACCAAAGAATTTTTTTGTATTTTTAATAATTGCAATATGCTCATCATCTTCCAATGCTCCAATATCACCTACTTGTCCACCAGACTCAGCATAAAATGGTGTTTTATCAAGCATTACCCATCCTGTTTGTCCACTGTTTAAAATATCTACTTGGTTATAATTTTCATCTAAAAGTGCAACAATTTTTGATCTGTAAGATGTATTTTTATATCCAACAAACTCATTTACACCAACTTTTTCCAAAATTTGTTTAAAGTCACCCTCTTTTGAAGCATCTATATTAAATTTTTGGGAAGCTTTTGCCTGAGCTTTTTGATTATCCATAAGTTTTTCAAAAGTATCTATATCTACCTCTAACTCTTTTTCTCTTAGCATATCTTGAGTTAGATCCAAAGGGAATCCAAATGTATCATATAGTTTAAATGCTACTTCACCAGAAAATTTCTCTTTGGTATTTGGCAACTCCTCATTAAAAAGATTCATTCCTTTTTCAATAGTTTTGAAAAATCTCTCCTCTTCTAATGTTAGTTGCTCTTTAATATAATCTTTTTGCTCTTCTAATTCACTATAGTGTCCATTCATTGTTTCAAGTAGTGTATCAACAAGCTTAGCCATATAAGCTTCTCTCATACCAAGTAAATATCCGTGTCTTACAGCTCGTCTTAGTATTCTTCTTAATACATATTCTCTACCTTCAGATCCAAATCTAATCCCTTGAGCCAACATAAATGAAACTGCTCTAATATGGTCTGCAATTACTCTGTAGTGTCCTATAGTATCTGCTGTTGCTTTTTTATTACAAATCTGTTCCATTTTTTTAATAAGTGGCTGAAATAAAGAGGAATCAAAATTATTTAAAACACCCTCTTTAATAGCAACAACTCTCTCAAGCCCCATACCTGTATCAATAGATGGTTTTGGTAGAGGGTTTAAGTTTCCATTTTTATCTCTGTCATACTGCATAAATACAAGATTCCAAATCTCTAAAAATCTATCACCATCTCCACCCATTTTATCTTCTGGTGAATTAAAATGCTCTTCCCCTTGGTCATAGAATATTTCACTACAAGGTCCACAAGCTCCTGTATCACCCATAGACCAGAAATTGTCTTTATCTCCAAATCTTAATATTCTATCTTCACTAATATGCTCTTTCCATAATTCATATGCTTCATCATCACTATCATGAACAGTTACCCATAGTTTTTCAATAGGTAATTCCAAATTAACTGTTATAAATTCCCATGCGTATGCAATGGCATCTTTTTTGAAATAATCACCAAAAGAGAAATTTCCCAACATCTCAAACAAAGTATGATGTCTTGCAGTGTACCCTACATTTTCAAGGTCATTATGTTTCCCACCAGCTCTTACACACAACTGACAACTTGTAGCTCTTGGGTTTGAAGGAATTGGCACTGCACCTGTAAATATATCCTTAAACTGTACCATCCCTGCGTTTGTAAACAACAGTGTTGCATCATCTGGCACTAACGGCATACTACTTATAACTGCATGATCTTTACTTTTAAAAAAATCTAAAAATTCTTGTCTTATATTCATTGTATTTATTCCAATATTAATTAATTGAGGGAATTTTATCCAATATCAAATTAAAAAATAAGTAAGTAGAACTAAAATTAGTTTAAAGATAATAAGTGTAGAATGTTGCTACAAAAAAAATTAAGGAAGAAATATGGGAAAATATATAGAATTAACAAGTGAAAACTTTGATGCAACAGTTAATGAAGGTGTTTCATTAGTTGACTTTTGGGCACCATGGTGTGGGCCTTGTAGAATGATCGCTCCAGTAATTGAAGAATTAGCAGAAGATTTTGATGGTAAAGCAAAAATTTGTAAAGTAAATACTGATGAGCAACAAGAGCTTGCTGTAAAATTTGGAGTAAGATCAATTCCTACAATTATTTTCATGAAAGATGGTGAAAAAGTTGATGAGATGATCGGAGCTGCATCTAAAGCACAATTTGCAGATAAATTAAACTCTTTAATCTAATCAGCATCAATATATAACTTTGAACTTTTTTAAGTTCAAAGTTTATTACTTCTTAAATCTATTTTAGATTTTACACTAATTATCTACTTAAACTATACTACAAGAAAAAAACTGTATTATTACAACTTAAAAATTTAGATATATATATAATAACAAGCTCTTAAGCAAAAAGGAAATTTTGATGTTGGATTTAGCAATAATTGGTGGAGGACCAGCTGGGCTTACTGCTGGACTATATGCCACTCGTGGTGGACTTAAAGATGTTACAATGTTTGAAAAAGGATTTCCTGGTGGACAAATCACTCAAAGTAGTGAGATAGAAAACTACCCTGGACAAAGTGAAGTTGTTACAGGTATGGATCTTATGATGAATTGGCCAGAGCAATGTCAAAGATTTGGACTTAAGCACGAAATGCTTGAAGTTACTAATGTTACAAAACAGAACAATATTTTCAATCTTACATTTATTGACGGTTCAACTCAAGAGGCAAAAGCAGTTCTTATTGCAACAGGATCTGTTCCTAAAAAAGCTGGTGTTAAAGGTGAAGATAAATATTTTGGAAAAGGTGTTAGTACTTGTGCAACATGTGATGGGTTTTTCTACAAAGATAAAGAGGTTGTAGTTCTTGGTGGTGGAGATGCTGCTATTGAAGAAGCAGTTTATTTAGCAAAAATCTGTTCAAAAGTTTATGTTGTACATAGAAGAGATCAATTCAGAGCTGCTCCAAATACTATAGAGCATATGAAAAAATGTGATAATATTGAATTAGTTTTAAACTCTACTGTTGATGAGATAATTGGTGATGACAGTGGAGTTACAGGAATTATTGTAACAAATAAACAGACTAATGAGAAAAGACAAATTGATGTACCTGGTGTTTTTGTATTTGTTGGACGAGATGTGTTAAATGAAACATTAAAACAAGAAGATGGAACATTTTTATGTGATATGAATGATAGAGGGGAAGTTATTGTTGATCTGTCTATGAGAACTTCAGTTCCTGGATTATTTGCTGCAGGCGATATTAGAATAGAAGCACCAAAACAAGTTGTTTGTGCTGCAGGTGATGGAGCAACAGCTGCTCTTCAAGCAATTAGCTATGTTGATAGTTTAGCGTAAGGATATTATATATGTTAAAAGTTGGAATTTTAGGAAGTACAGGTAGAGTAGGATCATTACTTATTGATGATCTACAAGATGATGAACAAACAACAATTGGTTCTGTTCATGTATTTGATGAGTTAAAAAAACAACTACCAAAAGATACTGTTGTTACAAATGATATGGAAACATTACTTGAAAACTGTGATGTGGCTATAGATTTTTCTGCACCAGTTGCAACAGAACAACTTCTTGAACAAACTATAAAAAATGGTACAACTCCACTTGTAATTGCTACAACTGGTTTTTCAAAACATCAAGAAAATTTATTACTAGAAGCTAGTAAAAAAGTTCCTGTACTATATGCTACAAACATGAGTTTGGGAGTTGCTGTACTAAACAAACTTGTTGCACTTGCTTCTAAAACACTAGCTGAATTTGATTGTGAAATTGTAGAACAACACCACAGATATAAAGTAGACTCACCAAGTGGTACAGCTCTTACATTGGCTCAACATGCTGCAAATGCAAGAGGGCTGGATCTGGATAAAGTAAGAGTTAGTGGAAGAGATGGAATAATTGGAGCAAGAAGTAAAGATGAGATTGCAGTAATGAGTTTAAGAGGTGGAGATATTGTTGGAAGACACACTGCTGGATTTTATAATGATGGTGAATTTATAGAATTAAATCATACTGCAACAGCTAGAAATACATTTAGTCGTGGAGCAATAAAAGCTGCAAAATGGCTAGTAAACCAAGAGCCTGGTTTATACTCTATTAATGATTGTTTAGGATTATAATATGTGTGCAATTGTTGGAATATTTGGAAATGATGATGCTGCAAAACTAGCAAGTGCAGCACTTTTTGCTATGCAACACAGAGGTCATGAAGCTACAGGAATTAGTAGTGGTGGTTCTGATGATAAAAAAATATACACTGTTAAAAATAGAGGTTTTGTAAGAGATGTTTTTGATGAGAAAGCTTTTTCAATTCTAAAAGGTGATATGGCAATAGGTCACAACAGATATTCAACTGCTGGTAGTGACTCAATATTTGATGCACAACCAATTCATGCTAAATATAAACTTGGTGAGATCTCAATTGTTCACAATGGAAATCTAATAAATAAAGAGGAAGTAAGACAAAGACTAATCGATGAGGGAAGTATATTCCAAACGGGTATGGATACAGAAAATCTTATACATCTTATTGCAAAATCTAGTCAAGATAAACTAAGAGATAGAATTACAAAATCTCTTACAAAAGTAAAAGGTGCATATAATTTTATTATCCAAAGCCGATCTAAACTTTTTGTAGTTAGAGATCCTCATGGTATTAGACCGTTAAGTATTGGAAAACTACGATCTGGTGGATGGATAGTTGCTAGTGAAACTTGTTGTTTTGATCTTGTTGATGCCCAATTTGTTAGAGATGTAAAACCTGGTGAGATGCTTATTTTTTCAAAAGAGTATGATGAACCAGAATCAATTATGCTTGATGATACAAAAGAGTTTAGACCTTGTGCTTTTGAGTATATCTATTTTGCAAGACCTGATAGTGATATAGATGGTAAAAATGTTTATACTACTAGAGAAAATATGGGAAAAGTTTTAGCCAAAAATGATAAAAATTTAGTAGATGCTGATATGGTTATACCAGTACCTGATAGTGGAGTTCCATCTGCACTTGGTTATTCAAAAGAGAGTGGAATCCCTTTTGAGCTTGGTATAATTAGAAACCACTATGTTGGAAGAACTTTTATTGAACCAACCCAAGCAATGAGAAATATGAAAGTTAAAATGAAGCTATCTCCTATGAGATCTTTGATTGAAGGGAAAAAACTTGTAGTTATTGATGATTCGATTGTAAGAGGAACTACAAGTAAAAGAATAGTAAGAATGTTAAAAGATGCAGGTGCTGCTGAAGTTCATTTTAGAGTAGCATCTCCAATGATACAACATCCATGTTTTTATGGAATTGATACTCCTACAAAAGAAGAGTTAATCAATGCAATGAAATCTAAAGATGAAGTTCAAGAGTATATTGAAGCAGACTCTTTAGAATACCTTTCAATAGATGATTTAAAAGATGCATTAGGACACGATAGAAATTATTCTATGGTAAGTTTTGATGGCGATTATTTTGTAGTATAAAAGAAAGTAGATATTTGAAACAAGTTAATACAATAGGAAGGTACTTTAAAAATAAATTTGGACAAAAAATTTATAAAGTACCTGTTAGTATCTCTGGATTTACATGTCCAAATATAGATGGAACTGTAGCTAAAGGTGGTTGTACATTTTGTGAAAATGAATCTTTCTCACCCAATCTTACTGATAAATCTAAATTTAAACTAAACTCAAGAAGTACTACAAACCCATATTTGCAAACACAACTGCAACAAATGAGAATGCAGTTTGAAACAACATCACAAATTTT
>Ga0256843_1000917_pt1 | contig 24216 bp, 25 predicted proteins | sample AlvinellametaG_FD_191572 | JGI IMG/M metagenome (GOLD analysis project Ga0256843, IMG submission 191572) | Pompeii worm associated microbial communities from hydrothermal vent at the East Pacific Rise, Pacific Ocean - Alvinella | ecosystem: Host-associated > Annelida > Integument > Unclassified ... | reverse complement strand
ATAATATAGAAATAATTGAAGTTGATGGATATTTAAAAGCCGAAAATTCAACTCTTGGTGCTGATAATGGGATTGGAATCGCTATTATGATGGCTTTAATGGTTGAATATAAAGATTTAGAATTTCTTTTTACAAATGATGAAGAAATCGGACTTATTGGGGCTATGAATTTAGAAGTAAAACCAAAAGCAAAAAAACTAATAAATTTAGATAGTGAAGATGAAAATATTTATATAGGATGCGCTGGTGGATTTGATGTAGAAATCACACTTCCAACAAAAAGAAAACCATATTTTGGAGAAGTATATCAAATAAAAGTAGATAATCTACCAGGGGGACACAGTGGAGTAGATATAGATAAAAATTATCCAAATGCAATCAAAGAAGTAGTAAAACAACTAAAAGACACTTGGACTTTACTTTCTATAAAAGGGGGTGAGAGAAGAAACTCAATTCCAAGAGAAGCTGAAGCTTTAGTAATTAGTGAATCTAACTTAAATTTTCCTAAAATTACAACAAAAGGAAAAGTTATTCACAATTCTTCTACAATAATAAAACTACTTAAAACTCTTCATCATGGGATTTTAGGATATGATAAAGAGTTTGATGTAGTAAGTGAAAGTATGAACTTAGCAATAGTAAATGATAATAAAATAATCATTTCATTTAGGGCTAATTCAAATGAAGATTTAAAAAAACTAAAAGATGAAATTAAACATTTACTCGAATTTATAGAGTGTGAATATATAATAGTAGATGAGTATCCAGCTTGGAAACCAGTTAAAAGTGAACTTGCAAAACAATATCAAAAAATTAGTAACAAAAACTTAAAAGTTATCCATGCTGGACTTGAACCTGCTATTTTAGGTGATTTTTTTGAAGAGATGATTTCAGTTGGACCTAATATTTATGAACCACATTCAATCCGTGAAAGAGTTGAAATAAAATCTATTTTTCAAATATATGAGGAAATAAAAGAGTTTTTAAAAACTCTTTAAATATTTTCTATAGGAGCTGATAAGTAAAACCCTTGGGACATATTAATACCCAACTCTTTTACTTTATCTAATACTTCTTGATTATGTACAAATTCAGCAATAATCTTAATATTTGCATTTTTAGCAAATTCAACTATTAGTTTTGTAATCATTTCACTATTTTTATCTTCATGAATATTTTTTATTAAGCTTCCATCTATTTTAATAATATCTACATTTAAATTTAAAATTCTTGCAAAATTACTATATCCACTACCAAAATCATCAATAGCGATTTCTACATTAAATTTTTTTACTTTTTTAATAAAATCTTTAAGTATTGTATAATCACTAATAGCTTCACTTTCTAAAAGTTCAATCGTTAAATATTTTCCATTATCTTCATTTAAGCGTAAAAATAAATACCCTAAAATTTCTTCATTTTCTAAATCCTGCATAGATAAATTTATACTTAAATTTTGTTTTTTATTCTTTATAATTTCAAAAGCATCTTTTAAAATAGCTTTTGTAATATGATGATACAATTTATTTTCTTTTGCTATCTCTAAATATGGCCAAATAGACTCAAGTTTCTCATTTACTTTAAGTCTCGCTAACACTTCATATTTTACTATTTTATTTGTTAAATTATCATATATTGGTTGAAATACAGCTATAATTTCATTTTTATCTATTGCTTTTTTTAATGTTTCTAATCTATGAAAATTAATCTCAACCTCTTGATTATAACTATCTATATAACATTTAACCTTAGTCATCATATCTTTTTTTACTTCTTTTAATGCTAAATCTGCTTTTTCTAAAAAAGGTTTTTTATCAGAAATACCTGCACTAAAACTTAATCTAAATTCTAATTCATCTATTTTTAAAGGTGCTTCTAAATGAGTAATAATAGCTTCTATTATTTTTTTATTTAATTCACCTTTTACTAATACCCCAAATTCATCAGCTCCAAACCTATAAATTCCATAATTATTAAAATAGTGAGGTATAACCCTTTTAAGTCTAAGAGCTGAGTGTTTTAAAATTTTATCTCCTATTTGAATACCAAAATAGTCATTATATGTTTTAAAGTGATCTATATTAAATACCACTAAAAAGTCATATTTATATTTTTTTATATCTTCTTCAAATTTAAATCTATTATCTAAATCTGTTAAATAATCTTTATAAGTTAATTTTTTTATGATATTATAATCATGTTCTAATTTAGAAACTAACCACAACATAATACCCATCACTATTACTATAAAAAACACTATCCCATATGCGAATATCTCAAATTTATTCATTCTTTGATTTATTTCATTTACAAATTTATTCATTGTCTTATCCAATAAATCTTTTGTAGGCATACTTAAAATCTCTTTTAAATATTTATTATATTTTGGAAAATATTTTCTAAATACTTGAATATTTAAAATCAAACTTCTATTATAATGTTCATCTTTAATTTTTACTTTTTTAAAATATTCTATATCTATATTTGAAAAAAAAGTCTTATCCGTAGCATTTTTTACTAAAAAAATATTTGACAAAATTTTTGCTGTTTTAATCTTATACTCTTTTGGAGCTTCGATTTCTGGAAGCATACTATTTAAATCTGTTAAAAAAACTAAAGAATTTTTAATAGGCAAATTATATTTTTCAAATTTATAAATAAGTTGTACTTTATTATATAGCATCGATTTGTATTCTAAAAAATCATTATATGCATCAAATTGTGTTAATATTTTATTACTTGATAAAAATTGAATATGCTCTTTCATTTTTTTGATTTCATTTGAAATATTATCATTGTTATAATAAAGTGATGTTGTTGATTTTAAAAGATAATAATTAAGTCCATATTCATGTTGTTGAAGCATATTTAAATTTCTTAATACTTCATTATTTTTAATAAAAAAATCTTTCATACTTCTATTAAAAATAAAAATAAAAACTATCAGTATTAAACTTGTTAGAATAATAATTATTTTTTTCATGGCACATCCAATATTTTAGGTTTTTGACCTGTTAAGGTTTTTAAAAAAGACTCAATATTGTCTATATCTTTTTTTCTTAAAATTATCCCTAAATTATAATATCCCATTTTCTCAATAGCTTCTTTTAAAGTTTTTACACTTCCATCATGAAAATATGGTGCTGTTAAAGCTATATTTCTTAAACTTGGAACTTTATAAACATATTTATCATCTTCATCTTTTGTAACTTCAAATCTATCTCTACCTCTTATCATATTATAATCTTCTATTACAACACCTATTTTTTGAAAAGAATTACTACCTAAATTTACTCCATTATGACAAACAATACACCCATATTTTTTAAATAATCTATACCCTCTTTTCTCTTCTGAAGATAAAGAGATTTTATGTTTTAAAAATAGATCAAATTTACTATTAGGTGTAGTTAATGCCTTTTCAAACTCAGCTATAGCATCTGTTACTAAATCTATACTAATTACATCTGTATGATAAATAGTTTTAAATAACTTCTTATAAGATAAATTAGAATTTAACCTTTTTTCTACCTCTTTTGGAGTAATAGAAAGCTCTGTATGAGCTTTTAAGGCCATTAAAGCTTGTTGTTGTAAAGTTTGTGCCCTACCATTCCAAAAAAAAGCAATGTTAAAAACAGAATTAAAAACTGCTTGAGAATTCATAGGCTTATCTATTCTATGATAAACCCCTATTGAAAATTGCTTGTTATCAGCACCTGCTTTATTAAATTTATGACAATTTACACAAGCTATACTTTTATCTTGAGATAAAATTTTATCTGTAAATAATTTTTTACCAAGTAATGCCTTTTGTTTATTATAGTGAAGCTCATAAATAGGAATTATATCTTGAGCAAAAATAAATGTTGCAATAAAAAGTATTAATACTTTCATCTAGTCTCCTTAATATTGCAACATTATAACATATATTTTATAAGTTTTGAATATGTCTTAATCTCTCTTCAATAGGTGGATGCGAAGCAAAAAGTGTCTCTAAAAATCCGACAATACCAAAAGCTTTCATATCACTTGGAAGAGCTAATTCTTCTTTTGGAATCTGTCCAAGTTTTGCTAAAGCATAATAAATACCTTCTTTTCCATCAAGTCTAACAGCACCTTCATCAGCTTTAAATTCTCTATATCTACTAAACCACATCAAAATTGCTGTAGCAAAAATACTAAATATCATCTCAAGTGCAAAACTAATACCCATATACATGAATGTATTTGTATTTCCATCTCTATCTTTAGCAAAAATATCAGCAATAATTCTTGAAATAAATATTACAAATGTATTTAATACCCCTTGCATTAAAGTCATCGTAACCATATCACCATGTTTGATATGACTAATTTCATGAGCTAAAACACCCTCAATCTCTTTTTTATCCATAATCTCAAGAAGTCCAGTTGATACTGCTACAAGTGCATCATTTTTATTCCATCCTGTAGCAAATGCATTTGGTGGACCTACAAAAATCCCAACTTCTGGCATTTTAAACCCAGCTTTTGCTGAAAGCTTTGAAATAGTCAAAAGCAGCCATTCTTCCATCTCATTTCTTGGGGCTTCAATTATTTCAACCCCCATACTTCTTTTTGCCATCCATTTTGAAAGTAATAATGAAATAAAACTACCCCCAAATCCAAATACAGCAGCCATCATAAAAAGCCCTGCCATACTTTGTGGATCTAAATGGATTCCAAAAAATGCACTTAATATAAATAGTGCAATATAAAGTGATGCCATAACCGCTAAGTTCATCACTATAAGCATTATTAAAGCCATTTATTCTCCTTTTTTTACTTATTATAACAAAAAACAATGAATTTTAAGTGAAATTTAAGCTAAATTTAAGTATAATTCGCCGTTAAAAATCTAAAAAAGAAAGGTGGTGAGGAATTTGCCAGGAATTATCGTAAGAGATGGTGAAGATTTCGAAAATGCTTACAGAAAATTTAAAAGACAAGTTGATAGAAACTTAATCGTAGTTGAAGTAAGAAAAAGAAGATTTTTCGAACCTAAATCGGAAATCAGAAAAAAAGAAAAAATCGCTACAAGAAAAAAACTTCTTAGAAAATTATGGATGCTTAGAAGATACGAAGCAAAATTATAATTTTCTTTTCCCCTTTGCGGGATATATTTAAGGACTTACAATGAAAAAGTTACTACTTTTATTCACACTAATTATCTCAAGTTTTGCATATAATGTTACAGTTTCAATATTACCTCAAAAATTTATAGTTGATTTTATATCTGCAAATAAAGCAAATGTAAATGTTATGGTTCCACTTGGTGCAAGCCCAGCTACTTATTCACCCACACCAAAGCAACTATTAGCTTTAAAAAAAAGTATAGTTTATTTTAAGATAGATGTACCATTTGAAAAAGCTTGGCTAAATAAATTTACAGATATAAATCCAAATATAAAAATCGTAGATTTTGCAAAATTTATCAAAAAAGAGAAAAATCCTCATATTTGGCTAGATCCTATATTTTTAATATCACAAGCTCAAGTTGTAACAGTTACTTTATCTAAAATAGATCCTAAAAATAATGATTTATATTATAAAAATTTAGAAAAATTTAAAAAAGAAGCTTTAAAAGTAGATAGTCAAATAAGAAATTTATTATCAACTATAAAAAATAGAAAATTTATAATTTTTCACCCAAATTTATATTATTATGCAAAAAGATACAATTTAGAAGAAATCGCTTTAGAAAAAAATGGGCACGAACCAAGTATAAAATATCTTTTTAGAATCATTAAAATAGCTAAACAAAACAATATAAAAGTAGTATTCACTTCACCAGAATTTAGCAAAAAATCAGCTAAATTTTTAGCACAAAACATAGGTGCAAAAGTTGTAGATTTTTCAGCTTTAGAATATAATGTTTTTAAAAATTTACTTAAAGTGAGTAAAATTTTACATGATAACAATTAAAAATTTAACTTTTAAATATAACAATGAAATAATATTAGATAATATCAATTTAGAGATAAATAAAGGGGATTATGTAGCTTTAATAGGGCCAAACGGTGGAGGTAAAACTACTCTTATTAAGCTTATTTTGGGGCTACTTAAACCCACAAGTGGTGAAATAATCTTAAAAACAAAAAAAATCGGATATGTTCCACAATATACTAACTTTTCTCTTGATATCCCTATTCGTGTAATTGATGTAGTTCTTCAAGGAAGACTAAATAAATTTAAATTTTTTTATAATGAAAAAGATAAAAAAATAGCTTTAGAAAAACTAAAACTTGTAAATATGGCGGAATTTAGCAATAAAAAAATATCTAACCTTAGTGGTGGTCAAAGACAAAGAGTTTTAATAGCTCGTGCACTAGTAAGTGAGCCAGAAATTTTAATACTAGATGAACCTACAAGTGCTATCGATATAAAAGGGCAAAAAGAGATTTATAAAATTTTAAAAGAACTTGATATTACAAAACTTATAATTTCACACGATATAAATATTTTACTTGAAGGGGTAAATAAAGTAGCATTTATCTCTAAAACATTAGTACTTCATAATACACCCGATTTACATTTCACACCTGATGAAGAACACTTTTGTGAAGTTGATTTTATCAATGCCATACAAAAATGTAATGTGTGTCATAATCACAAAGGAGAATAAATGTCTATTTTGAAAATCAATAAGTTTTTATTTTTAGAAAATATTGAATATAAATCAAAAAGATTTAATGTAATTATTGGTAAACAAGCTAGTGGAAAAAGTTTAATTGTAAAATTAGACTATTTTTTTAAAGAGATTATTTTTTTACATACTACCGTTTCAAATTCTTTAAAAGAAAATAAACTTGAATTTGAAGAAAGAATTAGAAGATATTTTACTACATACTTTCCAAAATATACTTGGGAAAAAGAAGAAATCAATCTTGAATTTTATAAAGATGATTTTGAAATCAAAATTACTAAAACAAAGCTTGCTAAAAAGTTAAAACTTGAATTTAATACAAACTTTTTAAATTATAAAGATCAACTAAAAAATAATATTCTTACAAATGATATACTAAATAATATCATAAATATTAAATCTGAATTTAATTTACCTCAAATTGTATTTATTCCAGCTGCTAGAAGTTTTTTAGCTAATATAGAAAAAAATTTATTTAAATTTATTCAAGAAAAAATAAATATTGACCCTTTTTTAATCAATTTAGGTGTTCAATATGAAAATATAAAAAATAAAACAACTTCAAATAATCCTATTATAAAAAATTTAATGTCAGAAATTCTAGACGGAGAATACATATATCAAAATGAAGAAAGTTGGATTAAAAAAAACAATAAACAAACTAAACTTATAAATTCATCATCTGGACAACAAGAAGCATTACCTATGTTACTTTTACTTTCATATTTTTATAGTATGAAAAATACTATTTTATATGTAGAAGAACCAGAAGCACATCTTTTTCCTAAATCACAAAAAAATATTATAGAACTTTTAGCAATTTTTTATAAAAACAACAATAATGTATCTATTACAACTCATAGTCCTTATATTTTATCTTCTATAAATAATCTAATTATTCTAAACGAAGCTATAAAAAAAGGATACAAAAAAGAATTAGAATATAAATCTATAGATATAAATGATGTAAGTGCTTATATTTTAGAAAATAATCAATTAAAAAATATTATTGAAGACAACTTAATTGATGCTTCACAAATAGATAATATTTCAAATGAAATAAATGAAGAATTTGATGAATATATGAGTTTAATATATGGATTTTAAAATGATAAATGAATGTAATACATTATCTAAAAATAAAATTATTTCAAAAGAAGAAAATAAAAGAAAATTTATTATAAAAAACAATTCAAATACAAAAGTTAATATTGTAGAAGTTGATGATTGTTTAATTACAAATGGAAATAAATGTGATTGGCTTTTTGAGATATTAGATAATAATTTAGTTTTTTATGTAGAATTAAAAGGTAAAAATATTGACCATGCATTTGTACAATTAGAAACTACTATAAATTACTGTAAATCAAAGCACAATAAATTGAAAAAAAATGCTTACATAGTTTCATCAAGAGTTCCTAGTTCAGGGACAGATATCCAAAAAGCAAAAAAATATTTCACTCAAAAACTACAAACACTTTTAACAATAAAAAATAATAAAATAGAGGTAACAATATGACAGAACTATTTACATTAATTCCAAACTCTTTTTATGCGACTATTTTAATCTCTATAGCAGTTGGAATTGTTGGAAGCTTGATTGTAATAAATAAAAATAGTTTTATTGCAGGAAGTATTGCTCATGGGAGTTTTGGAGGGATTGGAATTGCTTTTTATTTTGGCTTTCCTATATTACTTTCAACTTCTATTTTTGCTTCGATTCTTGCTTTAATACTCGCATTTATAACCCTTAGAATGCCCCATAGAAGTGATGCAGTCATAGGTGCTATTTGGGCTATTGGGATGAGTATAGGTATTATCTTTTCTGAAATGAGCGAAGGATATAGTGGTGGACTTATTAGTTATTTATTTGGTTCTATTTTAACTATCTCAAATGAAGATATTACAATGATGATAGGTGTCGATATTGCTTTAATTATTTTTATCACCTTTTTATATAATCAAATGCTTTTAATTAGTTACGATAAAGAGTTTTCTAAAGTAAGAGGATTAAATGTAGAGTTTTTACATACACTTTTTTTAATCCTTACATCACTAACAATTGTGATGAGTGTAAGAGCTATTGGACTTATTTTAATAATAGCAATGTTTACAATTCCCCCTTTTATTGCTGAAAAATTTACTTCTAGTTTAAAAGGGATGATTATTGTAAGTGCTATTTTAAGTATGATTTTTATGGTAAGTGGTATTATTATTAGCTTTTATTATGACTTAAGTGCTACCGCTACAATAATTTTAATAGCAAGTATTAGCTTTTTTATAGCAATGCTCAAAAAATAAGATATAATTACCTAAAAAAGGAGTCATAATGGCAAGAGATATTAACGAACAAATTTTAAGTTTTGGAGAGATTCAAGAAGCTCACGAAGTAGTAACTATCGCATACGCAGGTGTTAGACTTGAGACAAAAAAACTTTATACAGAAGAAGGAACATTTCCTACAGACGCATATCAACAAGTAATCGTTTACCTTCAACAACAAGCAGCAGAAATGGAAGCTGATGGAGTTAAAAATATAGAAGTAAAAACAGTAACAAGTCACGACAGTGCTGGAAATGAAGTTATGGATTTTATAGGTAGTGGAACTATTATAAGGTTAAAATAATGTACTATTATGTAGGTCATCTACTTTTAGCCTTTATTTGGGCTATTTTTTTACTAACCTTTATAAAATCAATGCAAAACAAAAATTTAAATGAATCTAAAATTTTTGGTATTTTAAGTGTGATTTCAATGATTGTTATTTTAATCGTTGGGACTAAGATGATGCTAAATGATCATTCTATTATAAAAAGTGGAAAATGGATTCATGTTAAATTAAGCTTAGATATTATTTTAATGTTAGAAAATTTATTTTTACTTAAACTTCTAAAACAAGGTAAATTTGTAAGTAGTAAATGTGGAAATATTATGTATTTTTTCTCACTATTTGCATTTTTATCTATGATTATTCTTACTATGCTTAGACCATTCTAAGCATAGCTTTTTTTAATCCTAATCTCTTTTAACTTTGTAAGATTATAATGGATAAATAGTAGTAATTGTAAAATATACACTAAAATACCTAAAATTGGTATAAAAAACAAACTTGCACTAATCAAACTAATCACCCACAAATCTAATTTATTTTGTTTTAATATTTCATATTCATCTTTTGTAGCAATTGAAGAGATTGAGTCATATAAAAATGGTGTTTTAATAAGTATCGCCCATAAAAACAGATGAACTATAATATTGACTACAGGTATAAAAATAGTAGGTAAAAATAAAATAAATAAAAAAATGAAAATCAAGTTATATTTTATAGATATCCACATCGAACCTATCAAACTACCAAATCCCTCTTTTGATAAATGATACTCTTCTTCATTTATAATATCAACTACCTTATCAGCAATAACCCCTACTATTAAAACTGATGTCAAAACTAAAAGTTCATAATAAACAAATCCCCCACCTAAAAAAGTGATAATACTTTTTACACTTTCATTATTAAATGGTGTAAAACTTAAAAGATAGCTAATTGCTTCATCTATCGTATCACTAAATATCCAAAACACAACTCCCCAAAATATTGCAGAGATAATCAAAGGTACTAAAGAAAGTGCTAAAATTTTAAGATTAAATAAGCTTCTAAGAGCTTTTAGTATTACATTAAATATCATTATATTTTATCCCCTTTTTATCAAGTTCTTGTTTAAAAAATTTTATCCATTTTTTTGCATCATCACCTGCTATTGATATTTCACAAGTATAATCAAGTTTTGGCAAAGATGAAAATTCTATTTCTTTTGGAATCTTTTGCATAATATCTACAAACTCTCCCTCTTTTTCATATACCAAAATTGAATATCTTTGTTTTATTTGTTTAGATGGAAAAAATTTATCTAAAGCTTCTAAAACCATAGGATGAGCCATATCAGGAAAACCTGGTGTAAAAAAATATCTATCATCTATATAATACCCATACATCCCATTTATTGGATTGTTTTTAAGAAGTTTAGCCCCTTTAGGAAGGTATGACATATAAATTCTTGCAGGATATGCTTTATTACCAAACTTCTCAATTATTTTAGCTTTAAACTCTTCATTAAATTCCATCCCATCACTAAAAACTTCACTACTTACTTCTCTTGTAAAATCATCAGGAGTACTTCCAATCCCTCCAAAACAAAACATTTTTGAGTTAGGTATTGATTTTATCATCTCAAAAGTTTTTTTCATTAATTCTTTATCATCTTTTATAATAAAACAACCATCTAAAGTATATCCCCTTTTTAATAATTCATCCCTTAAAAATTTAAAATGTTTATCTTCTCTTCTTGCATTTAAAATTTCAGTCCCAATAATTACAGCGAAAATCATATTTTTCCTTTTTGGAATAAGTTTTGCTGTATTTTATCAAAAAACAAGGAAGTTTTATGAATGATACAATAGAGTTAGATAGATTTGAAAAAAAGATGGCTTTAGCTTTTTTAATTGTATTTTATTTTATAGCTACAGTAAATTTATTTGCTCAAAAAATAGGTGATATTTCTTCAATAATTGGTGTAAGAGATAACCAACTTATCGGTTATGGCCTTGTAGTAGGACTTAAAGGTACAGGTGATAGTAGTAGTGCCTTTACAAATCAAACATTAGCCAATTTACTAAAAAATGTAAATGTAAAACTTGATGCTAAAGATATCAAATCAAAAAATGTAGCTGCAGTTGTAATCACAGCAAAACTTCCAGCCTTTGCTAGACAAGGTGATAAACTTGATATTACTATATCTTCTATTGGAGATGCAAAAAGTTTAGAAGGAGGAACTTTGCTTCTTACTCCTCTAAAAGCAGTTGATGGTAGAATTTATGCTTTAGCTCAAGGACATTTAACTATTGGGGGATTTAATGTAGGGCAAAATAGAGGTATACAAGCCCATTTTACTACTACAGCTAAACTATACGCCGGTGCTACAGTTGAAAGAGAGATAGTATATGATCTTTTTCATAAAACTACTGCAACTTTATCACTTAAAAAAAGTGATTTCAATAATGCTGTATCTATTCAAAACTTAATAAATAAAACATTTCATAAAAATGTAGCTACCGCTCTGGATCCAAGAAGTATACAACTACATAAACCTAAAAATATGAGTATGCCTGAATTTCTAGCAAAGGTTCAAAATATAACATACTATACACCTCAAGAAAATATTGTCGTAGTAGATGAAAGAACTGGAACAATTGTTGCTGGTAGTGATATAGCGATTGATCCTATTGTAATTACACAAGGGGATATGATTATTAAAATAACAAAAAGAAGTACTATGACTGATTTAGCTGATATTTTTCAAAAATATCATGCAAAACCAAAAGATATTATTGCAATTCTTGAGACTTTAAAAAGTAGTGGTGCTTTAAAAGCAAATTTAAAAATAAACTAAGGAGGATATCATGAGTACTATGGATAATAGCCTAATTACACTTGGAATGTATAACAAAGTAGATATTTCAAAAACAGAGAATTTAAAAAAATTAAAACAAACTTGTGATGATTTTGAAAGTGAAATATTAAATTTTTTCTTAAAAGAAGGTCTAAAAAAAGAAAATACTCTATTTCCAAAAAGTACAGGAGAAGATATTTATAACTCGATGCAAACTCAAGAGTTATCAAAACAACTTTCAGGTGGATTTGGATATTCAAAATTACTTTTTGATTATTTAAAAGATAAAAATAATTTATAAAAAATTTAAAATTTGACGATATAGTAGTAAAACATATAAAAAAGGATTTTTATTATGATAAAAGGAATTAATAATAATTCTACATTTATCTCTACTATATCGTCTAAAAATAATAAACAGATTGAAAATGTAGAGAAAAGTAAGGTAGAATCTTTAAAAGAAGCTATACAAAGTGGTAATTATAAAATAGATTTAGATAAGACAGCTTCGAAAATGGCTAAATCACTTTTATAATCTTCCTTCTTTTCTCCTACATTAAAAAAGGAGAAAATAATGCTAAAACAATCTTTACTTTCAATAAATGATACTCTAGATAATTTAATTAATATTACAAAACAAGATATTGAAGATATTAAACTTGCAAAACATGAAGCTCTATTTCAAAGAAATAGCTTAAAAGAAAAATATCTTCAAGAGTTTATACAACAAAAATCTCAAATAGACTCTATTTTAGTAAAAAGAAGTGAAAGTGGTTTAGATATATCTCAACTTATAAATCCTGAAGAAGATCAGCTTTTAGGTGAATTCAAACAAAAATTACAAACATTTTATACTATTCATAAAAAATTTGCAAAAATGGCTTTATTAGTTACAAATTTTTATAATAATTTAATGCATAAAATAAATGGAAATGAAGTAGATATTGGATATCAAATGAATAAAACAAACAACTATCCTAACTTTTCACTAAAGGCTTAATATGGGACTTTTTTCTACCTTAAATACAGGATATAGTGGTTTAAATGTAAATCAAACTGCTATTGCTACTACAAGTAATAATATATCTAATGCTTCGAATATGGACTATACTCGTCAAAGAACTCAAATAGTTTCATCTATAGCTGTTCACACTCCAAGTGGAGATGTCGGAACAGGTGCTAAAGTAGAAACTATTGTAAGAATCAAAAATGATTATCTTTTTTCAAGATATGAAACAGCAAATAAAGATTTAAGCTATTTTAATACTCTTCAACAAAATGTAAATGAAATAGCAAACTATTTTCCAGATGTTCATGACGTAGGTCTTAATAAAGATATTCAGGATTATTATAATGCTTGGAGTGAATTTGCAAATAATCCAAATGATAATGCACTAAAAGTAAATCTAGCAAGTAAAACACAAATATTAACAAATACTATAAAATCAACTAGAGAAAAAATAGACACCTTAAACAAATCTGTAGATTCTCAAATAGAAGTATATACAAATGAAGTAAACGATTTAGCTAAACAAATAGCAAACTTAAACAAAGAAATTTCAAAAGTTGAAGCAAATAATGTAAATCATGCAAATGAATTAAGAGATAAAAGAGATGCAGCTGAAAAAAGACTTGTAGAACTAACTGGTGCTACTATCTCAAAACAAGGTATCCAAAGTATGGGGATGGCTGATCCAAATATTGCTGACTATGAAGAAAATTATGTAATTACTTTAGGTGGATACCCTATTGTAGATAATGCAACATTTCACCCTTTAGATTTAACAGCTAACCCAAAAAGTGCTGATGGTTATACTTCAATATTATTTCAAAAACAAGACTATTCAACAGTTGATATTACAAAAGATATTCCTAAACAAAGTATAATAGGTGGTTTACTTGAATTTAGAGGAACAAGTTTTGATGATGATGGAAAAGTGATTGATGGATATAGTGGAAAATATATAGATGAACTAGATGCTTTTAGTAGAACTCTAATACAACAAACAAACTCTATTTATGCATATTCAGCGCAAGAAGAGCCAATAGGTGAACAATTATTTGATCCTATTTCACTAACTTCAGATCAAATAAATAAATATTCTCTAAGTTCTCCTCAAGTAGAACAATCTTTAGCAAATCCAGTAAGAAATGGTACTTTAACACTTAGTGCTTATGATAATAATGGTGCTTTTCTTAAAGATATAAAAGTTAACATCGATAAAGACAAAAGTTTACAAAAAAATATAGATGAAATAAATACACAATTAACAAATGCTGGTATTGATTATGAAGCTAAAGTACAAAATGGAAATATTGTATTTGTAAAAACTGATACAACAGGTGATGGTAGCTTAAGTAATGGTGCTTTACTTGTAAAAGATGATGGTAGTTTACTTTTTAATGCGTTAAATGATGTTCAATATAAAAATATATCAAAAGCAAATGATGTAGATTTACCTTTAAGTATAAAAGATGGAAGTTTTGATATAGTTACTTATAGTGATGATGGTGAAGAATTAGCAAGAAGGACTATTATTGTAAATTCAAATAGTGAAGATCCTATGTATTCTACAATGGAAGGAATTTTAGCACAAATAAATATGAGTAATATTGATGATAACAATGACAATGATAGTGCAAATGATGTAGATGATTATTATATCGCTTCATTTACAAATGGTGCTTTAAGTTTAAATAAAAAAACTGATGAAACTACTTTTATTGGGTTTGATAACGATACTGCAAATTTTAGTGGTGCTGTAGGAATAAATAAATTTTTTAGCGGTAATGATAGTGCAACAATCTCTCTTAATCAAAAATTTATAGACAATCCAGAGTTTATAAATGCATATCAAGCTCCAAGTGAAGGTAATAATGATGTGGCAAATGCTATGGTTCAAATGCAATATGATAATTTAGAATTTACTACAAAAGATGGAACTAGTACAAATACAATAGCTGGATATTATAGATATATAGTAAGTGATGTTGCTAATGACTCTGATAGAATAAATACAAATGTAGATAACCAAAAAGCTTTATTTAACACAATAGAACAAGAATATCAAAGTGTAAGTGGTGTAAATTTAGATGAAGAGATGACAGATTTAATGAAATATCAAAATGGTTATCAAGCAGCTGCAAAGGTAATTACTACTATCTCAACTATGCTTGATGCCCTAATGGGGATAAAAACCTAATTTTTATAAATATTAACCTCTAATATTTCATCCCCAAAAACTTCTCTTGCTTTTTTTACTATTTCTTCTTGATGATTTATTTCTATTTTTAGTTCTTTTTTTTCGATTTTTGGTGATGGAATTGTTTCTATGACTTTAGAACACTTCTCAGGAATAACCTTTGTACCAATGCCAAATATATCATCAATAATAATTTTTATTACACTATTCCAATATTTTCTAAGTATTTTTTTACACTCATCATCTACACAACTCTCCCAAGTAAGTACACCATTTTCAAAAGAGATAAATTTTACATCCTTAAAACATTTATATATCTCTATATCCCTATCATAAAGTTCTTTTTTTAACTTTTCAAATAAATCAATTGGATTTTGTGATATAGGTTTAGATAGTGGTATAGATGAAATATTAGCACCTAATTCTACACTTTTATTAACTCCTAGATCTTTTTCAAATTCTTTAATCAATTCATCTATTTTATGTGGTTTTGTAGCTTCTATCATTTTAAAAAGCATCAAAGTAATTACAAATTCTGTATCCACATTTATTTTTATAAGTTCTTTTATATCTGCTACAATCTTAAAAAATCTTTCAATTGTTACAAGTGAAAATCTATTTTCAAAAAGAGCTTCTTTTAAATATATCATAATTTCATCCAAAATCGACTCTATATCATAATTAGCAATAGTATGAATAATGTTTTTTACTTCCTCTTTTTTTTGATTTAATACTAAATTAAATATCTCATCTATTATTTCTGGATTTATAACACCAAGCATATCTACTACACTATCAAGTGTAATATTTCCTTTTGAATAAGCTATTGCCTGATCTAGTAAAGTTATAGTATCTCTTAAACTACCATTTCCACTTTTTGCTAAAAGCTCAATCGCTTTTGGTTCATATTCTATATTTTCATTTGCTAAAATATATTCAAGATGGCTTTTGATTAACGCTGTATCAATTTTAGTAAATCTATAATGCTGTGTTCTACTTAAAATTGTAGAAGGTAATTTTAATGGATCCGTAGTTGCTAGTATAAATTTCACATATTCTGGTGGTTCTTCTAGTGTTTTTAAAAGCGCATTTTCAGCTTCACGAGTAAGCATATGAGCTTCATCTATTATAAATATTTTATATCTTCCAATAGTTGGTTTATATCTAGTATGTTCTATTATCTCTTTTATATCTTCAATTTTTCTATTTGATGCAGCATCCATCTCAATAATATCAATATGGCGATTTTCATTTGCCATTTTACAATTTTCACACTCTTCACATGGTGTACTACTCTCTCCTTGTGAACATTGAAGTGCTTTTGCAAATATTCTAGCTGTTGTAGTTTTTCCACTACCTCTTAATCCACTAAATAAATATGCATTTGCTAATTGTTTTTTATCTAAAGCAGACATTAAAGTCTTAATAGTCGCTTCTTGTCCTACTATTTCACTAAATTTTTTTGGTCTATATTTTAATGCTAAAACCATTTTTTTGCTACCTCTTTTAAATGTTCTGGATTTTCACTTGCTAAAAACTGAATTTTAGTCTCTTTTTTAGGTTTTAAAGCGTATCTATCTTTTAAAAGCTCAACTATCGCTTCACCTGAATGGATAAGCTTAGCACCTTTGAAATATTCACTTAAATATTTACTTAACATAGGAAAATGAGTACATCCAAGTACAACTACATCAATATTTTTTAAATTAGAAAAATATAACTTAAATACTTCATCTAAAAGCCCTTTTGAAAAAGCTTCTTCTTCTACTATTGGCACAAATAAAGGTGTAGCTAAAGCTATTATATTTTCATAACCTAAACTTTTTAAACCCTCTTGATAAAGATTTGAATTTATTGTAGTTTTCGTACCTATAATTAAAATATTATCTTCTTTTTTTGCTTGTTTTCTTACTGCTTCAATACCTGCTTCAATCACTCCAACTACTTCAAAAGTAGCTTCTTTTCTAAGTTCTGGCAAAGCACAACTACTTACACTATTACAAGCAGTAATCAAAAAATTTATTTCAAAGTTTTTAAGAAATTCCAAAGCTTCAAGAGAATAACGAATTATTGTAGATTCATTTTTGCTTCCATAAGGAACTCTTGCAGTATCACCAAAATAAACTATTTCATCAAAAAGTTTAGCTTGATAGATAGATTTAGCGACAGTGAGGCCACCTACCCCACTATCAAAAATACCAACCTTAGATATCATTCATTGCAGCCAAAAATTCTTTATTAGATTTAGTTTTAAGCATTTTTGAATATAAAAGTCTTAATGCTTCAACCTCTTCCATATCATTAATAATATTTCTTAATGCCCAAATTTTAGCTAAAGTTTCTGCATCAAGAAGCAATTCTTCTTTTCTAGTACCAGATTTAATAATATCAACTGCTGGATAAAGTCTTCTATTTGCAATTTTTCTACTTAATACTATTTCCATATTACCAGTACCTTTAAATTCTTCAAAAATAACTTCATCCATTCTACTTCCAGTCTCAATAAGTGCAGTTGCTATAATTGTAAGACTTCCACTCTCTTCAAGATTTCTTGCTGCACCAAAAAATCTTTTTGGCTTATGAAGTGCATTAGCATCAACCCCACCAGATAAAACTTTACCACTACTTGGAGTTGCAGTATTGTAAGCCCTTGCTAATCTTGTAATACTATCTAAAAGAATTACTACATCTTTACCCATTTCAGCCATTCTTTTTGCTTTTTCGATTACAATTTCAGCTACTTTGATATGGTTGCTTGCTGGTTCATCAAATGTAGAAGAAAATACTTCCCCTTTTACACTTCTTTCCATATCTGTAACCTCTTCTGGTCTTTCATCGATTAGTAATACTATAAGCTCAATTTCTGGATGGTTTTTTGTAATTCCGTGAGCTATCTCTTTTAAAAACTCTGTTTTACCACTTCTTGGAGGTGCTACAATAAGCCCTCTTTGCCCTTTACCAATAGGAGCAAATAGATCAATCACTCTTCCTGTAAGCTTAGTTGGAGCATATTCAAGCTTGATTTGTTCTTGTGGATATAAAGGTGTTAAGTTATCAAAAAGTGGTCTTTTTTTACTCTCTTCTGGCGGAAGATAGTTGATAGCTTCAATTTTTAAAAGTGCATAATATTTTTCTGCATCTTTTGGAGGTCTTACTTGTCCTGTAACTATATCACCAGTTCTAAGTGCAAATCTTCTAATTTGTGTTTGTGATACATAAGTATCATTTTGTGAATCTGTAAAGTTTTTGCCTAAACTTCTTAAAAATCCATAACCATCAGGCATAATTTCTAAAATCCCTGTAAATAGAATATATCCACCCTGACTTACCTGATTTTTAAGAATTTCAAACATTAAATCTTTTCTTTTAAATTCTTGTGGATTTTCAATACCAAGCTCTTTTGCTATTTCTGTAAGTTCCTCTATTGTTTTTTGTTGTAAATCTTCAATAGTATAACCTTCAACCGGTATATGAGTTCTTTGCTTTTTTTGATTACTCATTATTACAATTCCTTGTAGTTAAATTTTTTTTGTAGATTATGGCACATAATATAAATTGTAGTGCTATAAAGTAGTTAAGTAATTTTAGTCTAAAATTTAATTTTTGTCAAGATATGATTTAATTATGAAAAGTATATAATATACAATATTATAAAAATTTTAAAACCTTGACAAAATTTCTCTTTTTTTATATACTAAAAATAAAAAAGGAGCGAATATGGCAAATGATAACCACAAAAAATTTCCACACATTTCATATTCGCTTCTACTCTGCTTATAATTCTACACTTATTTTAGATATAATCACACTATGAAAAACATAATTATAAATAATAAACTTTTAAGGATAACTAACATGGATACAATTAAAATTTTTGATACAACACTAAGAGATGGAGAACAAAGCCCAGGGTGCAGTATGACAATAGATGAAAAAATCAAAGTAGCAATGCAACTTGATAAACTTGGAGTTGATATAATAGAAGCTGGATTTGCCGCTGCAAGTCCAGGAGATTTTGATGCAATTAGTAAAATTAGTGAAGTGGTAAAAAATTCTACTGTTTGTTCACTTGCAAGAGCAATAGAAAATGATATCAAAAAAGCTGGTGAAGCTATAGCAAAAGCAAACCACAAAAGAATTCATACATTTATAGCAACAAGTCCAATTCACATGGAATATAAACTAAAAATGTCTCCAGATGAAGTAATCAAAAGAGCTGTAAAAGCCGTAGAATATGCAAAAACTTTTACTGATGATGTAGAATTTAGTTGTGAAGATGCAGGTAGAAGCGAAATGCCTTTTTTAAAAGAGATAATAGCAGCAGTTATTGAAGCTGGTGCAAATACTATAAATATTCCTGATACTGTAGGTTATACAATGCCTTGGGAGTTTGGTGCACAAATAAAAGAGTTAGTTGATTTTGTAGAAAATAAAGCAATTATATCTGTTCATTGTCATAATGACTTAGGACTTGCTACAGCAAATTCTATTCAAGCTGTAAAAAATGGTGCAAGACAAGTAGAATGTACAATAAATGGAATTGGTGAAAGAGCTGGAAATGCTGCACTTGAAGAAGTAGTGATGATAATTCAGACAAGAAGAGATATTTTTAAAGATGTAAAAACAAATATAAACACAAAAGAGATTTATAAAACAAGTAGATTACTTACATCAATTACAGGGATTGAGCCTCAACCAAATAAAGCAATTGTAGGTAAAAATGCATTTGCTCATGAAAGTGGAATTCATCAAGATGGAGTTTTAAAACACAGAGATACTTATGAGATTATAAAAGCAGAAGATATTGGAATAGAAAAAAATGATTCGATAGTGCTTGGAAAACATTCTGGAAGACATGCATTTAGTGATAAACTAAAACAACTTGGATATGAATTAAGTGATGAAGAATTAAACAAAGCATTTGAAAGATTTAAACTTTTAGCTGACAAGAAAAAAGAGATTTTTGATGAAGATATTATCGCTATTGTAAATGATGAAATGATAAATGATAAAAAAGTATATGAACTTGTAAATTTACAACTAAGTGATTGCACAAATGGGCTTGCAAGTGCTGCAGCTACTATTAAATTTGAAGATAAAGAATTAACTGACGCAGCAATTGGAGAAGGTACTATTGATGCAGTATTTAAAGTAATTGATAGAATTACTGGATTTAGTGGTGAGCTTATTAGTTATAAAGTAGATAGTGTAACAGAAGGAAAAGATGCTTTAGCAAAAGTTACTGTAAAAGTAGTATTTGATGAAAACAAACCAGCAGTTCTTGGACATGGTTTAAATATAGATACTATGACAGCAAGTGCAAGGGCTTATATCAATGCACTAAATAGTTATATTTCAGTAAAAGATATGATTACAAACTCTAAAGTTTCTTATAAAGATGAGATTTAATTCTCATCTTTTATTTTAAAAATTAAAAAGAGAGATTAAATGAATCTACCAGCAAAAACAAGAATATTACAAAAAGCAACAGTATTTAATAAAGATACAATCAAAGCAAACTTTGAAAAAATGGTGAATGATAAATCTTTTTTATCTAAATTACCCGAAAAACGAGAAAATATATTTTTTAGAAATTACAATGATTATCTGACATCATTAGTAGATGATGAGATTGAAGATTTTAAACCTATACCAATGCAAAAAGCTTTTAGTAGTAAATATTTATTAGATCTTTATAAACATGACTATGACTTATTACCAGAAAATAAAAAAGCTAGAAAAGTAGTTGTTTTTGATACAGAAACAACTGATTTAAATGGGTATATTGTTTCATATGCTTTAGTAGAATATGATATGATTGAAAGAAAAATAACAAATGAAACATATGAACTTGTAAATCCTGAAGCAAAAATAAACCCTGAAGCGATGGCGGTACATAAAATTACTGAAAAAGATGTTGCTAATAAGCCTACTTTTTTAGATATTAGAGATAAATTTTTAGGGATTTTAGAAAATGCTGATTTGATAGTAGGACATAATATTTTTTACGATTTTGGAGTATTAAAAAGGGAGCTTGAAAGAAGTAAATATCATACAAATTATTTAGATTTACCTATTTTTGATACTATGTATTTTAGTGTAGATGTAGTTGAACTTTCAAAAAAGAAGATGCCAAAACTTGAAGAAGCAGTAGCATACTTTTTTGGACATCAAAATGCAACATACCATAATGCCTTAGAAGATGTTAAAATGACTCTTAAGGTATTTGAAAAATTAGTATTTTAAAATTTAAAATATGCTACAATTCCACAAAAAAATTTAAGGAAAAAAATTGAATACAACAATCATTCTTTTAACGATACTGTTTGTATCATTATTATTTAATATACCTTTATCAAAATTTAAAATACCCCCTATTATAGGATATATAATCACAGGAGTTTTAGTAACAACTGTTTTTGATATAGAAAAAGAAACAATAGATCATATCGCCGAATTTGGTATTATATTTTTAATGTTTTTAATAGGAGTGGAGTTTAGCCCAGATAAACTTCAAAGAATGAAAAAAGAAGTTTTCATATATGGTACTTTAGAGATGCTAATAGTAGGATTAGGTTTTGGTTTTTTAATCCATTATATGTTTGATTTAAATCTAAATGTATCTTTAATTATAGGCTCTGCCCTAGCACTTAGCTCAACAGCTATTGTTTTAAAACTTTTAAATGAATCTCGTGAAATATCAAAACCTTATGGAAGCAATAGTTTAGGAATTTTATTGTTTCAAGATATTGCTGTTATTCCTATCTTAATCTCTATTTCAATCATTGTAAACAAAGATTTATCATTAAGTGATATGATATTTCAAACTTTTTGGGGATTTGTAAGCCTAATAGGAATTATTTATATTTTTGGTAAATATATAGCACCTTTTATCATATCTCAAGCTGTAAAAACAAAGTCTGATGAGATATTTTTATCTACTGTATTACTTATAGTACTTGCAGCTGCTGAAACTGCTCATTTTTTTGGACTTAGTTATTCATTAGGAGCATTTTTAGCTGGAATGATTATTTCTGAGACACCTTTTAAATATCAAATAGAAGCTGATTTAGTGCCTTTTAGAGATTTATTATTAGCTGTATTTTTTGTTTCAGTAGGACTTAGTGTTGATATCCATTTTGCTATTGATAATATAGGTACGATTTTATTATATTCTTTTGGTATTATGATTATTAAAGCATTACTTATTTTTATTATAATAAAAATATTTACAACAAAAAGAATCGCATTAAAAACAGCTTTAACTTTATCTCAAGTAGGTGAATTTGCTTTTGTTATTTTTGCTTTATTATCAAAATATGAACTTGCTCCAAATAACCTACTTCAAACTTTAATCGTAGCAGTAGTTATTTCCATGATAGCAACACCTTTTATTTTGAAATATTTATATAGGTTAGTATCTATTTTTGATACTCATATAAAAGAAGAAATCCCTAGACTAAAGCCTGCAGAAGTTGATGGACATGTTATTGTAGTAGGATATGATAAAATTGGTAAAAATGTATGTACAAAACTGACTCATAAAGGGATTCAATATATAGCAATAGATAAACAAATAGAAAATGTAAATGATGGTATTAAACATGGAGACAATGTAATTTTTGGTAATGCAAGCGATAAAAATGTATTAGAAGCATTAAATATTCATAATGCGAAGTCTGTTATAATTACAACTTTAAATGAAATACATACTCACTTAATTACTGAAAATGTTTTAGCATTAAATCCAGATGTAAAAATAATAGCTATTAGTGATGATGAAATTGAAAAAGAGTTTTTTAAAGAAAATAAAGTAATTATAGTAGATAAAAATAGAGAAATAGCAAGAAAAATAATGAACCTTTTAGGTAAAATAGGAGTAATAAATGGTAGCCATTGATTTAGGTAGTAATACAGTAAGAATAGTAGAATATGATTGTACATCAAAAAAAATACTAAATACATATGAAAAAATAGTAAGAACTGCTGAAGATTTAGTAAATACTAAAAAAATATCTGATGAAGCAATTGAGAGAATTATTCAAGCTTTAAATGAAGCAAAAGAAAAAATAACTTTTGAAAATGTTATTGCTTATGCTACAGAAGCACTAAGACAAGCAGAAAATTCACATGAAGTAATACAAAAAATAAAAGAAGCTACAGGGGTAGAATTTAAAATAGCTACTCCTGAGGAAGAAGCGTATTTTACTTCATTAGCAGTAGAAGATATCTTAAATAAACTAAATAAACAATTTAAATGTATGTTTTTAGCTGATATTGGTGGTGGTAGTACTGAACTTATCGTAAAAAACCGTAAAGAATTATTAAGTGAAAGTTTTAAAGTAGGAATAGTTACAATTTCACAAAAATACAAATCAATTGAAGCTCTTGAAGTAGGAATAAAACAAGATGTAAAACCTTTTAAAGATTTTATAAATTTTGTAAAACAAAGTTATAGACCAGATATTTTCGTAGCAAGTAGCGGAACTCCTACTACAATAGCTGCTTTAAAAATGGGGCTTGATTACTCTACTTATGAAGCAGAAAAAATAAATGGTGTAGAGTTAACTATAGAAGATTTAGACTACTGGATGGATAAACTTCTAAAAATGGAGATGAAACATCGTGAAAAACTTGTTGGTGTTGGTAGAGGAGATTTAATTGTAAGTGGAATTATGATCTTTAAAGAAATATTTAGAATGGGTGAATTTGACAAATGTATTGTTGTAGATAATGGAGTAAGAGAAGGGATAGCATTAGATTATTGTAAAAAATAATCTTTTTTTATTCTATTCCTACAATTTCACCTATTTGTTTTCTTAAACCTTTTTCCATTCTCATATTATGATATGCCCATCTTAAATAATCATAATCACCTTGTTCAGCAACCTCTTTAGCACTT
>Ga0256843_1000916_pt1 | contig 24217 bp, 22 predicted proteins | sample AlvinellametaG_FD_191572 | JGI IMG/M metagenome (GOLD analysis project Ga0256843, IMG submission 191572) | Pompeii worm associated microbial communities from hydrothermal vent at the East Pacific Rise, Pacific Ocean - Alvinella | ecosystem: Host-associated > Annelida > Integument > Unclassified ... | reverse complement strand
TTTCTCTTTCGTTAGTTTGATATCGTAAGGAATAAACTCCAATAATTCTAAATGGATATTTTGGATTAAATGTTCCTGTTAATTGGTGGTAATATCCTCCAACTATGGGATATTCTTCATCTATTCTCCAACCAATAATTTGACTACCCCTCCTCCTTGGAAATATTTCGGGTAATATATAAGTTACAAATGCATCGATCATCTCTCCATCCCATGAATCATTAAATATACTTCTAAATTTTCTTATATGTTGTTCAACATACGTAGTTGTCTCTCCTTTTAAAAGACCTTTTAGGGTATATCCCTCAAGTGCATAAACGATTTCTGTTCCATAGTAAAACCTTGATAATTCTTCATACTCTTCATATAATCCATAATCTTTTATTTTTTCTTCAGAAATTCCTCTTGGAAATACTCCTAAAAGTTTAATAACCTTTCTCTTTTTATCAGAGTCAACTTTCTTTAATGATAGACCTTCATTTAAGGCATCTAATAATTTTTGTTGTATAAATTTAATTTCCCCATTTAAGATGTCATCAATAAAGTCAAACACATCATATGGTTCAAACTTTTCTTTATATTTTATACATGCACATTTAAATGCTCCTATAACTGTTCTTGGACCTTTTCCTAAATCTTCTCTTGATGATATTTCTCCAATACTTCTTAAACAATCTTCTGTTATGATCTCATAGGGGTCGAATTGTAAAAGTTCTCCATATTTTTCCCACAAGTCCTTTGCGAAATTAACACTATATATATTTACTAAATTTAAATAAAATCCATCTTTTCGTAATCTATCAATTAAATCTCCAGCTCTTATGTTTAAATCTTCTTCCTGAAAATCAGGAATTATAAACAAAATACCCAACCCTATGTTGTTAATACTTAGCTCAAAAATAAAGTTTCTTAAGTTGTTTATAATTTCCATATTCTTTATACCTTGTACTTCATCAACGAAAATTGCCATACCTTCAAAATGTTCTTTTATGATTTCATTTATTTCCTTTAAGAAATTCATTAAATCTTTTGGTGTAATTGAGACAATTAATTTTCCTCTATTTAAAAGATCATAAACGATTTCTTTAGCTTCATTTTCTGTTAAATTTCTATTTTTCATTAAATATTCAATTTCTTTTTCTATATTTAGACCTTTATATTTTTTATAAATTTTCTCAATTTTATCTAAATACTCAGGATACTTAAGTTTATAAACATACCTCGCCCATCCATAAACCGCATCCATTATCGTATCAAGTTTTCCATCGAATTTAAACGGTGGGATTGCAAAGATACCATTTTTCTTACAATAATTCCACGAACTTAAAGCTTTACTTGTCTTTCCATAACCATAAGGAGCTGAGATATACCCTTTTATAGTTTTTCCATTTTTAATTTCTCTTATAAATCTTTTATCAAATTCTTCATCGTCAACCTTTATATAAGTCTTTAAGTGTTTTTCATAAGCATCTACAACCTGATCTGGTTCATTTATTAAATTTTCAGCCGAGTAAGTGTCTATAACGGGACTTTTGTTTATTATATATTCTAATAAACTAATATCCATACACTATCACCCTAAAAACCTCCCACAAATTAAACTCGTTATTATTAAAGTTAAAGTTGTTAATATATGTGTCCTTATTTTTTCCAATAATTGGGCATATATTCTCTAAAATCTGTTTGATATCATATGAGTTCAGCTTTAGTTCAACACCATAATCTAAAATTTCTTCTCTTGAAATATAAATCGCCTTATTAGCTTTTAAGGAGATCATTCTTCTAACATCTCTCCCATTATTTAATTTACCGTTATCAATAACAACATTTATTCTTCTTTTTGTCTTATATTTTTTAAACTCCTTTTCATTTCTAAAGTAAATAAAGTTATTATCTTTCGCAAATACCCATCCTAAAAATGTTTTTCCAACTCCTCTTTTACCATAAAGATTGACAACATTATCAAATATGAGATACCTTTTTAATTTGTCATACGCATCTTTTTGACTATCAGTTAGGAATTTATTAGAGAAACAATTTTTCTTTATGTAATTTATTAATGTAATGTAATCCATACTTTCCCCTTTATAGAATATCCTCAAAATTCCATGTTCTTTTTAATCTTACATATCTTCCAAAGGTTTTTATAGATATTTCAACAAAATCATACATAAAATCAAGATCTTCCAGATATTCATCTATAGTATCTTCTTTAATTAAACAAAATTTACAAAGCTCTTCGACTTTGTCATGATCTAAAAGCATTAATGAGCCATATTCATTTCCCCACTCTTTACTATATAAATAATCAATCCCCCATAGTAAAAGATGATGCTGACAATAGTCTCTAAGATTGAAAATGTTATTGTCGTTAATTGGTGAAGGAGATAAAGATCTTATAAAGTTAATTGCCCCACGAACACTATTGCTACTAAATGATATCCCTCCCAATCTCTCATCAAACGCTTTTTCTTTAACTTTTTGTTCAATATCATTATAGTTAATTTTTTTACCATCATATTCTTCATACAATATGTCTATTACACATCTATAAGACCATCCAATTGGTAGTTTAGATGAGTAAAGCTTATAATGAAGGTAATTATTAAACATCTCACTATCCATCTTTAAAATATTTTCAATCTCATTTTTATCTTTAACGTTTATAAGTTTATTCATAACAGTAAAGTTATCGTCAATTATGCTTGATTTTACGTCAGGAAATGCCTTTTTTAGTTCTGATTTTTTGGCATTTGGATTATATTCAATAAATTTTCTTATAATTTCTGGTTTAGCATTATGTTGAATATGATAACTTCCCTTCATTCTTTCACCATTTCATACAATACTATAACATTATGCAAAGATCTATATATTTTGTACTCTTTTAACTTATTTAAATCTTCACAAAAGTAACACTTATGACCATTTCTAAATTTTTCAATTAGATATTTATATCCAATATAATTTTTTGAAGTAACTCTTGGGGACTTACCAGTTATATTAATAGTTCTTGAATTTGGGAAGAATATATCCCCAAATCCTCCTGCCTTGTCCCAACTACTACTATCAAAACTATCCACATAATCCTTAATTTTATTTACAGAACTTCCCCCACCAATACCAAAGGCATGTAACTCAAATCCATACTCTTTTGCTAACATAGATAGATATTTTAGATTTTCTAAACTCTCCTCTGTAAGTCTATTGATTTGATTTCTTTTCCCACAAGTTCCAAAACTTCCAAAGCCTATTCTTCTAACATTCAAATCAGCATAATTTTTAACACAGTAGCGGATCATTTCCTTATTAATCCCCTGAACAACAGGAACAAATTTTTTCCCCATCTTCCCATTAAATTCTTCAGCAAAACTCTTTGCAAAATAAACTGTCTCATAAACTTTACCCCAAGCAATATCTACAGTATCGGATGATACTGGTGGAGAATCTGGCAGAACATACCAATCTCCCCATTTATTATTTAAATAAAATTCTCTCAAAAAGGAAAATAGTTGAGCTATCTCAAACTTTCCTTGTTGGACATAATAACCACCACTATCAAACATGACAGTTGTCTTATGCTTTCTCTTTAAATTTCTAATTTCTTTTATAGTACTTTCTGATGAAACTAAAGGTGTAAAAATCACATTTTCAAAAGCCCATTTTTTTGGTTCATGTTTCTTTAAAAGTTCAACCATTTTTCTAATTTCCCCTGCAGAAATTGTCAATGATGCAAAAAATTCTACCATGTTTATCCCTCTAAATATTTAGCCATTAGCACTAAATCTTTACCACTTCTTGTATGGTTCTTTAAAATTCCTTCAATTATAAATCTATTTTTTATAAAGAACCTCAATCCTCCCTCGTTATCACCTGGAACCTCAGCATATATTTTCTTTTTTTGTAATTTTTTAGCTTTTTTCTCTAAAAATTGAATAAAATACACTCCAAGAGAATTATCTTTGAATTTCTTGTCTATTGCAATATAGTTAATTTTTAAATAACTTGGTTTTTCTCCGTAAACCATAACCCCAATTAAATTATCTTTATAGAACATTCCAACTATACTTATCGTTTTGGATGTTGTAATCCACTGTTTTATTGATGATTTATGAACAAAACCCCAAATTTCTCTATAACTTAACAAAATCTCCTGAACCCTATCAACATAACTAATATTGTTAATATCTTTAACTGTAATTTCATTTTTAATCTTTTCTATCTGTTTTCTGTTTTTACTTCCACTGTTATTCATCATTAATTCAAATTTCTTATACAAATCGTAAATTTCAAAGATTATTTTTTGCTGAATGTTCAATTCCATATCTTCTCGCCCCAATTGCATTTATAAATTGTGGATTTTTAGGGATATAAACGTCTTTCTCAGTAATTTCTTTAAAATATCTCACAAATGCCTTATTTTCTGCTACTCCGCCAATTAGAGAAATAGTTTCACATTCATATGGATTCATATTAGCTATTTTCTTTGCTATAGTGTAATTTACAGATGCTATAATGTCTTTAATAGTATAGCCATTCACAAGGTAGTTAATTATTTCAGAAATTGAAAAAACAGCACAAGTATTATCTAATTTTAGCGGATTTTTTGAATAATATTCTCCAAAATCTTCAATAGGAACATTTAAATACATAGCTATGGTTTGTAAAAATAATCCAGTCCCAGCTCCACATTTATCATTCATCACAAACTCTAATGTTTTTGTGTTTATTATCTTTGTATCCTGCCCACCAACATCAATTATAACATCAACTTCTTTATCAATTCCATATATAGCAGCAGTAATTTCAGTTATATGATTTTTAAACCTCTTTCTAAAATATCCAGTTGCAAAAGCTTCTTCATCGTTATACTTTTTTAATATTCCATTCAATTTAATTATTGGATATTTTTTAAAACTTTTCCCATCCACAATTTTTATGTTTGTTGAGCCAACATCAATACCTATCATAACTATCCCAACAGCTCTATAAATGCTTCTATTCTTAACTTTGTTTGTTCTGGTGTTTTTTGGGGGATATCCCCCTCTATTGTCAGCATAGGGTAATCAATAAACTCTCTGAGGATTTCGTCTTCTAACTTATGATGACAACTCATTTGTGTATAATGAATTACTCCATCAACCTTTCTCTTTTTTAATTCTTTCTTTATGATCTTTATCCTTTTTGTTATATGGTTAGCAAACGTGTATGTTGAATAAGTATCTACTATACTCTTTATTGAATTCCCTCCCATCCTCACAAACTCATAAGGTAGCTCGTTATAGACACAATGCACATTTATTTCATTCAAATATTCATAAAAATCACTAAAAATTGGTGGGATTCCTATTACAGCAATTCTATATCTATATTCAACATTTTCCTCATTGTTTAATAAATTTTCAATCTCTTTTTTGTATGCATTTGGGTTTCCTTTTAAATCACTTGCAGAAATTGTAGTATAAAATGCATCTTTTCCATTTATTTTGTCCTTATAACACAATTCATCAACTTTTTTTGCAAGTTTTTTTATTTTATAAACTTCTCTTAAAACATCTTTATCTACATCTTCCCCTAAAAAATCAATAAGTTTTTTTATTTCATTCTCAAAGTGTTTTTTGTCTCCAAATTGATAAAAGAAATAATGTGTTGAAATTTTTTTCTTTAATTCTATCTTTTCAGCATCAACAAGGGAATTTTGGCAATCTCCACCAGCAACAACAATTAATTTATCAATTTCAATTTTATTCTCTAAAATTAAATCTCTCCATGTAGCAGTCCAAGCACATAATTTATTTTTAGGATGTACATTAGATTGAGGGACAAAATTGTTTAAATCTAAAGGTGAGTGGTTTGTTGAGTAAATAATCTCAGGTGGAACTATTGCTGTAATTCCAACTCTCATAATAACACCTGAATATATAAATTTGATTTATCTTATAATCATTATATTAATTAAAAAGTAAAAGTAAGGAAATTAAGCCATACTGGAGTTTAAAAATTGCTCTAAGTATTCCAATTTAAATACTTTTTTAATTTACAGTATGTAGTATGTCTTTAAAAGTTTTACAGCGTCGTATTCTAACAGGGGACTTTCACAGATAACAGTTCCCGAAGCATCAAAATCTTTCAATGCTTTTAATACATCCCTATAATTGAAGTTTGATTCATCTAAGGGGAGATGTCTCCTTTCTCCACCTTTTCCGTATTCTATTCCAGAAAGATGAATATGCATGTCTTTTATTGCCTCCTTTCCTAAATTATCTTCTAATTTTTGAAGGATCTTGCAAAATGAATTATAGTCATTAATTTTTCCCTTACTTCTTGCATATATGTGTGAAAAATCAATACAGGGCAGTATTTCAAGTTCAGAGCAGAGAGCGATTGTTTCGTCAATATCTCCAAATTGTGATGTTCTTCCTGTTGTTTCAGGCCTTAATAAAACGTTTAAATTTAATTCATTTATTTTTTCTAAGATCCTTTGAGTATTTGACTTTATCTTGTTGAATGTCTCCTCTTTATTGTTTTTTAGGTAGTAGCCGGGATGAAACACAAGGTTTCTTCCGCAGTTATGGAGCACTTTTGCTGTTTTTATAATCCTTTTTATACTATTTTCAACTTTCTCCTCTTCTTTTGCATTTAAATTTATATAGTGTGGAGCGTGAGCAGAGAATATTATTCCATTACCATATTCTTTTAGTTTTTTTGCATAGTCCTCTTTCATATATACTCCTTTCACAAATTCAAGTTCCATAGCTCCCAAATTTAAACTTTTTAGGACATTTACTGCCTTAAATTCATCCTTCGCTGTTAAAGGAACTCCCGCAGTGCCAAATATTAGCATACATACACCTTTTTAATGTAGTGGGGTTAAGTTAATAAGTTAATTAACTAAGTTAATTATAAGATTATGAAATTTAATTGAACTGATATTATTTTTTAGTTATTTTTTATTGGACGTTATTTTATCCTCTACACGTTAGGGATTTATTTAACTCCTTCTTATTGTTTTTTCTATCTACATTACTTTTATTTTACATTTAATTTTACATTTCTTTATCCTTATATTTAATTACTATTTGTTATATATTTGTTATACTTATTATGTGGATTTCAATAATAAATAATAAAAATAAAATACTAATATTACTCTTCAGGTATTTTTGCCCTTTCAAAATGTTCCCTCCCTTTAATTAAACTCATAGTAGCATCTATCCCAACTTTTGCAGTTAGTTTATTTCTTAAATCACTTGACGGGTCTAAAGAAGAACCCTTAGCCCCAGGGATCACTATTATATCCTTATCTCCCTGAACTCTTGTGGCTATTGCATACTCAACATCATTTATATCAAATATATTTATATCGTCATCAACAACAACTACGTGTTTTAAACTTGGATGGGAAGCAAAAGCAGCTAATATCGCGTTTTTTCCATCTCCTTCTGTTCTTTTTTCTATCTGTATAACTGCATGGAGCCAACAACACCCCCCTTCTGTCAAAATAACATTTTTTACAGTTGGGATTGTATTCCTAACGCCTTTTAAAATTCTCGGCTCTTGAGGCATTCCCATAAGTGTCTTATGTTCTACCCCCCCAGGTAATAAAGCGTGAATTATTGGTTTTTCTTTTGAGTAGATCTTTTCCACTCTAATAATTGGCTGTTTTCTAACAATATCATACGTTCCAGTTATGTCTACAAAAGGCCCCTCATCATCCATCTCTCTTAAAATTTTTCCCTGTATAATTACCTCCGCCTCAGGCACCAACAGTCCATTATCTAACTCAAATACATCCATTTCTCCCCCCAATAATGCAGAAGCAAATTTTAACTCATTAAATGTTATATCTCCTGAAGTAGCTCCTGCTAATAAAACAGCAGGATGAACACCCATTACTATTGCAATATCTAAATAGCCCTTTTCCTTTAATGCCTTGTTATATAAAAAGTGTAAATGCCTCTGTTCAACCATTCTTATAACTAAATGATCCTCTTTAACCAAAATCCTATGAATAGAGAGGTTATATCCAAAATCTTCATCATAGGCAACAACTACTCCGCTTGTTATATAGGCCCCTGCATCTTTTTCATAGTAAATTGGAATTGGAAAATCGTTAAGTTTCTCTGGTGGTAATACGTTATATTTATTTTTTAGATTATTATTTATGTTAAGTTTAGCATTTTTTTCATTTTCCATTGCTTTAAGCATAAAAAATATAAATTCTTTCTTATCTACGTTAAATATCTTAGAGAGCGTGTCTCTACTACACAAGTTTCCTATGACTTCAAATCCATCAACATCTTTAATATAAACGGGCTTACCATCATATTTCTTTAATATTTTTGTGATTCCAAACCTTCTGCTGGCTTTTTCCACAACAATAGGTTCTAAATTTTTTATTATTTCTCTAAGCATGTCAACCACCTATAACGATGTTATTAAATTTGATTAAACCCCTTTTTAATTTATTTGGTTTTATTTTATATTGATTTTTTGATTTTTGATATAATGCCATAAATAAAATAATGATACATAAATTAAATAAATTAACTTAGCGTTTTTCAGAGCTTTTCATATGAGTTTCTGTAAATAAATATTTCTAAAAATAAATTAGTCAATATCTTTTAAATAGCTTAATAAAATTATTTAATTCGTAAAAAACTATATATATTCCAACTTCAAATTTTAATAGTAATTTATTGTGATTATCAATGTTTATTCTCTGCTGTATATTTAAAGTGATACCATGCACAAAGAGCAATTAATGAAACTTCATCAATTTTTTGTCTATGTTGTAAAAGAAATCATAGACAACGATATAGAAAACATAACAAACGAATGCAATAAATTGCTCGAAATCTACGAAACATTAGATATAAGGCCTCATCACATACATCGACTTAAAAGTGAACAAAAAGCCGCGATTTTACTATTATCTGCCTGTGTTGCCAGTTATCTTTCAAATAATATGGAAGGTGTTCCTAAAAACTTAGCTAAAAAACTTGAAGAAAACGCTTTTAAACACCTAAACAATTGTAAGAAAAATTTTTTAATACATGAGGATAATGAAAATATGAGCGAAACTGCCGAGGAAGAAGTAGATGCAGATAACGAATAAATCATTTTTTAAACAATAAATTAACATACTTACTAACAATGGAGGGTGATTTTCAGTGTTTGATCCAAAAGCGTTTATTGAAGAATCTGTAAAAGAGATCAAAGAGCAAATTGGAGACAGAAAGGCAATAATTGCTTTAAGCGGTGGGGTTGATAGTTCAGTTGCTGCGGTTTTAACACATAAGGCCATTGGAGACAAGTTAACTGCTGTTTTTGTAGATACTGGGCTTATGAGAAAGGGAGAAAAAGAAGAAGTAGAAAAAACATTTAAGGAGAAATTAGGAATGAATTTGATAATTGTAGACGCAAAAGATAGATTTTTAAATGCTTTAAAAGGAGTAAAAGATCCAGAAGAAAAAAGGAAGATAATTGGAAAACTCTTTATAGATGTATTTGAAGAGATTGCAGAAAAAATAAAAGCAGAGGTCTTAGTCCAAGGAACCATTGCTCCCGACTGGATTGAAACCAGAGGAAATATAAAAAGCCACCATAATGTTGCTTTACCACATGGAATGGTTCTTGAAGTTGTAGAGCCATTGAGAGAGTTATATAAAGATGAGGTTAGAATATTAGCGAAAGAGTTAGGGCTTCCTGACAGTATAGTCCACAGACAGCCGTTTCCAGGGCCTGGATTAGCAGTAAGGATATTAGGGGAGATAACAGAGGAAAAATTGAACATTTGCAGGGAAGCGAATGCAATAGTTGAAGAAGAAGTAAAAAAAGCAGGGATTGATAGAGATCTATGGCAGTATTTCGCTGCTGTTTTGGATTGCAAAGCGACAGGAGTAAAAGGAGATGAGAGGGACTATAACTGGATAGTTGCTCTTCGAATGATTAAATCAATAGATGCAATGACTGCTCATGTTCCAGAAATTCCATTTGATCTTTTAAAAAGAATAAGTAAAAGAATAACCTCAGAAATCCCTAATGTGTCAAGAGTAGTGTTTGATATAACAGATAAACCACCTGCAACAATAGAATTTGAATAAATAATAAATAAAAGCAAAATAGAGATATAAAATAAATTATAAAATATTGAAATTATAGTTTAATGCCGATAAAATTAACTACTTTTTAAATACATTAACTATTAACTACATTAACTACTTTAATGTATTGTTGCTAAATGGGTCGCGACTGTGGTATTTATCTGATTCTGAAATGAAAGATAAGTATCTATTAAGTAGTGGTAAAACAGCGACCCAATAACCAATATTGCCCCCACACACAACAATACAGCTATTTTTTCAGTAGATACCATACTCACCACCAATACACTAAAAAATCCCCATTTATAACTTTTTTATCTCCTTAAATAATTTCTTTTTGCGTAGGTTTTTGCATAGGTTAACATAAGACCAAAAAATGATACATATAAAACTTTATTTTTTTAAATCTCTTTGGTTGTGGAAATCTGTGGCAAAAAAAAAACAAATTAGTAAATTTTTTAAATATTCCAAGTTATGTATTTATTGTGCATTATTATATATTAACAAGGTGAAAAAATGGCTAAGAAAAATCCTATGACACCAGAAGCAGCAAGAAGAATACAAAGTGCAGTAGATAGCGGTAGAGCAAAAACATCAGATGCAGGATTTAAGTCAAGAGCTATGAGTGCAGCAGCAAGAAATGCTAAAAGTGGAAAGAAGTAAATAAATCTTAAAGATTGTGGGGACTATTGATTTTACCAAAATTTGGCTTATAATCTAATACTTTTTTGCAAAAACAAAAACTAAAAATTATGATGTGTGATAAATAATGAAGTTAATCTCTGTAAATTGGCACATGACCGAGAGATGCAACTATAAATGTAAATTCTGCTTTGCGAAATACAACATCCATAAAAGACCAATCTGTGAAAACTTAAACAAATCTAAAAGATTAATAGAAACCCTAAAAGCTCATGGAACTGAAAAAATCAATTTTACCGGTGGAGGGCCACTACTCTGTAAAAACTTAGGAGAGATTATAAAATTTGCAAAAGAGCTGGGAATTACCACAAGCATAGTTACAAATGGATATTACTTAACTGAACCAATTGGAATAAATTTCCTTAAAAACTACGGAGAATATATTGACTGGATAGGTATAAGCATCGACAGCCAGTATGAACACATCGAAAAGGCTGTAGGTAGAGGTTTCGGAGACCATGTTGCAAGAGTTAGAAAGGCTGTAAAACTCGTAAGAGAAAAATATCCACATATTAAAATAAAAATTAACACCGTCGTTTTTAGATACAATTGGGAAGAGGATATGCATGAACTGATTGAAGAGCTAAATCCCAATAGATGGAAGGTATTTCAAATTAAAATCATGAATAACGTTAATTATCATGCTAAAAAGTTGAAAATTTCAAGAGATGAATTTATGTCATTTGTTGAAAAGCATGAAGACCTAAATCCAGTGTGGGAAAATAATGATTTGATGACTGATTCGTATATCATGATAGACCCGTTAGGGAGATTTTTCAACGACGATGAATGCATAAATAACTCAAGAAAATCGATACTCGATGTTGGAATCTACAAAGCTTTTAAGGGGATTAGATTTAATCACAAAAAATTCATTGAAAGAGGTGGTTATTATAAGTGGTAACTTTAATATCCAAATATAATTATATAATTTGGTAAATTCGTTAATAATTAATAATAGCATCTTACAGGTGGAGCAATGGAGGGGCATTCTAACTCCCAAATTAAAGAAAGAATAAAACTGATATTGGATAAGCTCTGCAATGGAATGTATGAAAGAGAACATGAGATAAGATTGGCTTTACTAGCATCAATTGCTGGAGAGAGCATTTTTCTTCTTGGACCTCCAGGTGTTGCTAAGAGTCTTATTGCTCGTAGAATAAAATATGCATATAAAGATGCTAAAAGTTTTGAATATCTTATGGGAAGATTCAGCACACCAGATGAGATATTTGGTCCAATTTCAGTTAGTAAATTGAAAGAGGACAAATACGAAAGGATAATAGACGGATATTTACCAGATTCAGAAATAGTATTTTTGGATGAGATTTGGAAAGCAAGCCCTGCAATTCAGAACTCTCTTTTGACTGCAATAAATGAGAAAATATTCAGAAATGGAACTAAAGAGATAAAGATTAAGATGAAACTGCTGATAGCCGCATCTAATGAACTACCTCGCAAAGGAGAGGGATTGGAAGCACTCTGGGATAGATTTATCATAAGGTTGTATGTAGATAACATTAAAGATGAAAACAACTTTAATAAGATGATTACAGACACTAAAAACCTTTATGAGGATTGTATTCCAGAAGAATTAAAGATAACTAATGAAGAATATGAACAATGGCAAAAGGAGATTGATAAAGTTGAAGTTCCTCCTGAGGTTCTTGAAATCATCAACGTAATTCGTAAGATGATTGTCATTAGAAATGAAAAAAACAAAGACAAAGAACCAATTTATGTCTCTGATAGAAGATGGAAAAAAATTGTGCGAATCTCGAGGACATCAGCATTCCTAAACGGTAGAAATAAAGTCGATATAATGGACTGCTTTTTAATTCCATATTGCATCTGGAACAATGTGGAAGAGATTGAAGAGGTTAAAAATATAGTGTATGAAGCCATTGCGAAGTATGGTTATAACATTGGTATTGATATAACTCCAATCAAAAAGGAAATTGAGGATTTAAAGAAAGAGATTGAAGAAAAAACAAAGAAAGAAATAGAAGTAGAAGAAAAAGTTCCAAAGGTTTATTTTGATAAGTATTATAAGATAAAAGGTCTATATTATTCCAGTTATAGACAATACAACGGTTACATACTTATCTCAGATTACAACAACCTTTCGGATGTTGTAGATAAGGAAATAAAAATTTACTGCCTCTATGATAATGGAAGAGGATATAGTAGTGAATATTGCGATGTAAAAAAGACTTCAACTAATGAACACAAAATAGAAATCAACGGAAAGATTTATGAAATAGAATGTGAAACCAAAAAGAAAAAAGAAATAAAATACATTCCTCCAGACGAAAGCACTAAACAAGAATGGAATAAAAGAATAGGTGAAATAAACGAGAAACTCGATAACTTAATACTCAAAATATCAGAATACAAGAAAAGGGACTTAGAACATGCTAAAACCAACCTCTTTGTAGATTCCGAGCTTGCCAACATAGCCTTTGCAAATCTCGATAGGACAAGTGGTGAGATAGCAAAATTGAAAGTAGAACTTGAAAAGTTAAGGGATTACTATGAACGACTTAAATAATAAAATTCAAGAATTTATAACAAATGGAAAGGTTATGGATGAGGAAAGTAGAAGAAAACTATCTGAAATAGTTTTTAATCATTTTTATAATATCGACTACAACGGTATAAACGATTTATCATCCATAGATAATAAATACAAACATTATACTTATTCAGTTAAGAGATTATTGGAAGATAAACTTTTAAAATATCTTACAGTTAATAGCAAAATACTTTCAGAAAAGGTAACACTCGACATTCTGAAGTGGTTGGAAGATAAACATTTAGAACTACAGCAAAATAAGACAATCCATCAATACCAAGAAGATTTCAATAAATTTATTAATAATAGAAAAAACTACAAGAAAAAGGACTGGTATGATTTAATTAAATGTCTAAAAAAAGCGTATCCAGAGTTTAAAGTAGATTGGGAATTCTACGATAAGAAGTTAAGAGAGTTGTATAAGGAGATAGCCATAGAGTTAGAGAAAAATGGTAGAACTAAAAGATATTATAAACTTCTAAAAGAGTTAAAGGCAGTTCATGAAAAAATTGCTGAAGATTATGAAAAAGCGTATAAAAAGAAGTTAGATGAGATTACATCAAATTTCATGATGAGCGAAACAGAAAAGTATATTGTATATCTTAGAGAATACTTAGAAAGGCTGAAAAAGTTCTACGATATGATATTTACATTTTTTGGATATTTGGGTCGTTTTTGGGGTTTGTTAGATGGAGTTTGGCAAGAAATTGACTGGGCTGAATTTGAGAAGTATGCAAAACTATTGGAGCAAAATAAAGATATACAAGAACTTGCAGAGATGATTGGAAGACTGCAAGAGGCTGAAGAAGAATACGAAAAAGAGTTACTAGAAAAAACTGTTATCGTGCATGACTGGAAGGTTGATTATGCTGGCAAGTGTGAGATTACTGGAGTTCATTTCAGTGATGATTTAAACAGCCTTATCCCTTCAGAAGTAGCTTTACTCAGCACTCCAGAAACAGAGTTGATTTTTGCCATGAAATTCGTTGAAAAGAAATTATTAACCTATCAATATATAGATAAATACAAATTTGACATTGAACAAAAAGAATTTGAGGAAGGCAGAAAGAAAAAAGAAGACAAAAAAGGTCCTATAATTGCATGTATTGACACCAGCAGCTCTATGTGTGGAATTCCAGAAAAAGTTGCAAAGACGATTGTATTTGCACTTTTAAAAATAGCTTTGAAAGAAGGTAGAGGATGCTATTTAATATCCTTCTCTACGGACATTGAAGTGATGGAGATAACCAACCTCAATCGCTCTCTTGAAAAGTTAATAAAATTCTTAAAAATGAGTTTTCATGGGGGAACGGATGCGACTCCTGCTCTATATAAAGCCCTTCAGATGTTAGAAACTGAGAATTATAAAAAAGCAGATGTGGTTATGATTTCAGATTTTATTATGCCTTCTCTGCCAGATGATTTAAAAAACAGAATTTCAACTCAAAAAGAGAAAAACAAAACAAAATTCTATGCCATTGCAATTACAACACAAGCAAATCCGTATGCCCTTGACATCTTTGATAAGTGTTGGATTTTAGATTACACTACTAAAGATTATACAAAATTCTTAGTAGAGTATATAAGAGAGATTTAAGCTATTTTTTTGGCTAATCATCAGGACTGTGTAATTATTTCTAAAAGTTTTAATTTTAATAATTTTTTAGTTATTCATTCTCAAATATAAACTTAAACACTCCCTTCTGAACATGTAATCTATTCTCTGCTTCATCATAGACAACTGAATGCTCTCCATCTATAACATCGTCGGTTATCTCTAAGCCCCTATTTGCTGGGAGGCAGTGCATAACTATAACATTATCATTAGCATGTTCTAAGAGTTTGTTATTGATTTGAAAAGGTGGGAAGATTTTCAAAACCTCTTCTTTATCTTTTTCATCTCCCATACTAATCCATACATCAGTATATATTATATCTGCCTCTTCAACTGCCTCTATTGGGTCGTTTGTTAATGTTAGAGAGCCCTCTCCATAATTACTAATAATCTCCTTAGCTTTTAAGACAGTTTTAGCGTTTGGCTCATAACCCTTTGGTGTCGCTACATACATATCCATTCCCACCAATGCAGAGCCCAAAATCAAAGAATTGCAAACATTATTCCCATCTCCTAAATAGGCAATTTTTAAACCTTTGAATTTTCCTTTATATTCCTTTATTGTCATCAAATCAGCTAATATTTGACAAGGATGAGCTAAATCACTTAAAGCATTTATAACAGGAACTGTTGAATATTTAGTCATCTCTTCCAAATGTCTATGCTTATAGACCCTTGCTACTATTGCATCAACATATCTACTCATAACCTTTGCAGTATCTTTTATTGACTCTTTCTTTCCCAAATGTATCTCATTCTGATTCATTATTAAGGGATGCCCTCCTAACTCATAAACGGCAATATCAAAACTCATTCTTGTTCTTGTTGAGGGTTTTTCAAATATTATTGCAATACTCTTCCCTTCTAAGATTTTTTCATGTTTTCTTCTATTTTTTTTAAAGTATATTCCATATTTAATGATTTTTAGCACATCTTCCCTACTCAACACATCCAAATCTAAAAGATGCATTTTATCACCTTATAATTTTTGATTCTTGTAATTTCTTTTATGTTTCTAATTCATGTTTCTGATTAATGTAATAAAAGTTAGGTCAAAATTAGTTAAATATGTGTGGTCTGGGTTAAACATGAACTAAAATATAAATAATAAAGATAAATATCTTTATGTTAGTTCTTTATTCTTTATATAGAATATAGATTTTATTAGAGTTAATACCTTTAACGAGTTAGATCGTTGAGAGAGGGGTATTTGATGGTAAATGTAATTCATGAAGACGGAAACAGTTGTAGAATTGATCGTTATTGGAGCATTCTAAAAAAATATGAGGTGAATTTGAAGAAGGAATCAAGAAAATTAAAGGGAAGTATATACACTCCTAAATTTATTGTTGATTATATCAATAAGAGAGTAATTATTGATAATATAAACCTCACAGAAAAAACGAACGTGAGAAATATAAAAATAATTGATCCTGCATGTGGTTGTGGAGCGTTTCTTATTGATGCACTTTTTAAATTAAAGAAAATAACTGGTGCAAGTTTAAAGGAGTTAGTAGAAAATAGTATTTACGGAGTAGATATTGATCCCTTAGCTGTTGAAAAAACTAAATTTATCTTATCTTCAATAGTTTTTGAATTTGAGGGGGAATTCCCTAAAAAATTTAATATATATTGTGGAAATAGTTTAGACAAAAGATTTTTAAAGAAAAAAATAAATAAAAATTTTGATGCAATAGTTGGGAATCCACCCTACGTTAGGATCCAAAATTTGGATGAAGATATGAAAAATACGATAAAAGATTGGAGTTTTGTTATTGGAGATAGTGATTTGTATATCCCATTTATGGAATTAGGTTTAAAATTATTGAGTAAAAATGGAAAAATGGGATATATTACTCCAAATAGTTATTTTACATCAAAAGCAGGTAGAGAACTGAGAAGATTTTTACAAGAGAATAAATTAATTGAAGAGATCGTTGATTTCGGACATTATCAAGTATTTGAAGGAATAACAACATACACTTCAATAACTATAATCTCAAACAGCCCAAAAGATTTTTTTATATTTAAAAAAGTTGAACATAAAGAAGATATAAAAAAATTAGATGAAATTAAAGGATATAAAATTTATTTTAATAAGATTAATCCTGAAAAATGGGTATTACTAGATGGTGAGGATTGGGATATTATTAACCATATTGAAAATTCCTATTATAAATTAAAAGATATTGCCGATATTCGTGTTGGAATTGCAACGTTAGCTGATAGGATATACATCCTTGAAGATCCTAAAGAGAAAGGAGATTATTATATTAAAGAGATCAATGGGCAGGAATTTTTAATAGAAAAAGAAATAACAAGGGAGATAATAAAAGTTAGCCGAATAAAAAGTGAAGATGACATTAAACATAATAGAAGAAGGATCATCTTTCCATATAAAAAAGTAGATGGTAAATATGTGATTATTAAAGAGGATGAATTGAAAATTAAATATCCAAAAACTTATGAATATTTTTTACATTTTAAGGATATACTATTAAAAAGAGATAAGGGGAAAAAGAAGTATGAAGAGTGGTATGCTTATGGAAGAACACAGGGAATTAACTCATCATTTGGAAAAAAGATTTTAGTCCCACCAATGGCCACAAAACCCACATTTATCGTCTGTGAAAAAGAAGATGCTTTATTTTATAGTGGTTATGCAATATTTCCAAAATTAGAGCCCTTCACTGATTTATATCTACTAAAAAAAATACTAAATTCAGAATTAATGAAAATCTACATTAACAAAACATCTAAAACGTATAGAGGAGGATGGAAATCTTATGCAAAGACGTTTATACAGGATTTTGGAATTCCAAAATTATCTCAGGATGAAATTAAATATCTGAAAGAAGAAAACGATCCAAAAAAAATAAATGAATTCTTGAAGAGGGTTTACTATGGAAGAAAAAATCCTCTACAATAGATTTTATAATATTATTGCTGAAACATATAAAAGTTATTTAATATATGGAGATAGAAGTGATAGAAAGCTTAAATTATTGCATGAATGGCTGGGGAAAACGATAGAAAATAATATTCCTGGAGAATATCAGGTTTATTATATGAATGGAAAAGAAGTTCAAACCGATGGGAGATATTATCCAAAAGTCGTAGATATTGCAATTGTTAAAGATAATGTTGATAATATCAAAATAAAAAAGGTCGGAGTTAAAAAGGTTTACTATATTCCAAAAATAGAAATGGCAATCTCTATAAAATTTGTTACCTCAAATTTTAGACAGAATGCAAATAATTATATAGAAAATCTAATTGGAGAATGTGCGAATTTAAAATCCAACAATGTAAAATTTGCCCATTTTGTAGTATTTAGAGATAAAACCCCATATTTTAAAGATGGAGGTAAATTAAAAAAATGGGAATGTTTAACCAACGACCATATTTTAAAATATATAAAATTACATGAGGACAAATATAAAAATGAATTTTTACATGTTCCTGATGCAATTGGACTGGAAATTGTAAATATAAACCCAACATTAGAGGGAATCTATAAAAAAAAGCCAAAATTTAAAGAAAATTTAGTAAATACTTATAAAATAAACGTAGATAATGGTATCGAAAACACTAATTTAAGCAGAGATATAAAAGAATACATAAAACGTAATTTAAATATATGTAGGTTTATAGATACAATTGCAAATATCTTATAACCATGGAAAAGGACAGAAATACAGAATTTTTTAATAACAACTTCTCATATATATACTTTTAAATATTACTGGTGATAGAATGCACTATTTCTCTGAAAAGCCAACGACCAAATCAGATATAAAAATTGTTGAAGACATTTTAAGAGGAAAAAAATTGAAATTTAAAACAGATAGTGGAGTTTTCTCTTATGGAAAGGTTGATAAAGGAACAAAAATTTTAGTTGAGAATGTAATTGTTGATAAAGATGATGACATTTTAGATTTGGGCTGTGGTTATGGTGTTATTGGCATTACATTAGCTGATGAAGTAAAATCAGTTACAATGGCTGATATAAATAGAAGAGCCATAAAATTAGCTAAAGAGAATGTAAAGTTAAATAATTTGGAGAGTTATGACATTAGAGTAGTTCATAGTGATCTATATGAAAATGTTAAAGACAGAAAGTATGATAAGATTATAACAAATCCACCAATAAGGGCCGGAAAGGAGGTCTTACATAGAATTATTGATGAAGGAAAAGAACTTTTAAAAGATGGGGGAGATATTTGGGTGGTTATTCAAACAAAGCAGGGGGCTAAGTCATTAGCTAAATTTATGGAAGATGTCTTCGGAAATGTTGAGACAGTTACAATAAAAGGGGGCTATAGAGTTTTAAAAAGTAAGAAATTATAAAAATTACGATAATTTGGTGATTCCATGCCTCTCTGCCTAAAAATAAATAAAAAATATGGAGAAAAAACAAGAAGAATATTAATTGAGAACAACTTATTAAACAATGTCTATAAAATAACTTCTGAAGGAGATTGTCTCTATCTACCAATAAAAGATGTTGATGAAGAGATTTTAAAAAGTATTTTAGATGTTGAGTTTGAGTTAGTTGATAAAGAACTTAAAGATAAAAAAATAATCAAAAAACCAAGTTTTAGGGAAATAATATCAAAAAAATATAGAAAGGAGATTGATAAGGGCTTAATATCCATCTCTTATGATGTAATTGGAGATTTGGTAATTTTGCAGATTTCAGATGAGGTTGATGAAAAAATAAGAAAAGAGATTGGGGAATTGGCTTACAAACTAATCCCATGCAAGGGAGTTTTTAGAAGAAAGAGTGAAGTTAAAGGAGAGTTTAGAGTTAGGGAGTTGGAACACTTAGCAGGGGAGAATAGAACTCTAACAATCTATAAAGAGAATGGCTATAAACTTTATGTTGATATTGCAAAGGTTTATTTCTCTCCAAGATTGGGAGGGGAGAGGGGAAGGATTATGAAAAAGATCTCCCTGAATGATGTGGTTGTTGATATGTTTGCTGGTGTGGGGCCTTTCTCAATTGCCTGCAAAAATGCTAAAAAGATTTACGCCATAGATATAAATCCTCATGCCATAGAGCTTTTAAAGAAAAACATAAAGTTAAATAAGTTAGAGCATAAGATAATACCTATATTGAGTGATGTTAGAGAGGTTGATGTTAAAGGAAATAGGGTTATAATGAATTTACCAAAATTTGCTCATGAATTTGTAGATAAGGCATTGGATATTGTAGAAGAGGGGGGAGTTATACACTATTATACCATTGGAAAGGACTTTGATGAAGCAATAAAATTGTTTGAGAAGAAGTGTGATTGTGAAGTTTTAGAGAAAAGGATAGTTAAGAGTTATGCACCAAGAGAATATATACTTGCCTTGGATTTTAAAATTAATAAAAAATAATAAATGATCATATAAAATAGTTGAAGAATTTATAAAAGAAAATGAACAGAAGATTGAAAATAAATTTAAGTGTAAGGATTATTATTAAAAATGAATTAAAGGATGAACTAAAAAAGAATCAACTACAAAGGGAGATGTTTTATTGGTTGAAGAGAGACGAAAATGGAAATTAGAGCTACAAAAGAAGAAATATTAAGATATGAGAATAATAAATTCAACCAAATAAAAATATTGAAGTAATTATAATAGTTATTTAATAATTATTGTTTTATTTGCAATACAAACAACAAATCAAAACGCAGTTAAGTTAATAAAACTATTATTTGGATTAAAATAATCTATAAAAAAGGGATAATCTATGTTAAGCTGGGTAGAGAAGTATAGACCAAGATCATTGAAGGACGTTGCTGGGCATGAAAAGGTTAAAGAGAAATTAAAAACATGGATTGAGAGCTATTTAAAAGGGGAAAATCCAAAGCCAATTTTGTTGGTAGGCCCTCCAGGATGTGGAAAGACAACATTGGCTTATGCATTAGCTAACGATTACGGATTTGAGGTTATTGAACTCAATGCAAGTGATAAGAGAAACTCCTCTGCAATAAAAAAGGTTGTAGGGCATGCTGCTACCTCCTCATCCATCTTTGGAAAAAAATTTTTAATTGTATTGGATGAGGTTGATGGAATCTCTGGAAAGGAAGATGCTGGAGGGGTCTCTGAGCTAATAAAAGTTATAAAAAAGGCAAAGAACCCAATAATTTTAACTGCAAACGATGCCTATGCAACATCAATAAGGAGTTTATTACCTTATGTTGAGATAATTCAATTAAATCCGGTGCATACAAATTCTATTTATAAAGTTTTAAAAAAGATAGCACAAAAAGAGGGGCTTGATGTGGATGATAAAACGTTAAAGATGATCGCTCAACACTCAGCTGGCGATCTAAGAAGTGCGATAAACGACTTGGAAGCGTTAGCTTTATCTGGAGATTTAAGTTATGAGACAGTTCAAAAATTGCCAGATCGAAAGAGAGAGGCAAATATCTTTGATGCTTTGAGAGTTATTTTAAAAACCACGCATTATGGGATAGCTACAACTGCCTTAATGAATGTGGATGAAACGCCAGATGTTATAATTGAATGGATAGCTGAAAACGTTCCAAAAGAGTATGAAAAGGCAGAGGAAGTTGCGAGGGCTTTTGAATATTTATCAAAGGCAGATCGATATTTGGGCAGAGTGATGAAGAGGCAAAATTATGGCTTTTGGAAGTATGCAACAACGTTAATGACTGCTGGTGTTGCTCTCTCAAAGGATGAGAAGTATAGAAAATGGACACCTTACAGTTATCCAAAGATATTTAGATTATTAACAAAAACAAAGGCAGAGAGGGAGATATTAAATAAAATATTAAAGAAAATTGGAGAAAAGACACACACCTCTTCAAAGAGGGCAAGGTTTGATTTGCAGATACTTGAAATTTTAGCAAAAGAAAATCCTTATGTTGCTGCTGATTTAGTTGATTACTTTGAGATAAAAGAGGATGAGCTAAAAGCCCTGTTTGGGGAGAGGTTATCCTCAAAACTATTAAAGATATTAAAAGAAAAGAAAAAGAAAAAAAGTGAAAAAAATAAAAGAGAAGATAAAAAGGATAAGAAAAAGGAGGATAAAAAAGAGGTTAAGAAAGAAATTATAAAAAAGAAAAAAGAAGATAATATAGTTGGAGAAATAAAAAAAGAGGAAAGTGGGGATGTTGATGTAGAAAAAGACATAAAAAATCTTGAAACTCAAAAGCAGGTAAAAAAAGAGAAGGAAATAAAAGAAAAAAAGAAAGAAGATAAAAAGAAAGAGAACAAAGGAAAACAATTAACATTAGATGCTTTCTTTAAATGAATTCATAAATAGATATTCCCTTGACGAGATCCTCTTCGTTTTAACTCTTCATAAACTTTATTCATAATTTTTAACCGTCCTAAATACCATTCAGGGGATATTTTTATTCCTTCGGGAACTTTATCCTTTGAAAGACGTTGAATTAAAACATATGGGGATAAGTGCTCTAAAAAATCGCAAACCAAACTTATATATTGTTTTTCATCAAAAGTTCTGTATTCTCCTCTCCAATACATCTTTTCCAATTTAGTTCCCTTTATAACAACGAGAGGATAAATCTTTACAGCATCTATTTTTAAAGAGGATAAAATCTTAGCTGTTTCCATCATATCGTCCCAAGTTTCATTTGGAAGACCTAAAATGATATGGCCACAAACCTTTATCCCTTTTTCGTGGCAGTTTTGTATTGCAGTTATTGTATCTGAAACATTATGGCCTCTATTTAATATTTTTAAAGTTTTTTGATGCATAGTTTGAACTCCAAGATCGATCCAAATGTCGTATCCTTTTTTAACATAGCCCTCTAAAATATCCAATTTTTCTTCTTCCAGACAATCGGGACGAGTTCCTATTGAAAGTCCAATAACCTCCTTATAAGATAGTGAAAAATCCCATATCTCTTTTAATTTCTCTATTGGGGCGTAAGTATTAGTTCCTGGATAAAAATAGACGTAAAATTTCTTAATCCCTTTATTTTTTTGTATTTCTATCTGTTTTTCTATCTGATCTTTTAAAGAGAGTTGAACATCACAATATTTTACTGAAATTGGCCTTCCCATATCTGGACAAAATATACAACCACCTGTTTTTTTATTTGGACATCCAAATCCCGCATCAACGGGAATTTTAAATACTCTTTCTTTGTATTTTTTCTTTACATAAACCCCATATTGAGCTATTAAATATCCCTCTTCATAGATCTCATCTATTATCTTAATATCCTCATCACTAAGCATGATAATCACTATAATGGTGTTGTAGATATTACTAATTCTGTTATCCATATTTATTTTTTCGCATTAACAAAAATCAAAAAATTAAAAAAAACATAAAAATAAATAAAGAAATAAATAAACTGGCATGAAGTTAACTGTTTATAATTAAGATTAAGAAGCATTCAAGATGAAATATTGGGAATAAAAATAAGAAAATAATAAAAACAAAAAATTAAGTAAAAATATTAAGTAATTTTAATCCTTCTTAGGCCAAGTTATCAATTGAGGAACTTCCGGAAGTTTTTTAATCTTATCCTTTATTAGTGGATGCCAGTCATCAAAATCAAATCCATATTGGGCTAAATAACCAACAACCCATCTTGTTATTCCATATCCAGTGCATCCAGTCCAAACCTTCCTTCCCTTATAGTCCTTAATTCTAAAACCCTCAACGAAGTGTGTTCCGTGAACATTTGCTGAGGTAACAGCAACTCCCTTCCTCTCATCCTTTATATGCGGTAGCCATAACCTCATCTCATACTTTGGAACATCCGGAAATTCAATTCCTCTATCTTCCTTTTTCCTTCCCTCTAAGTAGAAGGGATCATCCCCAACCTCAACCCAATACTCTAAATCAAGCTTCTCAGCCAATTTTTCAGCATACTTTAATGTTTTATCCCTTGTTTCCTCAACAAACTCCGGGCTTCCAATCCAAACACACTCAACCCTCAAAAACTCATTAACCCTATCTAAACCTCTCGCTCCCCCTCCTTCCCATCTGTATGTCCATCCACTTTTATCAAAGAACATTATTGGTTTATCAACATCTATAACCTCTCCTTCAAAAAACTGGTAGAACGGCTCACATTGGGCTGGAGCTAATACATAACCAGGATCTCTCAATAGATTTTTTAATTTTTCAATTGGAATCTCTTTTTTAATCATCATTTCATTTACAAACTCTTTAAAAAGCTCTGGCTCCCTCTTTGGAGGAGATACATAATACATTCC
>Ga0256843_1000915_pt1 | contig 24226 bp, 27 predicted proteins | sample AlvinellametaG_FD_191572 | JGI IMG/M metagenome (GOLD analysis project Ga0256843, IMG submission 191572) | Pompeii worm associated microbial communities from hydrothermal vent at the East Pacific Rise, Pacific Ocean - Alvinella | ecosystem: Host-associated > Annelida > Integument > Unclassified ... | reverse complement strand
TATATAATAATCTTTAGAATATTCATCACCCTTAACACCTGTACTTGCAAAAAGCGTTCTTATTTCTTTTATATTTTTATCTTGTATATCATGATAGATTTTTGTTGCATTTACTATACCTACTTTGCCTTTTAGCTGATCACTCAAAGAGGGATCTAGTTTCCTATCAAAACGACTAACAAAAACACTTATTACTGCTTGAGGTTTTTTAGTATCTTGTACCTTTTTCAAACCTTTTTCCAAAGCATCCACACAACACTCAGCTTGTTGTGGAGAAAATACCAAAGTCGCATTTATATTTATACCCTCACTTATGAGAGTTTCCATAGCTTCATATCCAGCTTCAGTTGCTGGTATTTTTATCATGACATTTTTTCTATCTATCTCTTTATATAGTCTTCTTCCCTCTTCTATAGTTTCTTTTGCATCATTGCATAGATTTGGATCTACTTCTATAGATATAAAACCATCATCTCCATTTTCATAAAGTTTTTTAAGCTTATCTGCAGCTATTTGAATATCTTTTATAGCTAATTTTTCATACAGTTGACTACTTGTCAATCCTCTTAAGATATCTTTATCATCTTCATATGCTTTTGAAGTCAAAAAAGCATTTTTAAAAATAGCAGGATTACTGGTTGCACCATTGATCTCTCCATCTTTTATAAGTTTTTCAAACTCATTTTCTAAAAAATCTCTTTCAACAAAATCACACCAAAGTGCAAAATTCCCTTCCTTTATATACATCTTTTATCCTCTCCTTTTAAAATCTCTATTATATTATCTCTACTACCAAATTTTAATATATCAATAATCTCTTTAGAAGCTTTTAAAAATCTTTCTTTATCTATATTTTTATAACTTTTGATTAGATTTTCTTTTGTAGCTTCATCTTGTAACAGCTCATCATGTAAAGCCTCTTTCCCCTCAAAATCCAACAAAATATTTGCCAATCCAACATAAGGAAGTTTTACAAGTTTTCTGCCTATCCAAAAGTCTAACTTTCTTGCTTTGTAAACTAAAACAAAAGGAGTACCTATGATAGCAGCCTCTAAAGTAGCAGTTCCTGAACACACATAAGCAAAATCACTCTCTGCCAAAGACTTATGAACATCAAAACTTATTTCAAAATCTTCTATATCACCATAGTACTCTTTTATCTGCTCATCAGAAAAAAGCTTTGGAACAACTAAAACTTTTTTACTGTTAAACTCTTTTGCAACTTCTCTAAACAAAGGCATCAACCTTTTTATCTCACCTTTTCTACTACCTGGTAAAAAAGCAATCTGATTATTTTGACCGTTTTGATGAAAAGTTTTTATACTATCTAAAAGTGGATTTCCAACATATTTACTTTTTTGATAAAACTTATCTTCAAAAGGAAAAATAGAACACAACTTATCACAATACTTTTCAACTTTTTTAACTCTTTTTCTTTTCCAAGCCCAAACTTTAGGAAGTATATAGTAAATAATCTCTATATCAGGATAATTTTCTTTCAAACTTTGGGCTAAAGGAAGATTGAAAGCAGGAGAATCTATAAGCAAAACTTTATCAACATCTTTTGCTAAAAAGATCATCTCTCCTATAGCAAGTTTTGCAACTTCTATTTTGTTGATAACATCCAAGATACCCATAACGGCAAAATCACTAGATCTATATATCGGACTACCTAACTTTTCATCATATATACCAACAAAATCCAACTTATCATGATAATGTTCCAAAATATCTTTTAGATAAATATTTGCCGATGGCTCCAAAGCTGATACTAAAAGTTTCATTTTTTATATAAAAGTCCTCTCTTTTTCACTTCAACCTCTATAGTTTGATCATCTTTGGATTCTTTTGTTATAACTTCTATGAGTTTATCTTGTGATTCTTTTGAAATATCTTTTGAACTAATCATATCTATAAATTTATCTAATCTTTCATTTTGTAATTTATAAAGTTCAATATCTTTATCTCTTTGCAACTTTTCTTTTTCTATCTCATACTCTTTAACAACTTTTTTTCTTTTTAAAAGATAAATAAAAAAAATCGCTAATATTAAAAATATTAAAATTATTATAGCCATTATTTTATAAAAAGAGTATCTATTTTGTAGCTCAACAACTTTTGTATTTTTTTCTATTTTTTTCATCTCTATATCTTTTTTATATAAAGCATTTTCCAACTCTTTTTTTAACAAATCTTTATCTTTTTGAAATTTTAACTCCATCTGCTTTATATCTTTTTGATTTAGAAGTTTAACCTTTTGCAAATCTTTATCATTTGCCAATTTTTTCATTTTTAACTCATACTCTTTTTGTTTCAAAACCAAATCTTGTTCTAACTTTTTTTTAGTTAATTCAAGATTTTTCATTTTGATAGCTAAACTTTGATCCATTTTTTTCTTTTCTATTTGAAGTTTTTGTTCTTGTTCAACACTTTTTGAAGAAAGAACTTTTTTAAGATTTTCTTTTTTTAAACGCTCTTCTTTTAACTTTTCCAAAGAGTTTTGATTTTGTTTTTGTATTTTTTGCATTTGAACTGAGAGTTGATATAACCTTTCTTTCAATACTTTAGTTTCAAGCTCTGCTTTTTTAGCTTTTTCAAGCTCTTTACTTAACCTTTTTAACTCATCTAATTGTTTTTTTTCTTTTTTTATCTTTTCAATCTTTTTTACCGTATCTTTTTTCAACTTTTTTATTATAGTTGTATTTGTATCTTTTGCATTTAAAATATTTTCAAACCAACTATTTTGTTCTGCAAATAAAGAAACCAAAAATATCAAAACCAAAACAAAAATCTTCATCACTACTCCTCTAAAAACTCTTTATCAAAAAATGTACTTTTATGTATGTTAGAAAATGCCGCTTTCAATGATACAAAAAGCTTAGGATTTTCCTCCTCTAACTTTGATAACATCTCTTTTGTTTTGCTTCTTGCATAAGGATGTTTCACATCAAACCGCATAGCAGGACATGCTTCATCAGTTATAGTTGGGATATTGTTATTTAGCGCAAAATCCCTAAGTTGTCTCTCTCTTGTCATGATAAGAGGTCTTATAACTCTAAGTCCATTTCCTGCTTTATAAACTGGTGGCATACTTCTAAGACTACCGTTATATAAAAAGTTCATAAAAAAACTCTCAACTGCATCATCCAAATGATGTCCAAGTGCCACGGTTTCAAAACCCTTTTCTAGTGCTACTCGATACAAAGCTCCTCTTCTCATTCGTGAAAAAAAACTACAATATGAAGAGTTTTCTCTTATCTTCTCTTTTGCAGTATCGTAAATATCTGTCTGTATCACCTTATGAGGTATATCATGATCTCTGCAATGAGCTTTTAAAGTTTCAAGATTTTCACCCATACCATAGTCTATAGTAACTGCCAAAAACTCAAATTTAAAGGGCATAACCCTTTGACGATGTTTTAGTATGTGAGCCAAAGTTATAGAATCTTTCCCTCCACTAAGACCAAGAAGTACCTTATCTCCCTCTCTTATGAGATTGTACTCAACATTTGTTTTTCCAACTATTTTTAAAAGTTTTTTACTATGAACTATCTCGCTCAAATCTTATCCACCATCTTTACTATAAAATCCGCACTAACTTTAGCAGAACTTTTTAAAAACTCATCAAAGTCAAATCCAGCGTCCATATCTGCACTATCACTTATAGCACGAAGTATAAAAAATGGAACATCAAGTGCATCACAAACTACAGCCACAGCTGCTCCCTCCATTTCTAAAGCATGTGCTTCAAAAGTCTTTTCTATCCAACCTTTTCTTTCACTACTTGCTATAAATTGATCTCCGGTAGCGATGATTCCCTCTTTTAAATCTATCCCCTTTTGTTTTGCCACCTCTTTTGAAATCTTTAAAAGTTTCTCATCCGCCAAAGTACAAACTTCACCCTCAGGAACATATCCATATGGATGCCCAAAAGCTGTGATATCAAGATCGTGTTGAACCAAACCTTTAGCAACTATCAAATCTCCTATCTTCAAGTTTGGATCGATAGCCCCAGCAACTCCACTAAAAAGAAGTTTTTCTACTTTAAACTTTTCTATCATGATAGATGCTGTCAATGCAGCAAAAACTTTCCCTATTTTGCTATATGCTATTATGATAGTATGTCCGTTGTAGCTTGTTTTATAATACTTGTTTTTTGCATACTCTATCATCTCTACATCTTTAAAAAACTCCAAAAGAGGTTCTATTTCCTCCACCATAGCACCCATTATTCCTATAGTCATGCTTTATATCCTTTTCTCTAAAATATGCAAATACTCATAAGTTGTATTTGCCTTATGATTTCTATTTTCAGTTTTATCTGCTTTAAATCTTTGATACTCTTTTTTCACAAGATCATATTTACCATACTTTTTCATGATAGTAGTAACTTGATCTTTGCTCATAATACCCTCGTTATTATAACTCAAAAATATATATTTAAACTCAGCATTTTTAATAAGTTCATCAAAAAATTTTAATACTTCATTTTTCTTACTATAGCTTGAACGATTGTACTCAGGAAGTCCTGTTTTCCCTTTAGGTACAAAAGGTTCATACTTTGCAATAGTATTTAAAAGATGATAGTTTGCACCATATTGTCTATGATTGTATGGTGGATCAAGATATAGTATATCACCGCTTATTTTTTTTATTAAATTATTACTGTCTTCATTGAAAACTTTATGAGTATTTGAGTTTGTTTCAAACTCTGCCCCTTTTAATATAAACTCCTTTTGGGCTGTTTTTTTTATATGTTTTAAAAATGCACCATAAACTGATGCAGTATTTGCCACTTTATCTGCACTTTCTATGAGTGAAGCCAACAAAAAGTAGTACAAATCATCATCTATCTCTTTTTTAGCATACCACTCTTGTATCTGTACTCTAATGCTATCTATCTTTTTACCATTTTCATCACTAAAATACTGCCTTCCACTCCCACTACCCAAACAATAGTTTTTATAAATAAAACCATCATCTATAGAATCTAACAAATTTAATCTATCTAAAAATATCTGTTTATTTTTTATCTCTTTATGATTTCCAATATAGTTTCTATTTAATACAAAACTATAATACTCCAAATCATTTGCTATAACCTGTTTTACATCTTTTTTAAAAGCTCTACCAACTATACCTGTTCCAGCAAATATATCACAAAAGATTTTATCTTTTAGATTGTTACCAGCTACCTTTTTTATCTCTTCTTTAAGCCAAGAGGAAAGTTTTTGTTTACTTCCGATATAGTTCATATTCTAAAACAATTCACACTTTTTTAGTATCTCTTGTTCAACATCTCGTTTTTTATCTCTACTTACTACAAGATCTACAGGTTTATAAAGAAGTCTCTCACTTAAAATCACTATCCATTCCTCAACATATACTTTTGCATTTCGGAAAGATTTCTTTCTATCATGATAGTTTTTATTTTCTCATCAAAAAACTCTAATGACTCTTTTAAAAGTCCATCAGCTCCAACAACCATACTTCCACCCCAAAAACCAAGACCATCTTCAAACCCAACACGGTTTACAAAAACAACATTTGCCCCGCTTAAAAGAGCTGTAGTTTTTAAAATACTTTTCCATTTTTTTTCTATCTCAAGTCCACTATCTGTAAATCCTCTCGCAGGAGAGTTGGCTATAACATAAACTATATCCGGCTTCATCTGACAAACAGTATCGATATTTTGACTATTCCAAAGATCTTCACAAACAACCATACAAGCTTTTCCAAACTTTGTTTCGAAACTTTTAAGTTCACTACCTTTAAAGAAAAACCTAGCCTCTTCAAACATACCATAGTTAGGAAGATTGTTTTTATAATGGATATGTTTTATATCTCCTTTGGAAAAATACACACTTGAGTTAAAAACTCTATGCTCATCTTTTAAAGGACATCCTAAAACTATATCCTTCTCATGACTCAAACTTTTAAAAACTTCCAACTCCTCTAAAGAGTAAGCATCATCATATACTCTATCCATCAAAAGATAACCACTAAGACTAAGCTCTGGAAAAACAACTACATCCGCATCACTTTTTCTGATAACCCTCTCATGCAATGAGATGTTATACTCTTTTTGAGAAAGTTTAGGGGAGATTTGAGAGAGTGTTATTTTCATCTTTTTCCTTCATCAACTTGTTATGCTAAATTTTTTTCTACATATGAGGATAATCTTTTATAAATATCCACCAAATCATCACTTTTTTCATATTTATAAAACTGCTTGTTATTTTATCTATCTTTTCATAGCTCTCACTTGTCAAAGGGATAATGTTTGATAAATACTCTTTGGCATCTTCTATCTTTTGACAATACCTGTTACACTCATATAGTTTTTCTTTAAAACTTTTTCTATATCTTGCACAACTTTATCCCTTTTTTAACTGCTTCATCTTCTATAAAATTTTTATTGCCATTTGAAACTATCACATCTATCTTTTGATCACCTATCTTTTGTTTGAGCTTTACTAAAAAATCCAACTTTTTTCCAATGGTATTTTTTTATCTCTATTTTTTATAAAAAGATCTATATTACCACCTCTTTTAGCATTATCCAATCTACTACCAAAAAGATAAAGTTCAGTATCCTTAAATACATTTTTAAAAACTTCTTTTATGGCTTCTATCTTTTTTGTGATAGTCTCATATCTTGTCTTTTAAGAGTTTATCGCCTCAATAGCCGCTTCTAAACTCTTCATATCTGTTACACTAACAGTTGTAACTTTTGTAATTTTTCTATTAATACCTTTTAAAACTGCTCCACCTAGTTCTATAAAGAGGTCTATCTCTGCATCATGATTTGATATAGATTGTTTGTATTTTACAGGTTTTATAAGTTGCTCTTTTAAAAGTTTCATCGCCTCTTCTTTTGTATTGTAGCCTGAAGCAGTAACATTTGAAATAACACTAACTTCAAAACTATCACTAAGTTTTTCATCCAACTCTTTGCTTAGTTTTTCACTTGCATTTTTTAAAAGTGGACAATGACTAGCTACACTCATATCAAGAAGCATCGCCCTTTTTGCTCCAGCATCTTTAAATACACTCTCCATCTCTTTTAGATCAGGCTTTAATCCAGCAACAACTATTTGTCCATCTGAGTTATAGTTTGCAGCCCAAACTTGCTTACTTTTAAGTCTAGCATCTTCGCAAATCTTTTCAACTACTTCATCACTAAGACCAAGTACTACCATCATCCCTGCCTCTATATTTGAGCAATCCTCTTGCATAAATTTTCCTCTTTGATTTACAAGACTTACCCCATCTTCTACACTTAAAGCTCCTGTTGCAACTAGTGCACTAAACTCACCCAAGGAATGCCCTAAAACAAACTCTGGTTTTATATCTGTCTTTTGGTTGAAAAGAGCCAAAGCAACTGAACTAACTAACAAAATAGACGGTTGTGTAAACTCTGTCTTTCCTAGCTCTTCACTATCTTCAAACATAAGCTTTTTAAAGTCTATACCACTTTTTTCACTAATACTATCTATAATCTCTTTTGCTAAATCAGAATTGTTATAAAAATCCTCACCCATACCTTTTTTTTGGCTACCTTGACCAGGGAAAATAAAAGCTATTTTTTTCATAAATATCCTTAGTTTTTGGGATATTATACAAAAAAAGTGTTAAAATGCAGTTTTTTAGAAGTTTCATAAAGCCCAAAGGACTTTATGATAAGTTTTTATGTATTAGTGACAAGCACCAGTTCCACAGCCACAACTATCTCCGCCAATAATTCCTGTGTTTATCTCTTCTTCTGTTGCATCTCTTACATCTTTGATAGTAAGATCAAATGCTAAATCCTTACCAGCTAATGGATGGTTATAATCCACAGTAACAGTATTGTCATCAAAATCAGCAACAGTTACCATGATAGTCTGTCCATCTTCACTTTGTCCATATAGTTGCAAACCTTTTTCAAGCTCTATTCCAGCAAATTGTTCTTTTGGCAAAGTTTCAACTGCATCTGGATTTCTTTCACCATATGCAGCTGCTGCTGGAACTTCAACAACACCACTATCACCTTTACTCATACCTTTAATAGACTCTTCAAGTCCTGGTATAATCATACCTTTTCCTACAATAAACTCTAACGGTGCATGACCTTTGTTAGTGTCTATAACTTCGCTTTGACCTTTTTCTGTTAAGCTATACTCAATAGATACAACTTGATTTTCATTGATTGCCATAAATTTTCCTTATATTTAGATAAGAGTTCATTTTAGCTAAAGATTCTTAAGAAATTTAGCAGCCAACTTTGCTTCAGTAGATTTAGGAAATACTGATTTTACAGTATTTAAAAATTTTTTAGCATCTTGTTTATCACCTATTTTTTTAAAACTAATACCAGTATGCAGTAAAAGTCTAGGTAAAAATTTTGGATCATCTTTTATATTTACGCTTTTTTTATAAAAGGCGATAGCTTCATCATATTTTTTTTGATAATAAAAACACTCAGCCATTTTATAGTAAGTATAATTAAGCTTATATTTTTTATCTGCTGCAACAAGATAGTTATCTACTGCTTTTTTATACTTTTTTTTCTTAAAAAGAATTTCTGCTTTTTTTAAAGCTTCTTTAGGAGTTATTTTCTTGATTTTTTTATGTTTTACTTCTTCTTTTGTATCAGCACCCTCTTTAGGAGGTTTTAGTTTATTTGTCTTTGATACAGATAACAACTTTAAAAGTTTTTCTATAGAAGATTCTATTTTTTTAAATCTAATATCATTTTCTTTTTCTATAGAAGATATTTTATTTTTTAACTTATTTATTTCATCTTTTGATACAGAAGATCCTGACTGTTTTGTAGTTTGTGAAATCTTATCATTGGTTGATTCAACTATACTCTTTAAACCTTCTACACTCTCTTTTATACTACTTAATTGTAGTTTTATTTTCATCAAATCTTTTTTATTTTCTCGTATATTTTTTTGGTTTTGAAAGATTATTTTTTCACTATCGCTTAACTCTATATCACTTATCTGAGAATTTGCACCACCAAAAGGAGATGCAAATAACTCATATGAAGTAAATAAGATTATTATATATCTTTTCATACTAATTTAATATTCTAAAATCAGCTCTTCTATTTTTTTGCCAACAAGCATCATTATGCTCAGTACAAACTGGTTTACTCTCACCATAACTAACTATTGAGATTTTTGATCTTTCTACACCACTAACAGCGAGTGCTTCTTTTGCACTTTTAGCTCTTTTAAGTCCTAGTGCATAGTTATATTCATCAGTTCCCCATTCATCACAGTTACCTTCAACTCTAATTTTATTTGCACCTCTTGAGTTTATTATTCTTGCATTATTAGATACTTTATCTAACTCTCTATCACTAATAACAAACTTATCAAATGCAAAATAAACAGGTTCTATTCCGTTGCTATCTCCTGTAGCCATATCATCACTTTCTACACCTACACTTTGTAATCTTCCTATATCTCCATCAATAGAACCTCCATCTATTGCATCAGCAGGAATAGCATTTGGATCCTCAACAGTTTCAACTGGTTTAACTGATGTATTTTTTACTACTACTGGTTCTACTTCTGGAGCTTTTTGCCCACAACCGCTAAATATAGCACTTATTAGTGCTACCGAAAAAAGTAAACTTTTTTTCATTTTCCTCATCCTTCTCAATTATTTGACTTATTATATTAAAAATAAAATTAACTTTACCAATCAATAGATTGTATCTTACCTACATGCAAAGGGAAAAGAAAGCTTCTATTTGCATTTAGTCTTAAAACACCTAAAGCACTTCTATTACCCATATATTTTATAAATATTATACTCTCACCATTTGGACCAAATCTAGGATACATATTTTTTCCACTTTGTGTAAGCTTTCTGATACTATCAGTTTGTGTAGAAATAAGATATAAATTAAATACATTGTCTCCAAATGCTCTGTTGGTTTCTCTTGAAGAATAAACTATATATTTTCCATAGGTAGAACAAGAACTGTTATTTTTACCATGATATACCATTTGAGAAACTCTTCCACCATATAAAGGCTTTGAAAAAATATTTGGATAACCAAGTCTTGAAGAGATAAAAACTACTCTAGCACCATCATCTACAAAATTTCCTCCAACATCTATTCCATCAAATTTTGTAATTCTTTGTTTAGCTCCAGTATTTACATCTAATAGATATATATCTGGCTGATCATTTGGAGCCATAGTTACAAGCAGTTTTGAACCATCTTTACTTACATCAGAACATACTATCATACCAGGACTAGAAGCAATTTTTCTTTTTGTTCCACTATAGATATCAACTTTGTATAAAGTTGGTTCTCCACTAGCATATGAAGTATAAAAAAATGCATCCTGTCTGCTATTTGCCCATTTTGGGAAAATATTTAATCCACCACTTATCATAGTTTTTTGAAAAGTAAGTGTATAATCAGATATAACTATAGAACTATTACCAGCCGTAGTATATTTTGCAAATATTATATATCTTTTCATCCAATCTATTGAAGGTAATTTAAAATATTTATTTAGATCAACCACTATGTTATGAGATAAAAAAGGATATCTACTAGCATCTGATATTGAATAATTTTTTTTATATAAAACTCTTTTAGTAGCCAAATTTTTTAATGTAACACTACCAGCTAATCCATTATCATTTTGTTGAAAATTACAAATTAATCCTAAACCATTGCTTACATTCTGAATATTGCGTGATATATTATCATTTACTATAAAATGCGTAGTTACTTTTATATCACCAACAATAAGTTTTAAAAATTTATTTTTATTTAAAAAAGTTTGAGAACTATTATCAACAACTGTAATATTCTGTTTTTTATCTATTTTTTTTACTATCTCAATAGTAGAATCATACGAAAACAAAGTTGAAACTATCAACAAAACAAAAGCTAAATATTTAAACACTTATATCTCCTCTTTATCTGCAAATACAAATTCTGCTTCTATGTATTTACCTTTTTTGTATGGTGGAAATTTTTCCTGTGTTAAATTATCAAGAAATTGCTTAAGCTTGGTATCAAACAAATTATTAAATGAAAATTTTAAGTTTCGATAAAAGAGTCTTCCTCGATAGTCTATTTTTATTATAACAGTTGCCTTTAAACCATCTTTTGTTGCTATAGTCTGATTCCATTTTGGCATGATAATAGAACTGATTTTAGACCAAAACTTATCATCATAGTCGCCTTTTACTTTGTTATTTTTATCTTTTAAAAGTTTTTTTATTTTCATCAACTCTTTTGTAATCTCTTTATTATCTACTCTAGCACTTTTAAATAACTCTTTTGCTTTTACTTTTTTTAATCTACTTGCTCTTGCTTTTTCTTGTTTTAACTTTTCTTCTATTTCATTTGCATTTTTCTTTACTTTCATCGTTGAAAAAAGATCTTTAACATTTTTTTCAACAATATCTCTACTATCACTTTTTGTTTTTTTGTCAGTATTTGAAGAAATTTTTAAAAGTTTATGTTTTTTTTTCTCTTTTATTTGAATTTTTTTCTTGTGTGTATTTTTACTGTTAACAAGTATATCATCTAGTTTAACTACTATTGACTTCTCTTCGTCAAAGCCATATTTTTTTACATTTTTTATATCATCATTATAGATTTTTACAACTACAAATATTACTAGAAAATATAAAAATACAGAAAATATGAAAGAGATTATGTTGATGAGTTTTGTATTAACCATTTGTTAAAAGAGATACCTTTGAAAAACCTGATTCTTTTAAAACTTTTAAAACATACATAACATCGTTGTATTTTAGATTTTTATCTGCTTTTATAAAAACAACTGTTTTTTTATCATATTTTTTACTATTTAACAAAAAATTATCAGCAAAATTATCAAAGTTATATCTTTCATCTTTGATATAGATAATTCTATCTTTATCTATTTTCACAGTAAAATCTGCTATTTTTTTAACTGATTTTTTTTTACTTCCAACAGGTAACTTTATGTTTTCCTCATAAACCATAACAGGAGCTGTAACCATCAATATAGCCATAAGCACTAACATAATATCAACCAGTGGTGTTATATTTAAGTCTGGTTTTTCATCCCAATCATACATAATAAACTCAATAATCAGAATAAGTTTTTAGTTTTAATATATCAATTTCTCTTTGAATGAGAGAAATATACTCATATGCCTTTCTTTTTAAAATAAGATGTATGCTATAAGCTGGAATTGCAACAAATATTCCTACCGCTGTAGCGACTAAAGCTTCACTTATTGCTGGTGCTATAACATTTAAACTAGCACTACCTGCTTCCCCCAGTTTACTGAAAGTTTTCAATATAGAAACTATTGTACCAAAAAGTCCAATAAATGGAGAAGTAGAAGAAATAATAGCTAAAGTTGAAAGTCCTCTTGTAGCGTTTTCTTCTGCAAAACTTTTACATACAGATAGAAGTTGAGGAGTATTACTGCCCTTAATGCATCTACTTAAAACTGACTCTTTTTTTATAGAAGTTTCACCTTTAAGTAAACCATTTAAAGAATCACTCTCTATTTTTTCATAAGAAGCAATTGTTAACGATTTGGAAAAATAGATCCAAATCGTAACAATAAAATATACAGATAACCAGATAAAAACAATTATGGAGATAATACCTCCATTGGTTATAAAATCTAATATACTATCCATAACTGTTAAAACAGTCCTTTAGCAGCAGTTTCTAACCTGCTTTTTGCAGTAGCTATTGCCATATCATTGTCACCTATACTAGCTATAAGTTCATTAGCCTCTTCAATTTTTGCTTTTATATCGCTATCACTACCGCCTATAGCAACTGCACCATCAGCAAGTATAGTAACACCCTCTTCTTCTATCTTTATATGTCCCCAGTTAATAGCAACTAAACCTTTTGTATTATCAGCTTTTTCATACTCTATTACACCAGCACTAAGCAATGTAATAAGTGAAGCATGATGAGGAAGTATTCCAAACTCACCCTCTTTACCTGGAACAGTTACCATCTTTACTTGATCATCAAAAATCGTACCTTGAGGAGTAACTATTTCTAATCTCATTGTTTCCATCAATAATCCTTTTTAACAAAAAGATAGGTTTTAGAACCTACCCTTTCATCTTTTCAGCTTTTTCAACAGCCTCTGAAATACCACCTACCATATAAAATGAATTCTCTGGCATATGATCATATTTGCCTTCAAGGATACCCTCAAAAGCTTCTAATGTTTCTTCTAATGTTACATATTTACCTGGACTTCCTGTAAATACTTCCGCAACAAAGAATGGTTGAGATAGGAATTTTTCTATCTTTCTAGCTCTCTCAACAACTTGTTTATCCTCTTCACTAAGCTCGTCCATACCAAGAATAGCAATAATATCTTGAAGATCTTTATATTTTTGAAGTATAGCTTGTACACCTCTAGCTATGTTATAGTGTCTTTCACCTATAATAACAGGATCTAGCATTCTAGAAGTACTATCTAGTGGATCTACTGCCGGATAAATACCTTTTTCAGCAATACTTCTGTTAAGAACTGTTGTAGCATCAAGGTGAGCAAAAACAGTAGCAGGAGCTGGATCTGTAAGGTCATCCGCAGGAACATAAACAGCCTGAACTGAAGTAATAGAACCTTTTTTAGTAGATGTGATTCTCTCTTGAAGAGCACCCATTTCTCTTGCTAGTGTTGGTTGATAACCAACCGCTGAAGGGATTCTTCCTAGAAGTGCTGACATTTCAGAACCAGATTGTGCAAATCTAAAGATATTATCGATAAACATCAAAACATCTAGTCCCATTTCATCTCTAAAATACTCAGCCATTGTAATACCTGTAAGAGCAATTCTGTTTCTAGCTCCCGGAGGCTCACTCATTTGACCATAGCACAGTGCAACTTTATCAAGTACATTTGACTCTTTCATCTCTTCATAAAGGTCATTACCCTCTCTTGTTCTTTCACCAACACCAGCAAATACTGAATAACCACTATGTTTAAAAGCAACATTATGAATAAGCTCCATAATAATAACTGTTTTACCAACACCAGCACCACCAAATAGTCCAACTTTACCACCTTTTGCATATGGTGCAAGTAAATCAACTACTTTAATACCAGTTTCAAAAATCTCACTCTCTGTACTTTGCTCATCAAATGCTGGTGGATCTCTGTGAATTGACCAATAATTTTTTGCTTCTACTGGTGCACCCTCATCAATAACATCCCCAATAACATTAAAGATTCTACCTAGAACTTCCTCTCCTACTGGAACTTTGATAGGACTACCAAGAGCTTTTGCTTTCATACCTCTTGTAAGCCCTTCACTCATATCCATAGCAATAGTTCTAACTCTATTATCACCAACATGACTTGCAACTTCTAATATAAGTTTTACTGGTTGACCTTCAACCTCATAATTTACTTCTATTGCTTCGTTGATTTCTGGAAGATAATCCGTAAAATCAACATCAACAACAGGACCGATTACCTGTGAAATAATTCCTTCCATTTATATATGCTCCTTATTTTTCTTTTATTTTATAATGCTTCCATACCACTGATTATCTCTATAAGTTCAGTAGTAATTGCTTCCTGTCTTGCTTTGTTATAACTTATAGTTAACTGATCAACTCTTTCTTTAGCATTATTTGTAGCATTATCCATTGCTTGCATTCTTGCACTATGCTCTGCTGCTAAAGAATCAATCAAAGAGTAATACATGTTATACTCAATATATTTTCTTACTAACTCTTCAAGTACTTTTTCTTCATCCTCAGCCTCTATTTCCATCATAGAAGTTACTTTATCTTCAGGAACTTCTACTGTGTCAACTGGAACTAAATTTATACTTTTTAACTCTTGCGTTATCATGTTTTTATAACCATTGTGAACAAGTATGATTTTATCTGTCTTACCATCAACAAAATCATTTACAGCCTTGCTAACAACATCTACAGCTTTTTCATATGTTGGAGCCGCACTAACTCCTACATATTTTTCTAAAACTTCAGTTCCCTGAAAGTTAAAAAAATCAATCCCTTTTCTTCCAACAGCTCTAAGTCTAACTTTAGTACCTTTTGCCTCATACTCATCCATCAAAGATCTAACTTTTTTGATAGTTTGTATATTAAAACCACCACAAAGACCTTTATCCGCTGTTACAAAAAGTATATCTACTACTTTTTCATTATTGTTTTCTGCAAAAAACTTTAAAGTAGTACCACCAGCTTTAAATTTATTTATCTTTTCAGAAATTTCATTCATCATTTTGTTAAGTTTTACTGCATACTCACGAGATCTCTTTGCAACCTCTTCAGCACGACGAAGCTTTGCAGTAGATACTAGCTTCATCGCACGAGTAGTCTTTTGAGTATTCTTAACCGATGCGATATTTCTTTTTATATCTTTTAGATTTGCCATTTTAGTTTACCTTACTTTACTACAAAAGTTGATTTAAACTCTTCCAATACTGACTTTAACTCTTCTGTTATCTTATCGTCAAGTTTTTTCTCACTTTTGATACTTTCAAAAAGTGATGGATACTTAGCTTCTATAAAAGGATACAGTTCTGCTTCAAACTTAGTAACATCTTCTGCCGGTATATCATCAAGATATCCATTTGCTCCAGCAAATATTATCACTATTTGTTTTTCTATAGGAAGTGGAGAATATGGCCCTTGTTTTAAAACTTCAACCATTCTTTGTCCACGTTCTAACTGTTTTCTTGTACTCTCATCAAGATCACTTGCAAACTGAGCAAATGCTTGAAGCTCTCTATACTGAGCTAGATCAAGTCTTAAAGTTCCTGAAACTTGTTTTGTAGCTTTTATCTGTGCAGCTCCACCAACCCTTGAAACTGATAGACCAACATTGATCGCAGGTCTGATACCTGAGTTAAATAGATCTGTTTCTAGGAATATCTGCCCATCTGTAATAGAAATAACATTTGTAGGAATATATGCTGAAACATCTCCGGCTTGTGTTTCAATAATAGGTAACGCTGTCATAGAACCTGCACCTAACTCATCACTTAGTTTTGCAGCTCTTTCAAGCAATCTTGAGTGAAGATAGAAAACATCACCAGGATATGCTTCCCTACCTGGAGGACGTCTAAGAATAAGAGACATCTCTCTATATGCAACAGCATGTTTACTAAGATCATCATAAACTATCAATGCATGTCTTGCATTGTCTCTAAAATATTCACCCATTGTTACACCAGTATATGGAGCAAGGAACTGTAGTGCTGCAGAATCACTAGCACCAGCACTAACTACTATAGTATAATCCATAGCACCAGTTTCAGTTAATTTTTTAACAACTTGAGCAACTGTTGATTGTTTTTGTCCTATAGCCACATAAATACAGATAACATCTTGACCCTTTTGGTTTATGATAGCATCTATTGCAACAGTAGTTTTACCAGTTTGTCTATCACCAATAATAAGCTCTCTCTGCCCTCTTCCGATAGGAACAAGCGCATCAATAGCTTTAATACCAGTTTGTAAAGGTTCATGAACAGATTTTCTAGCCATGATTCCAGGAGCTTTTTCCTCTACAAATCTCTCTTCAGTTGCTTCTATAGCCCCATTACCATCAAGTGGCTCACCTAGTGGGTTTACAACTCTACCTATAAGCGCATCACCAACAGGAACTTTTAAAAGTTTTCCTGTTCTTTTTACACTAGTACCCTCTTTGATATCACCACCTTTACCAAGTACAACTATACCTACATTTGACTCTTCCAAGTTAAGTGCCATACCTTTATCACCAGTATCAAACTCAACCATCTCTCCAGCCATTATATTGCTAAGCCCATAAGCTCTTGCTATACCATCTGAAAAGCTTACAACTTTACCTGTCTCTTCTACATCTACATTTAGTTCAAAATTTTCGATTTTCTCTTTTATCAAAGAGCTTATCTCATCGGCTCTCATTTTTGCACTCACTAACTTCTCCTTATTAATTTTTATTTATATTGATTTTAAAATATACTCAGTTAACTGAGATTTTAATCTATCAGCTGAAAATGCTATTTCAACACCTAAACTTTCTACCTCAACTTTAATACCTTTGTAGTTACTCTTTTTTGCTTCTAATTCTATAGTAGTATCAAACTTTTTACTAAGATTTGAAGCTATTTGAGAAACTTTATCGCCATCTAACTCTTTATCACTTATAACAAAACCTTTATGTTTGTTTAAGATTTGTGCTACTTCATAGTCTAATTCTGTTGCTATAGAAGGTATCAAATCAAGCTTTCCATAATCTGCTAATAGTTTAAAAAGATTTACAATCTTTTCATCACATCCATCTATCAAAGATGATAAAAATTCTACTTTTTTCTCTTTTGAGATATCATTTGCATAAAGTAAAATTTTTAATTTTGTATCTTTAAAAGCTGGCAAAATACTCATAAGAGATGAAGAAACTTCTGCCAACTTTGATTTGTCTATAGACTCAACTAAAGCTTTTACATATTTTTTACTAATATCACTCATCTTAAGCAACCTTTTTATTTATAATATTTACTAACTCATCTTCACTTAGAGTTATACCATTATTACTAAATAGGTTTTCAACAACTTCTTGTACAACTTCTGATGTCATCTTTTTCTCTAAAACCTCTTTTTTAGATTCATATGATTTTACAAGATTTTCCAAATCATGATTTAATCCACTTTTAAGTTTTTCTATCTGAAGTTCAGCCTCTTTGTGAGCTAATTCTATCAACTCTTGAGCTTCTTCTTCACTTTTTTTAACTTTTTCAGTTGCTTTTTGTTTTAACTCTTTTGTCTCTTCAACTTTAGCTTGTAAAGATGAAAGTTTATCAGCTATATCTTTTGTACGACCTGTAAAAAATGCTTTTATTTTATCCGCAATCAAATAATACAAAATTCCTGCAAATATAGCAAAGTTTATAACTCTAGCCACTATATCTGTACCTTCTTTTGCCTCTTCTGAAGCAAATAAAAATACTGGAACTAGTATTAGTAATGTAGTAATTAACTTCAAACAAACTCCTTTATATATTTTTCAGTTTAGCTTCAAGGCCACTTTTATATTGACCGATATTAGCATTAAGCTCATTTTTAAGCATATCTCTTTTTGTAGCTAACTCAGTTAAAAAATTATCCATTTCTTTTTCTAATTCAGCTTTTTTATTTTCAAATACTTGAGCCAACTCTTCTTTTGCTTGTGAAATAAGTGAAGTTTTTATTTCATTTGCTTTTGCTTTTGCTTCTGAAATATTTTTATTTGCTTCTTCTTCCAACTGATGTATTTCACTATCATTGGAATTTACACTTGCCATATCTTCAGCAATACTTTTATCTCTCTTTTTCATAAATTCCATCAATGGAACATACATCATCTTGTTTAGCACAAAGATTAATGCTAAAAAGAGAACAACCATAAATACCAGAATTCCAAAACTAATGTCTAACATCTACTTCCTTTAAAACTTTATTTGTAAAAATTTGGGCGATTTTATCATAATAATTATAAAAGCTTATTTAAACTAAAGCCCTAAAGTAGAATATTTTATACTATTTCTACTTTGTAACTTTAGCTAAAAGGTTTAGAAACTTTTCGACATTTTCTTCATTTTGAAAATCTATAACTAATTTATTTCTACTATTTTTTACTTTAAAACCTAGATTTTTAACCATTTGTACAATATGGTCAACTTTTTTTATAACTAACTCGTCAGTATTTGGCTTTATATCTTTTTTATTTTCAGTTTCATTTTTACTTTTCAATCTTTTAATAAGTTCTTCGCACTCTCTAACACTAAGTTTTTGACCTACTACAGTATCAGCAATCAATCTTTCACTCTCTTCATCAAGTCCTACTAAAACTTTTGCATGACCTTGTGTAAGTTTTCCTTGATTTAACAACTCTTGTGTATATGAACTTAAATTTAACAGTCTCATAGTATTTGCTATGTGAGAACGACTTTTACAAATAATCTCACTTAACTCTTCTTGTGTTATTTGATACTCTTTTATCAACTCTTTATATGACTGTGCAAGTTCTATAGGAGACAAGTCCTCTCTTTGAATATTTTCAATAAGAGCAAGTTCTCTAAGATTTTTAGACTCAAAATCAGCGACTATAGCTTCTATTTTGTCAAGTCCTGCCATTTTTGATGCACGATATCTTCTCTCACCAGCTATAATCATAAAACCATCATCTTTTTTAACTACAACTATGGGCTGTAAAACACCATGTTTTTTGATAGAATCACTAAGACTTTTTAGTGCATCTTCATCAAAATGCTTTCTTGGTTGATATATGTTTGGAACTATTTTATCAAGTGAAATATTTTGTACTATTGATTTATCACTTTGAATATCTTGTTTATATGCCTCTTCAACATCATCTAAAATAGCACTAAGACCTCTACCTAATCTACTTTTTGCCATTGTTATCTCCTAACTTGCTAATATTGTTTGTGCTAAATTTTGATAGGCTCTTGAACCAACAGACTTAACATCATATTCAACTATAGATTTTCCAAAGCTTGGAGATTCAGCAAGTTTTATATTTCTTGGTATCACTATATAAGATGCACTTTCTGGTTCTACAAAAAGTTTACTTTTAAAATGTTGCTTAAGATCCATAAAAACTTGTTTTGAAAGATTGTTTTGAGTGCTATACATAGTAGGTAAAAAACCTTTTATACTTAATTTAGGATTTATAGTTTTTTTGATTAGTTTTACAGTATTTAAAAGTTGTGCCAAACCTTCAAGTGCATAAAATTCACATTGAATAGGTATAATAACTGAGTCCGCCGCACTTAACGCATTTACTGTAATAGGACCTAATGCAGGTGGAGTATCTATAATAATATAATCATAATTATCAACAATCTCCTCAATCTTGTGTTTTAAGATCAACTCTTTACCTTTAACATCACCATCATAAAAATCTTTTTCTATACCAACCAACCCGATGTTTGAAGGTACTAAATCCAATGTAGGGATAGAAGTTTCAAGAGTAATATCAGAGATATTTTTTATATCTAAAAGCACATGGTAGATATTATACTCATAATCACTTCTAACATATCCTAACCCACTTGTAGCATTTGCTTGTGGATCTATATCAATAAGAAGAACTTTTTTCTCTTCAACTGCCAAAGAAGCTGCTAGATTTACAGCCGTCGTAGTCTTTCCAACACCACCTTTTTGATTTGCAATAGCTATAACTTCACCCATCTTTGCTATATATCCTTTTTCCATTGATTTTTACAGAACCATCACTTCCTAGTACAGCATCACTTAAGGAGACTTTTTCTCCTGTTATATATGTAGTTTTATGTGATCTTGATTTGGCAAATTCTACCTGATATTTACTAAAAATATTCTTCCAAAAAATAACTTGTTTTACTTTTAAAATAAACTCTTTAACTAACTGTTTTTTTTCTATATCTATGTCAATAGTTTTAAAATTTTTAGGAGATTTTTTTATATTTAAACCAATAGATACAATAATATTATCACCTACTATCTGAGACAATACACCTCCAACTTTGCTATCATCTAAGTATATATCATTTGGCCACTTCAACCAAACTTTAGATCCATAACTTGATAAAACTTCTTTAAACAGATACCCAAAGTAGATACTTATACTCTGTTTTGGCAAATCCCGGGGAATATAATCCAAAGTTAACCCCATAGAAAAGAAAAGATTTCCTTTTATACTTTGCCAACTTTTTCCTCTAGTTCCTATGCCATCTGTTTGTTCATCAGCACATATCACTACAGGTAAATGTAGAGACTTTGATTTTATATTTTTTAACAAAAACTTATGTGTAGAATTTAATTTTTCAAAATAAAGTATCTCCAACAGCTAACCTTTTCCCTCTTATATAATCAACTGCTTTCATCTGTTTTTTTGAAGCTGGTTGAAGTGCATAAATATTTAAACTACCTTTTTTACATCCTACTACTATTTTTTCTTGAGTTATTTCTAATATCTCTCCAGGATTGTTTGTCGTTTCTGTTTCTAAAATATCTATCTCTTTGAGTTTTAAACCACTTTCTAAAAATACTTGCGGCCAATAAAAATATGCCAGATATTTAGCATATAATTTTTTTGCATCATCAAACTCTACCAAGCCATCTTCTCTTTTTATTTTTTTACAAAAACTAGCCAATAAATTATTTTGTTTTAAAGGCTTGATTCTTTTGAAGTTCAACAAAACATCTACAGTTAAATCACTAGCCAATCCTGATAATTTTTCAAAAAGAGTAGGTGCATTCATATTTTCAATGTTTATATAACTTATCCCTAGTATATCTCCTGTATCAAGTCCTTCTTCCATCAACATTGCAGTTACACCAGAAAATATATCACTATTTTTTATAGCATCTTGAATAGGACTTGCACCTCTGTATTTTGGCAATATTGATGCGTGTAAGTTAATGCAAGGAGCAATATTTAGTATAGACTTAGGTAAAACCTGTCCATAGGCCGCAACTACTATAAAGTCTGGCTTTAAACTGCTTATAAGATCACTAGTTTTTTTTTCCTTCAAATTTTTTGGTTGATATATTGGAATATCAAATTTTTCTTTAAGTAAAAAATTTTTTGTACTTGGAGGAGTTATGATCTGTTTTCGTCCAACTGGTTTATCCTGTTGAGTAAAAAGTGCTACAACATTTATCCTGTCATGATACATCAATTTTTTCAAAATAGTTGTCGCATATTCAGGAGTACCCATAAAAACAATATTTAACTTTTGCAAAACAATGTACCTCCATCATGATAATCTTCCAACAAAAAGCTTTTTACATCTTTTAGATCAAATCCACTAGACAAAAACATCTTTTTGTTGCGAGATAACAAAAATTCGGCTGATTTTAACTTAGTTACTATCCCACCTGTTGCAAACTGACTATTTGGTGTTACTTCCGAATTTAACTCTTCTTCACTAATATTATTTACTATCTTTTTAACTTTAGCATCATGATATTCTCTTGGATTTTTATCATAATAAGCATCTATATCAGAAAGAATCACTAACATATCAGCATCAAAATAATATGTTACATGCGCGGATAATTGATCATTATCTCCAAATACCAACTCTTTAACAGCAGTTGTATCATTTTCATTTATGATAGGTAAAACATTATTTTTAAGCAAAGTTTCTACAGCAGATTTTGCATGGGCAGTACTTTTTCTAGAATCAAAGTTATCTGCCGTTATCAAAAGTTGAGCCACTTCAACAGAGTATGGTTTAAAGTATTTTCTATATATACTCATAAGATAAGGTTGTCCTACAGCTGACATGGCTTGTTTATTCTCTACTTTTGTTTTATCTAGTTTTAAAAGTAAACTACCTGCACTTACAGCTCCTGAGCTCACTAAAATAACTTCATATCTTTTTCTTAACTCAACTATCAAAGAGCAGAGATTTTCTATCCTTTGAAAACTTAGTCCATCATCTTCTCCTAAAACATGACTCCCTACTTTAATAACTATTCTTTTCACTTCTAACAACCTCTAACAATGCATACTTTAACGGTTCAATGTTTATTTTTGCTATAGATGAAATAGGTGCTATAAAATATGGTTTACTTCTATCATATCCACCTTCAAAATCTTCCAAAGTTTGATAATATCCACAAAAATTTTCATCAAATTTATACTTATTATCACTATTTTTTTCAAGCGACAAATATTCTAGAAAATTTTCTATTTTTTTATTTGCTTCTTCTTTTTCAAGACTATCTACTCTAGTAAGTGCTATAGCAAACTCTCTTTGCCCTAACTTTTGAGAAAAATTCATCAACTCTTTTTTTAAAACATCATATTGTTCTTCCAAAGTTCTATAGTTAGCCAAATCTATCATGAAAAGTAAAAATCTTGTTCTTTCTATATGTCTTAAAAACTCTAGTCCAAGTCCCTTTCCATCACTAGCTCCTCCTATAATACCTGGGATATCAGCCATAACAAACGAACTAAAATCATCAACTTTTACTACTCCCAGTTTTGGTGTTAAAGTGGTAAACTCATAGTTAGCAACTTCTGGAGTTGCATTTGATATGATAGATATCAAAGTTGATTTTCCAACATTTGGAAATCCAACAAGTCCAACATCTGCTATAAGTTTTAATTCAAGTTTTACCTGTTTTGTCTCTCCAGGAAGTCCAGGTTGTGCATAAGTTGGTCTTTGATTTGTTGAACTTCTAAAGTGCCAGTTTCCAAGACCTCCCTTGCCACCTTCTAAAAACTTTACTTTTTCTCCATCCTCAACCAAATCAAGTAAAACTTCTCCACTCTCTGCATCTATCACTTGTGTTCCAGGAGGTACAGTTAAAAAAAGACTTTCACCTTTTTTACCGTACTTTTTCCTTCCTTCACCAGGACGCCCATTTTTTGCTTTCATATGGTTTCTTCCACGATAGTTTGAAAGTGTGTGAGAATTTTTATCAACTACAAAAAATACATCTCCTCCTCGTCCTCCATCTCCTCCATCAGGACCACCTTTTATAACAAACTTTTCTGTTCTAAATGAAACAGCACCAGCTCCACCTTTTCCTGAACTCAAAGTTAGTTCTACATTGTCTATAAACATATATCTACTTTCTTTTTATTTTCATTATATCGTAAAAAGATTACTTTTTTACACTTAACATTTTCTTTATATCTTTTATTAAGATATATTTTTAAGTGCATTATAATTAATTGTGTTATAATTTACAAATACTATTTTAAATAAGGCGAGATATGAAAAAAATACTATTAATCTTATCAATATTTGTACTGTTTAGTGGTGAGTTATTTGCGATAACATCAAAGCAAATGGGGATTATTATAAACTTATCTGGTAAACAAAGAATGCTTACACAAAAGATGTCTAAAGAGGCTCTTTTGATAAAAAACAATATTGAAAAAAATAAAAACAAAAAACTTTTAGAAAAAGATATAAAACTTTTTGATAAAACATTAAAAGGGTTGATAAACGGTGATGAAGATTTAAAACTAGCAAAAGTTGATGACTCAAAAGTTCAAAGCCAACTAAAAAAAGTCCAAAAATTATGGGAACCATTTAAAAAACACTTAGATAAAGTTGTAACAGGAAAAGCCAATAAAAAAGATTTTGAATATATTTCTAACAACAATGTTACTTTACTAAAAAATATGCATCAAGCTGTTTTAGATTTTGTTGATGTATCAAAAAAAGTTTCAAAAATAAAATCAACTTTGGCAGAAGATA
>Ga0256843_1000914_pt1 | contig 24242 bp, 21 predicted proteins | sample AlvinellametaG_FD_191572 | JGI IMG/M metagenome (GOLD analysis project Ga0256843, IMG submission 191572) | Pompeii worm associated microbial communities from hydrothermal vent at the East Pacific Rise, Pacific Ocean - Alvinella | ecosystem: Host-associated > Annelida > Integument > Unclassified ... | reverse complement strand
GCATCAAGAGATTTATTGTTGAGCATATTGGTAGCATTTTCTAAAGCTTTTGAAGCGTCCATTTCAGCTTTAAAACCAACAACACTCAAACCCTCTTTATCGATAGAACTTAAAATATCTCTATTCTTTTTGAGTTTTAACTCCCAGCTCTCACCAAGTATCTCTTTTTTGAGTTTTCCCTCTTGTGTAAACTCTGGAACATAGTCACTTACAGCAGCTGCCATAAAAAGATAGGGCTTTTTTTGTATAAGGTGAATCTGTTCATCTCTTACAAGCGTAGCCTTTGAGAGTTTTCCTTTTTTTGCGATGCGAATAGAGTCAACAAGATACTCCATCATCTCAGAAGAACTCTCCACATCAAGAGTATAAATATCTTCTGGTAAATCTGTATCAAACTTGGTACTTATAAGGTTTACATCTGCACCCTTACAGTAGAGTGCTGTTGCCATTGCTGAAGCCATCTTTCCACTTGAAAAGTTTGAGATGTATCGTACATCATCAATTTTTTCGATTGTTCCACCACCGGTAACTATAACACGTCTATCTTTCCAAAATGCATCTTTAAGAAGTTCTCGAGCTGTGGACCAAAAAACGTTTAAAGGTTCAGCCATAGCACCATCACCAACAGTTTTACATGCTAACTCTTTGGTTTGTGTCTCTAAAATAGTGTAGTTTGAGATGCCTAGCATCTTGAAATTTGCCTGAGTGATAGGATTTTTAAGCATATTTGTATTTGCTGAGGGAGCAAGGATTTTCATATCACTAAAAGCAAGGGCAGACTGAAGAAGAATGTTATCAGCTATGGCATTTGCAAGTTTAGCGATGGTATTTGCAGTTGCGGGTGCTATCACAAAAACATCTGCCCACTCTGTAATCTTGATATGGTTAAAATCATCTGCCCAAGACTCATTTGTATCATCCAAAACAGGGTTTGATGAGAGTGTCTCAAATGTTAAAGGTGTTATGAATTTTTTAGCTGATGCACTCATGATAACACGCACTTCGGCTCCTGCTTTTACAAAAAGACGAGTAAGTTCAAGTGATTTGTATACGGCGATAGAACCCGTCACACCAAGAAGAATTTTTTTATTTTTAAGTAAGTTGCTAGGAATATTCATAATTGTATTATCTTTATATTTTTTACTTATTTTAGCAAAATAGACTTAGAGTTAATTGTGATGTAGCTAAAAGGTGATGACTTTTATAGTATCACTCTGGAGTGCTTCTGTTAGCATCTCACCCGTATGAATAAGCTCTACCCCTAAACTCTTGAGTTTTTTTGAAACACCATACTCATCTGTACAGACAACACAGGCATTAAACTTTACACCACTTTTTTGTACGACTTGCATCTGCTCTTGAAGCTCTACATCATCTGCTAAAAGTTTGGCAGAAGGACCCCATATCATGATGGTGGCACTATCCCAATACTTTCTCTCTAACATAACTGAACCATAAAGAAGTACAAGTTTTTTTGCAACCTCTTTTTCACCACTAGACCAGACTATAAGAAGTTCATTTTTCATACTACTTTCTACCAAAGTGCTTATAAAAGTAATCTTTTATAGCTCGCATTTTTGTTCTGCTGAGTACAAGGTTTCCACTCTTAACAGTTCCACTTGGTACAGTAGTACCTGCTGCTATCATAACATCATCTTCAATAGTCACAGGTGCTACAAGCTGGCTGTCACTTCCTACAAAAACATTTTTTCCTATGATAGTTTTATATTTTTTCACACCATCATAGTTACAAGTAATAGTACCAGCACCTATGTTTGAACCCTCATCAATCATAGCATCACCAAGATAGCTGAGATGACCAGCTTTTACCCCTTTGAGTGTTGATTTTTTTACTTCTACAAAGTTACCTATGTGTGTATCTTCTATATGAGATAGAGGTCTTAAGTGTGCAAGTGGTCCAACATCTGAGTTTTTGACTATAGAGTCTTCTATAACAGAAGAAGATTTTATATGAGACTCTTTTATAAGTGTTTCTCCAGAGAGTCTACAACCATTTTCAACAATACATTCACCTTCAAAGACAACAGTTGATTCTATGTAAATGGTAGATGGAAGTTGCATGATAACACCCTCTTGCATCCATTTTGTTTTAATTCTATTTTGCATAATCTCTTCAGAGTCTGCTAAATCTTTTTTAGAGTTGACACCTTTAAAATGCTCTTCATCTACAAGAAGTGGAGCTATCTTAAGTCCATCTTTTTTTGTCATTGCTATAACATCTGTAAGATAGTACTCCTCTTGAGCATTCTCATTATTCAAAAGAGGAATATACTTCTCTATAACAGATTTACTAAATGCATAGATACCCGCATTTACTGTGGTAGTTTGAAGCTCCTCCTCATTTGCATCTTTTTGTTCAACGATATACTGTACTGCATCATCTTTAATGATAACACGACCATATCCAGTGGGATTTTCTAAATCAAAAATAGACATGATGACATCTGCATCAGTAGTTAAGAAACCTTGAAGTGCATCAGCAGTTATAAGTGGCATATCTCCATTAAGGACTAAAACTTTTTCATTTTTAGGTGCTACATTTTTCATAGCTCCACCCGTTCCTGGAAAGTTTTGTGCATCTTGTACTACAAAGTTTATATCATCAAAAAAAGCTTCCATCTGCTCTTGAACTGCCTCTTTTTGATGTGCTATAACAACACTAATATCATTAGAAATTTCTTGAGAAGCTTTGATAATATGATAAAGCATAGGTTTTCCACTTATGGAGTGAAGAACTTTTGCTTTGGGTGACTTCATACGACTCCCTTTTCCAGCTGCTAATATAACTATACTTATTTTGTCTTTCATCAGTTTCTCTCGATTTTAAATTTTTAAAATATTACCATGCATAGGCTTTAATATAGATGTTTTAAGTCATTATTGAATATAATCCATATAAAATATTATTTTAGAAGGACTCTCTATGCTCCAAAAATCAACATCCAGATTTAAACTTTTATATTCACTCATAATCAGTTTTTTAATTCTTAGTTTTTTAACAAGAGTTACTTTAACATTGGTGAGTTTTGAGAGTGTTGACCTTGGAGTAGTTGTTTTACTGAAAATGTTTCTAGTAGGTCTCTTTTATGATGTTGTAGCTGCTTCTTACTACTTCATACCTCTAGCACTCTATCTGCTTCTGTTACCAACAAAAATTTATAACTCTAAAGTACATCGTGTTTTCTTATATGTTATAACGATAACTATCTTTTTTGTTATGATTTTTAATGGAATAGGGGAGTATTTTTTCTGGGAAGAGTTTGGAAAAAGATTTAATTTTATTGCTGTTGATTATTTAGTATATACACATGAAGTTATAAAAAATATTCAAGAGTCTTATCCCCTTCCATCTATTTTAACTGCTATTTTTATATCGAGTCTAACTATCGTTTTTTATTTTAAAGATAAGTTTTTTACGACTGAAGATAGTACAGACTTTATGACTAGAGTAAAACAAGTCGTGCCACTTTTACTGCTACCGATTCTCTTTTTTAATCTCATAGATAAACAGGGCTTCTCCAATATTTCTAACAATACTTTTAATAATGAACTTGCAAAAAATGGAATTTACTCACTTTTTTCTGCCTTTAGACACAACGAGTTAGATTATGATGAGTTTTATATTACCCTTGATAATAAAGTAGTTTTTCAAGAGCTAGATAAACTAGAGGGCTTTGATGATACAAAACCAAAAATTGTTATTTCACAAAAAAGTGAAAATAAGAAGAATATTGTTTTGATTATGGTTGAGAGTTTAAGTGCAAAGTATATGGGCGTATATGGAAGTACGAAACACCTTACCCCTTTTTTAGATAAGTTGACAACAGAGTCACTCTTTTTTAAAAATCTCTATGCAACAGGGACAAGAACAGTACGAGGTATGGAGGCTGTAACACTCTCTATTCCGCCTACGCCAGGAAGAAGTATAGTAAAACGAACATTAAATGATAACTTAGACTCAATAGGTGATATTTTTAAAGAGAAAGGATATGATAACAAGTTTATCTATGCAGGACATGGATACTTTGATAATATGAATGACTTTTTTTCTAAAAATGGCTTTAAGGTACTTGATAGACTAGACTTTCAAGAGGACGAAGTAACTTTTTCAAATGCATGGGGTGTATGTGATGAAGATCTTTTAAATAAAACACTCACAGAAGCTGATATCTCCTACAAAGAGAAAAAACCATTTTTCTCTTTTGTTATGACAACATCCAACCATAGACCATACACGTATCCTGAAGGGAAAATTGATATTCCGAGTCATACAGGTCGAGATGGTGGAGTGAAATACACTGACTTTGCTATAAAAGAGTTTATAGAGAGTGCAAAAAAGAGACCTTGGTTTCATGATACTATTTTTGTCATTATAGCCGATCACAATGGAGGAAGTGCTGGTAAAAGTTCTCTTCCACTTAATAGATATAAAATTCCTCTTATCATCTATGCACCCAGCATCTTAGAACCTCAAGTTATAACAAAACTCTCTTCTCAGATAGATACAATGCCGACACTCTTCTCTATTTTAGGATTTAGTTATAAAGCAAAGTTTTATGGAAATGATATACTCAAAGATGATTATGTTCAAAGAGCATTTATAGGAAACTACCAGAAACTTGGTTTTGTTGAGGGTGAGTATGTTTATTACCTCTCACCCGATAAAAAAGCACATAAAATGAGAGTAGATAAACTTACACTCAATAGTGTTACATATACAGATGAAAAAATAGATAAAGAGGAAATAAAAAAGATAGTAACTTACTATCAAAGTGCAAGTTTTCTCTATAAAAACAGTAAATCAAAACAATAGTTTACAAATATAGGATAACTTAAGACAATACTTAGATATACATAATATAATTTGTGGTATTATAAGTGATTATAAATTTCTCTAAGGTTTTTAAATGGATTTAGGTACGGTCATTGGTATAGTTTTAATTATGGTTCTTCTTTTAGGCGCCATGACTATGGGTGTTGGTGTTGGAGCATACATTGATATTCCGTCTGTTTTAATTGTTGTTGGTGGTAGTATTGGTGCCTTGATGGTCTCTTTTAAACCGGGACAGATGAAACAGTTTACAAAAATCTTTATGAAGGCGATTAAGCCAGGGGAAGAAGATCCTATTGAACTTATAAAGAAGCTTGTTGAGTTTGCTACGAAAGCTAGAAAAGATGGTATTTTAGCTTTAGAAAGTGAAGTAAATAGTGAAGAAAATGAGTTCTTAAAAAAAGGTCTTTCTATGGCGATAGATGGTAGTGAGCCTGATACAATTCGTGAACTATTAGAAATAGATATGGAGCAGACAAGCTCTCGTCATAAGATTCACGGTGCTATCTTTAATCAGTGGGCAGGTCTTGCTGGTGCGATGGGTATGGTTGGTACACTTATTGGTCTTGTTGCGATGCTTCTAAATATGGCAGATCCATCAGCAATTGGTCCGTCTATGGCAGTTGCTCTTCTTACAACCATGTATGGTGCTATTATTGGGAATGTTTTTGGTACCCCAATTTACAATATTTTAGCGATTCGTAATGATGATGAGAGTATGTTAAAAGAGATGATTATTTCAGGTATTATGTCTATTCAGTCTGGCGATGCGCCTCGTGTTTTAGAAGCAAAACTCCTTGCATATTTAGCACCAACTGATCGTGTTAGTCAGTTTGACTAGGATTTCAATAGATGGCTAAAAATAAATGTCCTGAATGTGAAGAGTGTCTCCCTGCATGGCTTGCTGCCTTTGGGGACCTTATGTCACTTCTTCTCTGCTTTTTTGTTCTTCTCCTTTCAATGTCAAGTATGGATGCAAAGAAAATTTCTGAGGCCATTGGTTCACTTTCAGGTGCAATGAGTGTTCTTGAAGGTGGAACAAAAACAGAAATTTCTCAACAGCGTATTCAAGAGTCAACCCCTATTGAGTCTCAAGATGAAACAAGTGAAGTTGTAAATCGTGTACAACAAGCTGCTGGTGATGCTAATGAAATGATGGAACAGAGTCAAGGCCCTACTATTACAGTGGAGGAGGGTGAAGAAGGGTTTACTATAGAACTACCTGCCGCACTCCTTTTTAAACCAGGAAGTGCTACTATTGAGAATCAGGATGCACTTCTTTTTTTAAAACGTATGGCCTTGATTATTGAAGAGTTACCAAATGATATGGAAGTAAGTGTTCAGGGGCATACTGATAAGGGACAGCCTGGAGCGAATAGTCCGTTTAAAGATAACTGGGAACTCTCAACAGCGAGAGCAATTTCTGTCTTGCATGAACTCATTCTTGATGGAGTAGATCCAAAAAGAATGAGTGCAGCAGGTTTTGCAGAGTATCGTCCTGTGGCTACGAATGCTACACCAAGTGGAAGAGAAAAAAATCGTAGAGTTGAGCTTCACTTTTATGGTAAAAAAAGTGAGAAAGATTTGAAAAAAAGTATGTCAGTTTTAGACAAGGCTGCAGCTAAGTAATGTTAAAAGCACTACTCCTTTTTTTAACACTTAGTACCTATCTCTTTGGTGCAGAGAGTGTTACTATACCAACTATGAACTTCTCTCTCTCAGCACCAGATACACCCCAACAACTTGTATCGTCACTTAATGTTTTAGTTGTTTTAACACTTCTTTTTTTAGCACCGGCTATGGTCTTAGTGATGACAACGTTTACTCGTTTTGTTATAGTCTTTGGTTTTTTACGTCAAGCTATGGGAACACAGCAAGTTCCACCAACACAACTTCTTGTAATGCTTGCTATGATACTTACCTTTTTTGTGATGGAACCTGTTGGTACAAAAGCATATGAAGCAGGTATAAAACCGTATATAGCTGAAGAGATAGGATATGAAGAGGCATTTGCAAAGACAGCACTTCCTTTTAAAAACTTTATGATTAGAAATACACGTGAGAAAGATTTAGCACTCTTTTTTCGTATAAGAAAAATGCAAAACCCTCAAACGGTTGCAGATGTACCTCTCTCTATCATCATTCCAGCTTTTGTGATAAGCGAGATAAAAACAGCTTTTGAGATAGGTTTTTTAATCTTCTTACCATTTTTGGTTATAGATATGGTTGTTGCATCAATTTTAATGTCGATGGGTATGATGATGCTTCCACCTGTTATGATTTCACTCCCCTTTAAGATACTTGTTTTTGTTCTTATAGATGGATGGAATTTACTGATTGGTAACTTGATTGCCTCAATAAAATAGGAGAATAGATTTGGATTGTAAACATTTCGGTGAGTGTGGTGCTTGTATCGTTTATGAGAATGGTTATGAGGGACAGTTATCAGAAAAACTAGAACTCAATCGCAAAAGATTTGAGAGTTTTTTTAGTGGTGATATCGCTGTTTTTAAATCTCCTGATGCACACTATCGAGCTAGAAGTGAGTTTAAACTTTGGCATGAAGGTGATGCAATACATTATGCTATGAATAATGCTACAAAAGATGGAGTCATTTTTGTAGAAGAGTGTCCTCAAGTCAATGAGTATATTGCACAATTAATGCCAAAACTTTTAGAGCAGATAGGCAAGAAGAAGATTGATTTTAAACTCTTTGGTATTGACTTTTTAAGTTCAAGTAGTGGAGAGATAGTTGTTTCTATGCTTTATCATAGAAGACTTGATGATGCGTGGAAAGAGTTAGCTACTGAGATTGCAGAGAGACTTGGTATATATATAATAGGGCGTAGTCGTAAACAAAAAGTAGTGATTGGACAAGATTATATTACAGAACATTTGCATATACAAGAGAGAGAGTATAAGTTTCACTATATAGAAAATAGTTTTACGCAACCAAACCCTCGTGTGAATGAGCAGATGGTCTCATGGGCTATGAAGCAGTTTTCAGGTTTGAGTGGTGACTTATTAGAGTTATACTGTGGAGCAGGAAATTTTACTATACCCTTTGCCACACTTTTTGATAAGGTTTTGGCCACAGAGATATCTAAGTCCTCTATAAATGCAGCAAAAGAGAATATGAAGCTCAATAGTATAGATAATATCGAATTTGTTCGTATGAGTGTTGAGGAGTTTGTGGAAGCTCTTGATGGTGTTCGTGAATTTAGACGGATGAAAGATATTGAGATAAATGCTTATAACATTCATACTATTTTTGTAGACCCTCCAAGAAGTGGAATGGATGAGATATCATGTAATTTTGCTACGAGATATGATAATATCTTATATATCTCATGTAATCCAGAAACACTAGTGAGAGATTTAGATATACTAAGCAAAACACATGACATCACAGATATGGCACTCTTTGATCAGTTCCCATATACACATCATGTTGAGATGGGTGTGAAACTTATAAAAAAAGGTCTCTCATGAAAATAGTACTGGTTTTATTAACGTTCTCTTTGAGTTGTATGGCTGCGGATGAGCTAACTCGCATCGAGACTATTGTAAAAGATATAACAAAATTAAAAACAGACTATGCAGACCTTGAAGTAGAAAATAGTAAGTATAAAAGTGCACTTATCTCAACTCAGAATGAGAATGATGTTTTAAGAACAAACCTCAAACTTTATAGCAACTATGAGGCAAAAGATAAAGCATATAAAAAAGAGATAGAAGCATTAAAAGATGAATTGAAAACTCTTAACCTGCGTTTTAAAAAACTTCAGGCAGATAAAAATGAGTTTCCTCAACTTCAAATGAAGAAAAAATATCAAAAAAAACCTGAGCCTAAAAAAGAGGTGGTTGTTACAGAGATAACTGATGATGGTGAGATTGTTTTCTTTGAAGCTACAACGTTTAGAGTCAACAAAGATGCAAAAATTTTTGATGGTATCTATGGTATAGAGATTGATATTTGGGATAAATCAACATCTTTTACTTCAAATCAAAAAACATCAGAGTGGATAAAAATAACTGGCTATTTTGTCAATAAAACGTGGCAGAGTGCTCCAAAAGAGATGTGGGTAAAAGCTAGTGATGCAGATAAAAGATAGGACTAATAAATAATGAAAAAAATATTAATTATTAGTGATGGTGTTGTTGGTGAACACTTTATTCAGAGGGTAAATGAGACCTATACAAGTGAAAATATCTATTATATTGTTCAGACTAAAGCGAAAGAGTTTGAAGATATAAATCCTGCACGTTTTAAGTTTTATGAGTTTGATCCAACGAGTCTTTTTAAATTAGCAAACCTGCTTAAAATGGAGTTTATTCAAGTCTTTATTGCTATGGATTCTCAAGTAGAAGTTGAAAATACCATTAAAAATATTCGTACTATTAAAAAACAGTTACGAGTTGTTGTTTTAGATAAGTGGAATATGGAAAATGAAGACGCTAATATCATCTTAGTAAATACAAATGAGTTAGTTGCATCAAGACTTTTAGATTATCTTCCAAATGTACCAGTAATCGCTCAAAATGTTGGAATAGGCGAGGGTGAAATTATGGAAGTTCTTGTTCCATTTGGTAGTTCTTTTGTTTATAGACATATAGGGGCAATAGAGCAGAAAAGTTGGCGAATAGTAGCTATATATAGAAACAGAAAACTTATAATGCCCTCTCGTAGAAAAATGATTCAACCAAATGACTTATTAGTTCTTGTTGGTGAGCCAGCTGTGTTAAAGTCCGTTTATCGTTCAATTAAACGAGAACTTGGACAGTTTCCAGAACCATTTGGAACAAATTTATTACTTTACTTAGATATGAATATTGTGAATCATGAGACTATCAAAGAGTCTATTCGACGTTCAGTATATGTACATAAGAAATTTAAGCATGATCTCATCATTAAAGTTACCAATCCCTCTAATATAGAGATTCTTCAGTATATAAAAAGTCTTAGAGATACTAATGTAATTGTTGATATAGATTATGATAGTATTAATTTAAAAGAAGTGTTTTTTAATGATGTCAAAGCATATCATGTTGGACTTGTTATTGTATCAAGAGAGATGTTTGCTGATTACTACGTAAGACAGGCTATGTATGAGGCTCATGTACCGGTACTTAAACTAGCAGATAGAAAGTTTTCTACGATTAAAGAGGCCGCATTAATTCTTTCTAATAACAGAGATTTAGAAAAAGTTTCTGCAACTATTTTTGATATTTCTGAACAGATGAATTTTAATATAGAACTCTATAACTATATGAATGAACTCCAAGATGAAAAAGAACAAGTGATAGAACATTACTATAATCTCTCTACAATTTTTTCAAAAACAATTAAAGTAATCAATGAAAATGATAATCCTATTCGTAAGTTAAAACAGAAAGAGAACTTTATGCATATTTTACCATTTACTCAAAAACTTACTACACGACGAATTTACTCTCTTTTTTCTACAGATAATGAGAAACTTTACTACAAACTTGATGATTATCATCAGATATTTATTCCTGTACAACTTTAATTTAGCAATAATTTAGCATTTTTTAAGTATTATCTATATAAAACCTTATGGGTTTTATTAATATTATAATTTGGATAGATGATGCAAGTAAATATTCCCCTTAAACAAGTAGTAGATAACTCATACGATATAACAATCGATACAATAAAACCAGTTCATTTTGATACAAAAGTAGCAATTATTACCAACCCTAAAGTAGCAGGTTTGCATTTAGGATATTTACTTTCTAAGATTACAGCAAAAGAGTTGTACATCATAACGGTACCAGATGGTGAAGAGTATAAAAATCAAGATTCAGTCAATATGATTTTAGAATCACTTTTCAATCATAAATTTAACCGTAAGTCTATGTTGATTGCTTTTGGTGGTGGTGTGATAGGTGATATGACAGGGTATGTAGCAAGTATTTATCAAAGAGGTATAGATTTTATTCAAATTCCTACAACACTGCTTTCTCAAGTTGACGCAAGCGTTGGTGGTAAAACAGGTATGAATAACTCTTATGGTAAAAATCTCGTTGGTGCTTTTCATCAGCCTCGTGCTGTCTATATTGACCCCTATTTTCTTACAACACTTCCTTCTCGAGAATTTGGTGCAGGAGTAGCAGAAGTTGTAAAAATGGCAGTAACTTTTAATAAAGAGTTCTTTGAATTTTTAGAGAGTGCAGATTTAGAAGATGAGAAATTTTTACAAGAAGCGATAATGTATGCTGTACAGACAAAAGCTAATGTAGTTGCAAAAGATGAAAAAGAGAATGGCATAAGAGCTGCATTAAACTACGGACACACTTTTGGTCATGTTATAGAAAATGAGACGAAGTATAAAAAATATCTTCACGGTGAAGCAGTAGCTATTGGTATGGTTATGGCAAATGAAGTAGCTGTAAAAATGGGTTTAATGAGTAGTGATGAAGCTACAAGAGTAAAGACTCTTTTACAAAAGTATAATCTACCTGTAACTTATACAATTAGTGATGTAGATAGTTTTTATGAAACATTTTTTCTAGATAAAAAGAGTTCAGATTCATCGATTACTTTTATCATTCCTATTGGTTTAGGCGATGTAAAGATCACAGATACTTGTGATAAAGAGTTAGTTCTCTCTGTACTCAAAACTTTTGGAGAGTAGATAATGAGACAAACTCTCCTTTTTCCCCTTTTATTAAGCTCGTTTCTTACACTCTCTCTTTTTGCAGAGAGTAAGATAGTTGATATGAATGATACAAATAAAACATCTGCTGATATGAATGTTACCTTAACTCAAGAAGAGCTTGATGAAATAGAGAGACAAAGAGTTGAAGAGGAGAAAATAAAAGCTGAACAAGAGGCTTTAGCAAGAAAAGAGTTAGAAAAACAGAAAAGAATAGCTTCTTATGAGTTAGAACTTTTAAAGTTAGAAAAAGAGATAGCAGATGATAATACTTGGATAAAAAGCTATGCCTCTTATATCACCTCTTTAGAAGTGAGAACAAGCTTAGAAGAGATTAAAAAACGTATAGAGTATTTGAGTAAACATGCAAAGACGACAGGTGATAGAGATGAATTAAATGCTCTTCGTTCTAAAGAAAATATTTTAACATCTCAAATAAACAAACTTAAAGGTGACAATAATGCACCTTTTGCAGACCTTATAACACCTCCTGTGATTGAAGATGTAGAAAAGATAACCAATCCATTTGATATATTCACCGGTCTCTCAAAAATTAAGGTTCTGAATACAAATTTTGAAGAGTATAAACTTAAACGTGACTCTCTTACAAACCTTGTCATTCTTCTAAGAAAAGAGAGTGCTATTTATAAACTTTTAGCAAGTCTTGATAATAGTGGAAAATATGATGAAATAATGAAATATAAGCAGACACAACTCGATAGGTTTGAGACAGCTCTTGAAACTATTAATGTTACACTTGACGTCTATCAAAAAAGACTTGAAATTGTTGAAAATGAGATTAATAAGGGGATAGAAAAGCAGACATATAGACTTATGAAAATAGGAACTGCAATTTTTGTTGTTTTTCTTATATTTTTTCTTTTAAAGTTAGTGATTAAAAAATATATTACTGATAATGAACGCTTTTACATGGCAAATAAAATTATCACGTTTACAAACTTTACAGTTATTCTTCTCATTCTCTTTTTTAGTTATATAGAAAATGCTGGTTATCTTGTTACTATACTAGGTTTTGCATCTGCTGGTATCGCTATTGCTATGAAAGATTGGTTTATGAGTATCTTAGGGTGGCTTGTTATCGTTTTTGGTGGAAGTATCCATGTTGGTGATAGAATTCGTGTGGATATGGATGGAATGAAGTATGTTGGAGATGTTATGGATATTTCACTTCTTCGTATAACCCTTTTAGAAGATATCACCCTTACCTCTATCTCACAAAATAGACGTGCTGGAAGAATTATATTTATACCAAACAACTATGTATTTACACGTATGATAGCAAACTATACACACAACTCTTTAAAGACTGTTTGGGATGGTGTAAGGATAACTATTACCTTTGATTCTAACCATAAAAAAGCGATGCATTTAGTCAAAGAGATAACAAAAAAATTCTCAAAAGGGTATACAGATATAACAAGAAAACAACTCAATAAATTAAGACAACATTATAGTCTTAAAAATACAAATGTTGAACCAAGGATTTTCTCCTTTATAGATCCTAATGGTATAGATATAGAGGCGTGGTATCTCACAAATGCTTATGCGACACTTACTCTTAGAAGTGTCATCTCTTTAGAAATTGTTGATGCATTTAATGCTGAAGATGATATAACCATAGCCTACCCAACACAACAACTTCATGTAAATATGAAAAGTCAAAAACCGATAGAACATAATAGTGAGATGGTATAGATGAAAAAAAAAGTATTTTTTAAAACCTTTGGATGTCGTACAAATATTTATGACTCTCAAGTTATGATGAGTGCGATGAGTGAGTATGAAGTAACAGAGAATGAAGCTGAAGCAGATGCCATAGTTATCAACTCTTGTACCGTTACAAATGGAGCAGATACACATGTACGCTCTTATATCTCTCATATTGAGAAGTCTGGTCGTGATGCAAAGATGTTTTTAACTGGATGTGGAGCACATACAAAAGGTGAATCACTTTTAAAAGAGGGACGGATTCATGGTGTTTTTGGACAGAGTGAAAAAGAGAAGATAGATACACTTCTTAAAAAAGAGCAACCCTTTTATGATCCAGGTGATTTGAACCATATAGATGATGTAATAGTGGATGATTTTGTTGGAAAGAGCAGGGCATTTATAAAGATACAAGAGGGGTGTAACTTTCGTTGTTCATACTGTATCATACCGTATGTACGTGGTGATGCAAGAAGTATGAGTGAAGAGAAAATTTTAGAACAGATTACTCGCTTAGCACTTAATGGTTTTGGAGAGTTTATACTTACAGGAACAAATGTTGGCTCTTATGGACAAGATACAAAAACATCTCTTGCTCGCCTAATGAAGAGAATGTCTCAGATACGAGGTGTTAGACGTATAAGACTTGGAAGTGTTGAGCCTATTCAGATAAGTGATGAGTTTAAAGAGATTTTAGATGAGCCATGGATGGAGAAACATATGCATATAGCTCTGCAACATACCTCCCCAACTATGCTAAAACTGATGAATAGAAGAAATGTTTATAAGCAAGATAGAGAACTTTTTGAGTTTTTAGCAGAAAAAGGTTATGCCATAGGAACTGACTTTATTACGGGACACCCTGGTGAGAGTGAGGAGTTATGGTTAGAAGCGATGAAAAATGCTCACTCATTACCTCTGACACATCTTCATGCTTTTAGTTACTCAAAACGTGATGGTACACCCTCTGCTATGATGAAACCAGAAGTAAATGGTAAGGTGGCTAAAACAAGACTGCATGAGATAGAAGCACTTGTTAAGAGAAAAAATTATGAGTTTAGAAAGGCTCAAAGTGGGGCACTTGAAGTTTTAGTTGAGTCTCAAAAAGATGGTCTTTTTCATGGCTTTGACCAATACTTTAACAAGATAGTTATCAACTCAAATGAAGATTTGATTGGAAACTGGCTCACTATAGATAAATATGATGTCAAAGAGGATAGTAACTATGCCAATATCTAAAACAAACCGTATTGTTCTTGTTATCTCTGCCTTTATAGTAGTGATTTTAATTTTATTTGCAATTTTTAGAGATACTGCTGATGCTATAACACTTGCACAAGCTACAAAGATGCTAAATAATAAAGAGGTAGAGAAAGTTGTCGTCTCTAAAGAGTATGTCTATCTTAAGACAAAAAACAACTATTATAAGATCGCATCATCCCAAGTACGACCTAAAATGTTTATAGATTATAAGGTAGAAGTTCAAAATAGTTCTACTATTTTAATTTCTATTCTTTTTTTAGTTCTTTTTTTAGGTTTAGCTTCATTAGCAATAAAATTTTGGCAGAAAAAAAATGGAATCATATTTACTGCAAAAGGTATTGAGAAAGGTAATTCTATAGATGCTCCTTCTCAGGCAAGTAGTGCGGTTGAAGCAACACAAAGTGATATATCTTTTGATGATATCGGTGGTATTAGTGATGTAAAAATAGAGTTAGAAGAGATTATAGACTTTATGAAAAATCCTAAACGCTATAAAAGCTTTGGTGCACGTATGCCTAAGGGTGTACTTTTAGTGGGTCCTCCTGGTGTTGGAAAGACCATGATAGCAAAGGCTGTGGCAAATGCTGCGGAGGTGCCTTTTTATTATCAGAGTGGGGCTTCTTTTGTTCAGATATATGTCGGAATGGGTGCAAAAAGAGTCCATGAACTTTTTATGGCAGCAAAAAAGAATGCTCCAAGTATCATTTTTATAGATGAGATTGATGCAGTAGGAAAAAAACGTGGTGGTGAGAGAAGTGATGAGCGAGAGGGAACACTTAATCAGCTTTTAACAGAGATGGATGGTTTTGAGGGCTCAAGTGGTGTTATTGTCGTAGCTGCTACAAATAAAATTGAAGTACTTGATTCTGCACTTCTTCGAGCTGGCCGTTTTGATAGAAGAATTTTTGTTGAGTTACCTACAAAAAGAGAGCGTGAATCTATCTTGATGAAATATTTAGCTAAAATTCCTCATGAACTAGATATAAAAGTAGTTGCAAATATGACAGTAGGTTTTAATGGTGCAGCTTTAGCTGCATTGGTGAATGAAGCGGCTCTTCTATCTCTCCGTCAAAATGATTTTCATGTGACTATCGAGCATTTTCATCAGGTAAAAGATAAGGTTATGTTTGGAAAGAAAAAACTTCAAATGCTTAATGATAAACAAAAAGCGTATCGTATAACTTATCAAGCTGGTAAAGTAGTTGTAGCAACATACTTTGATCTTCCTTTTGAAAAATTGATGCTTTCAAATGAAAAACTTACACCGACTACGGATGAACCATTTATAAAAGAGGAGTTAGAGTCTCGTGTAAAAATGCTTTTAGCTGGTACTGTCTCATGTGATATAAAGTTTAATGAACACTCAAGTAGTAGTAAAAATGATTTGGACGAAGCAAAAGAGATAGTTGAGAAGATGTGTAATGAGTACGGAATGGCGGCAACACTGCTTCCAAAAGATGGAGAGCAAGAGATTATCATTAAAAGGCTTTATGATGAGTGTACTACCCTTATTTCATCCTTACCGACTGTTATACAGGATGTAGAGAGTGTTTTACTGGAACGTGAAAGTATAACAAAGTCAGAAGTAAAGGAAATTTTAAGTGCAGTTTTTTAGTGGATTTTCATTAAAAAATGAGGCATATCTTTTTGAAGAGTATATAGATAAGAGTGACTTCACTGTATGTGGCTTTAGTTATGGTGCGATAAAAGCTTTGAAGTATACTTTAGAAAAAATTGCAAATGGAGAGAGAGTAGAGAGACTTCAACTACTCTCTCCTGCATTTTTTCAAGCAAAAGATAAAAAGTTTAAACGTTTACAAATGTTGTCTTATAAGAAAAATGAAGCTGCTTATCTGCAACAATTTCTACAAGCTTGTTTTACTCCTTATAAGAGTAAAAGTGTAGAAAATAGACCTACGAGTAGTGAAGAGTTACACGAGTTACTTGAGTATGAATGGTTTCTGTCTGATTTAGTAGCACTGCAAAATAGTGGTGTAGTGATAGAAGTCTACTTAGGTGGGGAAGATAAAATAGTTGATGCAAAAGTTGCACAAGAGTTTTTTATAGAGGTTGCAACTGTGACATATATAAAAAAAGCAAATCATTTTTTACAAATAAAATAGAGGAGTATAGAGTATGAGTGAAATAAAAATAGGTGTGATAACTGCAAGTGATAGAGCGAGTAAAGGCATATATGAAGATATCAGTGGTGTAGCTATTCAAGATACTATGAAAGAGTATCTTGTCAGTGAATTTGAGATAGTTTATAGATGTATCCCTGATGAGCAAGATATATTAGAGAGTACTATGAAAGAGTTATGTGACGATGAGGGGTGTTGTCTAGTAGTCACAACTGGAGGAACAGGTCCAGCACTTCGTGATGTAACACCAGAAGCGACAGAGAATGTATGTGAGAAGATGATGCCAGGGTTTGGTGAACTTATGCGTCAAGTAAGTTTACAGTATGTTCCAACTGCTATTCTCTCTCGTCAAACAGCGGGTATTAGAGGAAAATCTCTTATCATCAATCTACCTGGAAAACCAAAATCAATTCGTGAGTGTCTTGATGCAGTATTTCCTGCTGTTCCTTACTGTATAGATCTTATAGAAGGTCCATTCTTAGAAGTGAATGAAGAGGTTATCAAAGCTTTTAGACCTAAAGCTAAGTAAAATACTCAAGTAGTTTAAACCTATTGGTTTAAGCTTCTTAAATAGAGAGTCTAATCCCAACAGGGCAGTGATCTGAACCCGTGATATAGTCTAAAATAAAAGCATCTTCAAGAGACTCACATAAATCTTCACTTATAAAGAAGTAGTCTATTCTCCATCCAACATTATTTATTCTAGCATTTGAACGGTAGGACCACCAACTATATCTATCTACTTCATCACCATTTACATAACGAAAAGTATCTACATAGCCATGTTCTAAAAGTTTATCTATCCATGCTCTTTCTATAGGTAAAAAACCTGATGTTTTGGAGTTTGCCTTTGGGTTTTTAAGGTCTATTTCTTTATGTGCAGTATTGACATCACCACAGATAATAATACTTTTTCCCTCTTCTTTGAGAGTTTCACAATGCTTCAGCAAATCATCATAAAACTTCATTTTATATTCAAGCCTCTCTTCATTTTTTTGACCATTTGGAAAATAGATATTAAAAAGAACTATATCACCATAATGGGTCTCAACGATGCGTCCCTCATTCATTGTGTCTATATGTTTATCTGTGGAGTTAAAATCACTTTGAAGCATAGAGAAAGTTGCTGTACCACTATAACCTTTTTTTTCTGCTGAGTTTATAGTTATTTCAAGAAACTCTTTTTCAAAAAGATTGCTTGGAATCTGCTCTGGGAGTGCCTTGATTTCTTGAAGACAGAGTATATCTGTATCTCTCTCATCTATCCACTTTAAAGCCTCTTTTGTAGCAACAGCACGAATACCATTTACATTCCATGAGATGATTTCTATTGAGTCTGACATTGAAGTTCCATTATTTAGATTGTTATATAGTTTACTATATAGTAAAAGAGTTGAAGTCTATACTCTAAAGAGGATACTTTAGAGTATAAGTATTGAAAAGATTAAACGAAGTTTACATCCACTAAGTGATGTTTAAGTCCTAAAGACTCTGGAGGACAGCCAAGAGCAAGTCCTACCATCTGTTGCATATGAAGAACTGGAAGTGAGACTTCACGACCGATTGCTTCACTTGCGTGATGTGTTTGTGTATCAAGTTTAAGATGACAAAGTGGACATGGTGTTACCATCCAGTCTGCATCACCATCCATAGCACCAGCAATAGCATTACCCGTTAAAATAGCTGCTGTTTTTGGAGCTTGAAGTTCAGCGTGGAAACCACAACATTTGTTTTTCTCTTCATAGTCTACATTCATACCACCACAAGCGATGATTAAATCATCAAGTGAAGTAGGGCGATATGCAGATTCTGGAGTCTTATGAGTCTCATTTTGAAGCTCACTTGGGCGGATGTTGTGACAACCATAAAATGGTGCAATGTTAAACTGACTTAATGGTGTAACAACCATCTCTTTAATTTTATCAAGACCAATATCATCAATGATAGCGTATAAGAAGTGAATGATGTCAGATGTACCTTTGTACTCTAAGCCAACTTCTGCAAGTTTTTCATTTACTTTTGCTTTTAAATCTGGATTGTTATCTAAACGATGTTTTGTCATTGCAGTATTAAGCTGACAAGTATTACATATAGTAACCATTGTAAGGCCATGTTTCTCTGCATAAGCTATATTTCTAGCATTTAACACAAGAGATAAAAAGTCATCATAGTCTTGTAGGTGAGACGCTCCACAACATGAAGCTTCTGTCAGCTCAACTAACTCTATATTTAACTTATCTGCAACAGCCATAGTAGACATCATCTGCTCAGGTGTACTCTGTTTTGCAGTACATCCAGTAAAAAGTGCGTATCTTAATTTTTCCATTTATCTAACTCCTAAAACTTTGCAGTTGATGATGATTTAACAAGTTTTTGAATCTCATCAAGGTTATCTGATTTTACAATGCCCCATGGTGGAACAATTTTACCTTTTTTGAACATTTTGAGTGCAACTGGTACATGTTTTACAATTCCAGCTAGCTCAGAATAAAGTACTAAACCACCCTCATCAAGGACACCATTCTTAGCAATAGAGTGTTTAAACCCAACTGCATGACGTGTTGCAACATTAGAAGTAGCGACTCCTTCTTTGAAAAGCATATTGTGTAGTGAAGTGATTTTCTCAATTGGATTTACATCTTTAGGACATACCTCCGCACACTCAAAACATTTTACACAGTCCCAAAGACCCTGTTTCTCTTCATGTAAATCTACAAGTCTTGTTGTATGTGCTTCATCACGAACATCTGCTTCAAATCTATAAGCTTTAGCAAATGCAGCTGGACCAAAGAAGTCTTCATTTATCTCAACTACAGGACAAGCATAGTGACAAGCACCACACTGGATACATAAGTCTGCTTCATTAAGCTCTTCTGCTTCCTCAGGTGTTACTAAATGTTCATGTTCTGGGTGTTCTTGAACATCTGAGATAAGATAAGGCTTAATAGCATCATGTTTCTCCCAGAAATCACCCTTATCAATTATCATATCTTTCACAGCACGTTTTGTACTTAATGGTTCAAGTGTAAGCTCATTACCAAAGATTTCTAACATAGTTGTCATACTCTCTTTACAAGCAAGTGTACTTCTACCATTTACTTTAATAGCACAAGCACCACATATACCGTGACGACATGATCTTCTATATGAAAAACTTCCGTCGTGATCCCATTTTATTCTATTTAATATATCTAAAACAACTTCTTCTGAAGTTACTTCCATTTCATAGTTTTCATAATACGGAAGATAATCATCATCAGCATTAAAACGAAATACTTTGAAGTTTACTTTTTGTGTAGTTATTGCATTTGTACTCATAAGTCTCTCTTCCTTTTTTAGTATGTTCTAGCTTTTAGTTCATGTTTGCCAAGAACAACATCCATGTAATCAAGACGAATATCGCCATTCTCATCCATATAAGCCATAGTATGTTTTAAGAACTCTTCATCATTACGAGTATCGAAATCTTCTCTGTAGTGAGCACCACGACTCTCATTTCTAGCGATAGCACTCTCGACGATAAATAGTGAGTAGTCAAGCATGTGACCAAATTCGATAGCTTCTTGAAGTTCAGTATTAAATACTTTTGATTTATCTTTGATACGGATGTTCTGAAATCTTTTACGAAGTTTTTTCACTGTATCAATAGCAATTTGAAGTGTCTCTTTCGTTCTAAAAGCACCAGCATTTGCTGTCATACACTGTTGTAACTCTTCACGAAGTTCAGTAACTTTTTCATCACCATTATTATTAAGAATAAAGTCTATCTCTTGTAATGCAGTTGTTGCGTCCTCTTCAGTTGCAGGACGAAGTTCTATTTTATCAATCTCTTCAACCATAGTTTTACCTACAAATCTACCAAAAAGTAAAGCTTCAAGAACTGAGTTTGCACCAAGACGGTTTGCACCATGTACAGAGACACAAGAACACTCACCTGCTGCATAAAAACCTTCAATAAGTTCATCATTATTTAAACGAACATTTCCGGCAATGTTTACAGGAATACCACCCATAGAGTAGTGTGCAGTCGCAGAGATAAGAATAGGCTCTTTAATCATATCTAGACCTAAGAAAGTGATTGCTAAATCACGAAGTTCTGGAAGTCTCTCCATAATAAGGTCTTTTCCTAAATGCGTTACATCAATGTAAACAGCATCTTTTCTTGGACCAACACCACGACCTTCTCTAATTTCATTTAAAATTGCACGAGATACAACATCACGAGAAGCAAGTTCAAGAGCATTTGGAGCATATTTCTCCATAAATCTTTCACCCTCAGAGTTGAAAAGACGTCCACCTTCACCACGAGCAGCTTCAGAGATAAGAACACCATTCCCAGATAAACCAGATGGGTGAAACTGTACAAACTCCATATCTTCAAGAGGAAGACCATGACGTGCAACGATACTGAGACCATCACCTGTATTTGCATGAGCATTTGAGTTTATCTTATATGAACGAGCATATCCACCTGTCGCGAACATTACTGATTTAGCATTAAAGATAACTGTTTGCATATCACGAATGTTAAATGCGACTATACCTGAAACTTTACCATCTTTATAGATTAAATCAGCTGCATACCATTCATCCCAAAACTTTACACCAGCACGATGTGCTTGTTCATAAATTGTTTGTAGAAGTGTAAGACCAGTTCTATCTTTAGCATAACAGGCACGTGGAGAAGATTGACCGCCAAAAGGGCGTTGAGCAATTTTTCCATCTGCTGTACGACTAAATGCCGCACCCATTCTTTCGGCCCAGCGAATAGTCTCTGGTGCTTTTTGACACATAAACTCTACTGCATCTTGATCAGCTAAGTAATCAGAACCTTTAACTGTGTCGAACTCATGAAGTTCAACACTATCTTCATCACTAAATGCAGCATTAACTCCACCTTGTGCCGCTCCAGAGTGACTTCTTAGAGGGTGTAGCTTTGTAATAACAGCAACTTTTTTGCCTGCGTTTTGCAACTCTCTAGCTGCTGCACATCCCGCAAGACCCGCACCAACAACAATTGCATCGTAAGTATAAATAGGAATACTCATTAAATTTCCTTAAAATAGAACTAGAATAATAAGGCTGATTATATCGTTAAAAGGCTTAGGATAGATTAAATGTTGTGTTTAGGAGGTTTAACTTCTGTTTTGTTACTATTTGAGACATATGATATTACATATGTCTCTCTGCCATATCTCTTGTTTGAAGAATTCTATTTTTCCCTGTTGTTTTTGCAAACTCTAAAATTTCTTTTGCTTGACGAGAGGCCTCTTCAAAGTTAGTATTATTTGGTTTTATGATAAAACCACCACTAACTGTTATGGTTACTGGACCTTTATCTGGAGTATTGAACTTTAACTCTTCTATACTTTGACGAATAAGATCTACATCCTTATATGCCTGTTCCTTAGAACTTCTAGAAAAGATAAGTGTAAATTGATTGTAGTCTGTTCTTGCAATGACATCTGCGGCTTGTTCGTGAAGAGATATTGTGTATGCAACTTTCTTAAGTATACTTTGTGTTACTTCTTGAGAAAAAGCACGTTTAGTTTTTGAAAAATTGTCTATTTCAATAATTGTTACTGCCGTAAAATTACTATCTTTTAAATTTTTCTTATTTGCATAAGCATTGAGCATACCTTTATGATTGTTTATTCCTGTAACTGGATCTATCATTGTAGGGTTATCTGTTGTAACAGACTTTCTATTCATTCTCATTGAGATAGCATCAGCTTCAAGAGTATAAATTTCATGATTCGTTTTGCTTTTGTCCGTTTGATATAAAAACTCTATATCTTTGTAAATAGAAAAAATTCTTTTTCTGTACCATAGTGTTGCAAAAAGAATAATGACAAAAATAATGATAGTTGCTACTTTGATAAGTTTATATTTTGCTTGGTTATAACCAATATTTTTAATCAGAATTGTATCTATATGACTATTTATTGCATTAAATGTATTTTTAAGATTTTTTTCTGCTATTTGTCTGGATTTTTCATCTTTAGTATCTACATAGAAATCATGTGCAGCTTCGTTAAAGAGTATCGTTAATTGAGTGAGTTTATCTAAATCTGCTAAATATTCTTGAGCATTTCCAAAAAGATATTTATCAGTATAATCATACTTATAAATACTTCTTAGTTTTTCAATCTCTTGAAGCAGTTGCGTACTTTTACCATTAAACTGGATGAGAGCAAGTTCAATATCATCTTTTTTAAGTTCTGTAAGAGAAGAAATAATCTCTTTTTGTTTGTTAAGATTGTTAACTTTTTCAAAAGAGAGTTGTTGCTCTAAAGTCAGCATCATTGCGAGAAATGAGACCATTAGAACGAAAAATAAATAAGTGTTTAAGTTAGTAAATATCTTTTTCATTGAGTGTTTCATATTTGATTTTCCTATTAAATGTTATAATAACTTGATATTCTATATCGACCGTAGTTAATATATGCTTAAAGAAGTTTAATTGAATTTAGAAAATTATTTTATATCACAGTTTACAAACAGACATATTGGTGATGACGCGGCAGTTGTTGGTTCCTATGTATACTCAAAAGATGCTTTTTTTGAAAATGTGCATTTTAAAAAAGAGTGGTTGTCTTACTATCAAATAGCGAGAAAAGCTATGTTAGTAAATATCTCAGATGCAGTTGCTATGAATGCTAAACCAAAATTTGCTTTGTTGAGTGTAGCTATGCCAAAATCAATGAGTAAGGAAGATATGAGAGAGTTAGCTCAAGGGTTTAAAGATGTTGCAAAAGAGTATGGTTTAGAGATAATTGGAGGCGATACTATTGGTAATATCAAGTTAGATATTACTATTACTATTATTTCGCAAACAAAAAAGGCACTTTTAAGAACAGGTATTCGAGACTCTTATCTTTTAGCATATACGGGTCAATTAGGAAAATCTTTTAAAGATTTGAAAAAGCTTTTTAATCTTGGGAAAATTCATAAACACTCTAAGTTTATTGATATAAAACTAAGAGAACAGTTTATAGAATCATCTATACGGTTTTTGAAATCAGGAATGGATATTTCAGATGGTCTGTTTAGTGATTTAGATAAACTTACTTTAGCAAATAAAATAGGTTTGAAGTTTTATAGAAAAATACCAAGGTCAGTAGGGTGTAGTGGTGAAGAGTATGAGATGCTCGTTGCCTTTGATAAGAGAGATAAAAAAGCACTTTTAAGACGAGCGAAGCGGAGTCGAACAGAACTTACTATCTTTGCATCAATTTCACGAAAAAAATATACAAATCGATGCAAGTCGCATCATTTTTAAGGATTAAAAAAATATGGATAGATTTTACTCACTTGCTCATGCAAGTATAGATTTTCATTTTAAACAGTCTCCTCGAGACTTTGTTGTTGAAGAGATACCTCTTTATGAATTTTCGGGGGAAGGGGAGCATTTAATTCTTTTTATAAGAAAGAAAAACTTATCAACAAATGAGATGGTAGGTCAAATAGCACGCTATCTTGGCATCAAAAATAAAGAGATAGGTTATGCAGGGCTAAAAGATAAACATGCCATGACAAAACAGTATATTTCTTTGCATAAAAAGCATGAAGAGT